>Ga0187783_10001279_pt1 | contig 18495 bp, 13 predicted proteins | sample 1015_SJ02_MP02_2_FD_132471 | JGI IMG/M metagenome (GOLD analysis project Ga0187783, IMG submission 132471) | Tropical peat soil microbial communities from peatlands in Department of Meta, Colombia - 1015_SJ02_MP02_20_MG | ecosystem: Environmental > Terrestrial > Soil > Wetlands > Peat | place...
GGGAGTGTCTCGGTCGCGATCCCGTAGACCGCGGAACGGATCCGGCCGCGGCCGAGCGTCAATTCGACTTCTGGCTCGGCAAGGGCGTCGCGGCCGGCGCGGGCGTCGTGGGCAGGCCGGCGCCGCACTTCCAGCAGGTCTTCTCGCCCGCGTAGACGACCGCTCCGCAGCTCGGGCACGCGCCTTCCTGAACGGTCGGGACGGCGGTCGCGCTCGCGGACCCCCCGCCGGATGGCGGTCCCCCACTGCCGGCCGGTAGCGAGGGTCCGGCCTCTTCGGGAGTCGGGGGGCCGGCGGCGCGCCGGGCCGCGTCCTGGCGGGTGCGCTCCCGCCGCTTGAGTATGACGTAGATGAGCAGCACGAAGTAGAACGGGGCGCCGAGCACCAGGAGCTGGTCGAAGTAGATCGTGAGCAGCAGCGACTCGTAGGTGGTCGCGAACGTGCCGACCACCGGTCCTTCGATCCCGTTGTACTGAGGGTCGCCGATCAGGAAGATGTAGGTGAGGTTCCCGGTGGAGAGGTTCCGCATCGCGATGCTCATCTGCCAGTCCCAGATCCCCACCGAGCCGATCTGGAAGTGGAACGTCGCGTTCGTTTCGCTCGAGATGTTGCGGACGGAGGTGTCGTTGAGCAGGAAGAACGGGTACGGGGTCACGCAATTGATCGAGTCGTTCCCCGTCGCTCCGGGACAGGTCGAGACGTAGAGATTGAGCCACAACGGGCTCGAATTCCCTTTCGGAATGTATTGCGGGTAGATCGTCACGCTCCAGGTGAAGTTCGTGGACACGCTCCCCACGTAGGGGGAGACGTACGCTTGGTTCAGCACGGAGCCGCCGTTGCCGTCGGGGAGCGTGTTTCCCGAGGCCGACGGACCGAGCGGGGTCATGATCATCTGGGTGATCCCAAGGCCCGAGAGCGGCGCGACGAGCAGAAGAATGACGAGGCCGGCCAGCGCGAGGAATCGGGGCGCCTTGAGTCCGAGCCAGATCGGGACCGCGAGCCCGAACAGCAGCATCGCGGGGATCGCGGCCAGTTGGAGCACGTAGAGGTAGGTCGCGGTCGTCATCACGATGGCGACGGCGACGAGGAATGCCTTGCCCGCCGGCGTCTGGGCAAAACTCCTAAAGCGATTCGGCTGCTGGCGCGCCACGGAACGGGAGGCAAGGCCAGCCTCCCTTTATTAAGTCATGACCCCCGCCACCGAGGGCGTCCTCGACAATGCGACCGGAGTCGCCCTGATCGTGCTCGACGGACTGGGCGACCGGCCGAACCCGACGACGGGAGGAAAGAGCCCGGTCGAGGCGGCGCGGACACCGAATCTCGACGCGCTCGCCCGACGCGGACAGCTCGGCGACGTGGTCGTGGTCGCGCCGGGCGTCGCCCCCGAGTCCGACGCCGGAGTGTTCGCACTGTTGGGTTACGATCCCGTCCATGACTCCCCTGGTCGGGGCGTGCTCGAAGCGCTCGGGGTGGACGTCCCCCTCGTCGCCGGGGACGTCGCGCTCCGACTGAACTTCGCGACGGCGGACGGGGACGGGGTCATCCTGGACTCCCGGGTGGGGAGAAATCTCGGCACCGCCGAATCCCGCGAGCTCGCGCGCACCCTGACCGCGGCCGACCTTCTCTCCGAGGTCGGGATCCGCGCGGAAGTGCGCGCCACGGTCGGCCATCGGGGCGTGCTCTGGCTCCACCCGACGCGCGGCGGCGCGCTCTCCCCGAACATCTCGAACGCCGACCCGTTCTATGAGAAGGTGGGCGGCATGGGTCAGGCCCGGCGGCCCGAACGCCCGAAGATCGAGACCGTTCGTCCGCTCGACGGTTCCCCGGCCGCGGCCCGGACCGCCGAGGCCGTCAACCGGCTGCTCCCGGCGGCCGCCTTGGTCCTCGCGGGCGCGCCCGTGAACGCGCGTCGCGCGATGGCCGGAAAAAAGATCGCGAACGCGCTGCTGGTGCGGAACGCGGGCGCCTTGCCCGAGCATCCGCCGACCCCGTTCCCGGAGAAATATGGGCTCGCGGGCGCCTCACTGACCGAAATGCCGGTCGAGCGGGGGATCGCCCAGGTCCTGCACTTGGAAGATCGATATGTGGGCCCGATGGGACCGGACCGAGACGTCGGGTACCGCGAGCGAGCGCGCGTCGCCCGCGAGCTCCTCGCGACGCATCCATTCGTCTACGTCCACCTGAAGGGACCGGACGAGCCCGGCCACGACGGAAATGCGGTGCTGAAGCAGGAGGTTGTCGAATCGATCGACCGTTCGTTCTTCGGGCCGTTCCTCGACGGGCTCGAGCTCGAGCGATACCGGGTTGGCGTCACCGCCGACCATGCGACCCCGGCGATCCTGAAGGCGCACTCCGACGATCCCGTCCCGTTCCTCGTGGCAGGCGCGGGCGTGGCGTCGACCCCGAGTTCGCCCGCGCCGAAGTTCGGCGAAGCCGCGGCGTCGCTCGGGCAGATCGGTCACCTTCGCGGGGCGGACGTGCTGCGCTACCTGATGCATCCGGCGCCCCCGGTCGCATGAAGGGCCATGCGGTGCGCGTGCCGCGGGCGCGCGGGGAGGAAACGCGCCGGGCGCTGAAGTCGGTCGGCGTGTTGCGGAACGACCTCGGCGTGCTGCACGAGGGGGAGTGGCTGGTTTTCCCCCTGCTCGACGGAGTCGTGGTGCCGCCGGAGTGGGGCGAGGTCGTGGAACGAGAATTCCCCGAGCGGCCGGCGCGCGGGCCGATCGACTACCGAGAGCTCCTTTCCGTGCCGCCGGCGCTTCGCGAGTTCCTGCCCCGATCGTTCGACGTGGTGGGAGACATGGTGCTGATCCGGATCCCGGACTCGCTCGCCCCGCACGCCGCAGAGATCGGCCGCGCGCTGCTCGAATTCGTCCCCGGGGCCCGGATCGTCGGTGCGGACCACGGAGTCCGCGGCGCCGAGCGCCGGCGGTCGATCGAAACCCTCGCGGGCGACGGCGGCTGGCGAGGCCGGCACCGTGAGAACGGTCTCGAGTTCGACGTCAACCTCGAGACCGCGTACTTCTCGCCGCGCCTCGCCCGCGAGCATGCCGCGGTCGCGGCGGCGGTCGGGGCCAACGAGCGGGTCTACGACCTCTGCTGCGGCGTCGGCCCGTTCGCGCTGACGATCGTTCGGGATGCCCGGGCCGCGTCCGTGACGTGCGTGGATTCGAATCCCGAGGCGCTCGGCCTCTTGCGGGCGTCGCTCGGTCGGATGCGAACTCGAGTGCGGGTCGACGTTCGCGAGGCTCCGGTCGAGGCGTTCGCGACGTCCGCCGAGCCGGCGGAACGCGTGGTGTTCAATCTCCCGCTGGAAGGGATTAAGTACCTACCCTCGGTGGCGCGGACGGTCGCGCGTCGAGGGCACCTCCATTACTACGAGGTCGTTCCTCGCAGCGAGCTCGGGCGCAGGGGAGAAGCGATCGTGCGCGCTCTCGGTCCCCCCGGAGGTTGGGAGCTCGCCGAGCATCACATCGTCCATCCGTACTCGCCGGCGGCGGACCTGGTGGCCTTCCTGTTCGAGCGGAAAACCTCGCCGGAGAGCGGGCCGTGACGCAGGTCATCGACCTCCAGGATGTCTCGGACTCCGACCTCCCGCTGGTCGGCGGCAAGGCGGGCAAACTCGGCGAGCTCATCCGGCAGGGACTTCCCGTCCCGCCCGGCTTCGTGGTCACCACGGAGACGTACCAGGCGTTCGTCGATGCGACGATCCTTCGTTCGGAGATACCGGCGGCGCTCGCGTCGATCCAGGCGGACCGGCCGGAGACGGTCGACGCCGCCTCCCGACGCATCCGTACCGCGTTCGAGGAGACGGAGTTCCCGGCGGGTCTTCGGAAGACGCTCGCGGACGCCTACGAGCGGTTCGCGCACGAGCACTCCGTCCGGTTTTCCGCGGTCCGGTCGAGCGCCACGCTCGAGGACCTCGAAGGCGCGTCGTTCGCGGGGCTCCAGGACACGTACCTCAACGTCACCGGCGTCGAGCCGATCCTCGCCGCCATCCGCCGATGTTGGGGCTCGTTGTTCACGCCCCGGGTGCTCGTGTACCGTCAGAAGAAAGGGTTCGACCACTCGCGGGTCCGGCTCGCCGTCCTGATCCAGAAGATGGTCGACGCGACCGTGAGCGGGATCCTGTTCACCCGCGACCCGAACACCGGGGAGAATCACATGATCGTCGAGGCGGGTTGGGGGCTCGGCGAAGCGATCGTCGGCGGCGAGGTGACGCCGGACCACTACGTGATCGACGGCGCGTCCCTGAAGGTCGTCCACAAACAGATATCCGAGCAGAAGATTCGGCTCGTTCGAGATGACGCCGGCGGGAATCGGCGGGAACCGGTGCCCGCCGACGAACGGAGCGTCCAGAAGCTCTCCGACCACCGGCTCTCCCGGCTGGTCTCCCTCGCCCGGCTCATCGAGTCCCATTACCGGCGTCCAATGGACGTCGAGTGGTGCGGGGACCGTGAATCGCTCTACATCGTGCAGGCGCGCCCCGTGACGACGATCCCGACGTCCACGGCCAGCGCACCGGCGGCCGAGCCGGCCGCCAGCGCGTCGACGTCGGACGAGGAGAAACCGATCCTACGGGGCTTCGGCGCAAGTCCCGGCGTCGCGACCGGGATCGCTCGGATCCTTCACGGCGCGGCCGAGATGGACAAGCTGAAAACCGGCGAGGTGCTCGTCACCTCGATGACGACGCCGGACATGGTGCCGGCGATGTCGCAGGCGTCCGCGATCGTCACGGACGAAGGCGGCATGACATGCCACGCCGCGATCGTGTCGCGGGAGCTCGGGGTGCCGTGCGTGGTGGGGACGCGCGAAGCGACCAAGGTGATCTCCGAAGGGATGGAGGTGACGGTCGACGGAAAGACCGGTGCCGTCTACAAGGGCGTCGTCCTCCGCGGCAAACCGGCGCCGGCGGCCGCTCCGGCGGCGGCGGGCACCACCGTCCACGTCAGCCACGAGTCGGTGCCGGTCACCGCGACGAAGATCTACGTGAACGTCGGGGTTCCCGAGAAGGCCGAGGAGTACGCTCGGCTCCCGGTCTCGGGCGTGGGCCTCCTGCGCATCGAGTTCATCTTCACCGCCCACGTCCGCGAGCATCCGCTCGCCCTCCTCAAGAAGGGGAAGAAGGACGAGCTCGTCAAGCGGCTGGCCGACGGCATCGGCAAGGTCTGCCAGGCGTTCCACCCGCGCCCCGTGATCATCCGGACGTCCGACTTCAAGACGAACGAATACCGCGGGATGCCCGGCGGCGAGGAGTTCGAACCGGTCGAGGAGAACCCGATGATCGGATGGCGGGGCTGCTCGCGCTACATCTCCCCGGTCTACCGTCCGGCGTTCCTCTGCGAGCTCGAGGCGATCCACCGCGTCCGCACCGAGATGGGGCTGAAGAACGCCATGGTGATGCTGCCGTTCGTCCGCAACACCTGGGAGCTCGAGGAGATCGCCGAGATGATGCGCGCGCAGGGGCTGCGCCGCTCGCGCGACTTCCAGCTGTACCTGATGGCCGAGGTGCCGTCGACGGTCCTGCTCGCCCGAGAGTTCTCGAAGCACTGCGACGGGTTCTCCATCGGCTCGAACGACCTGACGCAGCTCGTCCTGGGCGCCGACCGCGACTCCGAGACGCTGGGGCGGATGGGGTACTTCGACGAGCGCGACCCGGCCGTGCAGCATGCCATCCAGCTCCTGATCGAGGGAGCCCACGCCGAAGGGCGGACGGTCGGCATCTGCGGCCAGGGGCCGAGCGTCTACCCCGAGTTCGCGGAGTTCCTCGTGCGCGACGGCATCGATTCGATCTCGCTGAACGCCGACACGGTCGTCGCGACGATCCGCACGATCGCCTCGCTCGAGCAGCGGATGAAGCTCGCGAGCCTGCGGCGGATGGCGTAGACCGCGGTCGGTCCCTCCTCGGAGTTAGCGCGGAGGCCGCCAGCGCGGCGGGGTCGGCGGTCCGGCGGGCGGCAGCGCGAGTTCCGCCCCGGGGGGGAGTTCGTATTCCACAAACCGCCGGACCGAACGGAAGCCGAGGCTCTCGAGCCGACGCTCGAGGCGGCTGGAGTCCGCGAAGATGGAGTACCGGACGCGCGGGCCGCCCACGGCGGCCGCCGTGGCGAATCGCACGACGTCGGAGGCACCCCCCTGACCCCGCGCGGGGGGCCGGGTCGCGACCGCGTAGATCCCGGCCGTCGGACCGTACCGGTAAACGAGTGCCGCGGAGACCGGTTCGGAGGCACGAAACGCGAGGAGCGGCACGAGCTCCTCGCCGGGGTTCGGATGATGCCAGGCGACGTCGAGCGCGGTCCGGAACTCGGGACGTTCCGCTTCCGCCGTCCAGAACGAGGCGATGAGGTCGAGCTCCGAGCTCCGGGCCGGGCGCACGCCCTCCGGCGCGGGACCGGCGGCGGGGACCCCCGCGTCCGCGAGGAGGAGGACGAGCGGCTCGGCCCGAGCGCGAAAGCCGAGCCGACGCAGACCGACGTCGAGGTGGTCCGCGACCGGGACCGGCACCCGGAAGGTCGGTCGCAGCGCCCGCTGGAAGTAGTGGTCGAGCGCGCGCTCGAAGAACGCGGTCTGCCGTTCCCGCCCGACGCCGAGTTCCTGCACGAAGTTGAACCGCGGGGCGGGCAGCCGCTCGTGCGTCACCAGCGTGGCGCCCGCGATCTCGAGGGCGAAACCGCCGAGGGTCAGCACGAACTGGCGCTCGGTCGCCAGCGCGGAATCGACCGCGAGCGGGTCGGGGCTCGCCATCGCCCGGGGCAGCCACCCCGGCTTAACCGTGTTTCTCGGCGAGGACCCCGGCGCGCCGGGAACGATTATTAGGGTCGGCCTCTCGTCCGCGCTCGGCGGCCCGACCGCTGCGCACGACCTCCATGAACGTCCTCTCGCTCCGACCGCCGGCCGCCGTCACCGTCCTCGGTGGCGGCAACATGGGGAGCGGGATCGCCCAGGCATGCGCGCAGGCCGGGTTCACGGTCCGCGTGCGGGATGTCGACGCCGCGTCGATCGCCCGGGGTCGGTCGCTGATCGAACGGACGCTCCAGGGCGCGATCGACCGGAAGAAAACGACCCCCGCCAAGCGCGACGACCTGCTGGGTCGGATCACTTTCACGACCGACCTCGGCACCGCCGTAGCGGACGCCCGGCTGGTCGTGGAAGCCGTCTTCGAGGACGAGTCGGTCAAACGCGCGCTCTTCGAAGAGCTCGGTCGGCTCGTCGCCCCCGAGACGATCGTCGCGACCAACACCTCGTCGTTCTCGGTCACGACGCTCGGACAAGGGTTCCCATCGCCCGGCCGCTTCGCCGGTCTCCACTTCTTCTATCCGGCCGCGATCAACAAGCTCGTCGAGATCGTCGGCGGGGCGGAGACCGCCCGGTCGACGCTGCAGGAGCTCGAGCGGTTCGCCTACCTCCTGCGCAAGATCCCGATCGAGACCCGGGACAGCGCCGGATTCTGCGTCAACCGCTACTTCGTGCCGTACCTCAACGAATCGGCGCGGATCGCCGAGGAAGGGGTCGCCAGCCTCGCGACGATCGAGGAGGTCGGGCGGGAGCTGTTCGGCGCCACGCTCGGGCCGTTCGAGCTGATGAACGTCACGGGGATCCCGATCGCGTTCCACTCCGAAACGTCGCTCTTCCGGGCGTTCGGGCCCGCCTACGCTCCGGCCGGCCTCCTCGAGAGTCAGTTCCGCGGGGGGAAGCCGTGGCCCTGGAAGGAGAGCTCGGTCGAGCCGGAAAAGAAGGCCGCGGTCCGGGATCGGCTCCTCGGCCTGACGATCGGCATCGCCACGCGCCTGGTGGAAGAGGGGGTAGCGACCCCGGAGGCGACGGACCGGGGTGCGACGGTCGGGCTGCGACGAAAGTGGGGGCCGTTCGCCCATCTCTCGTCGGTCGGGGTCTCCGAGGGACTGGCCCTCGTGGAGTCGTACTCGCGGCGATGGCCCGGGAACTTCCCGGTGTCGGCGGCGTTGCGGGACCGGGCGGCGCGCGGGGAGCGCACGTGGCCGCTCGCGCTCGTTCGGGTCGAACGCGATGGGCCCGTGGCCTGGGTGCTGCTCGACCGTCCCGAGGTGCTCAACTCCCTCAACTCGGCCGTGCTCCATCAGGTCGAATCGACGTTCCGGGAGCTCGAAACGAGCCCGGGCCTGCGCGCCGTGGTCCTGGCCGGCTCCTCGCCGGTGTTTGCCGCGGGCGCCGACATCGAGGAGATGGCGGGCAAAACCCCCGCCGAGGGGGTCGAGTTCGGTTTCCTCGGTCAGCGGGTCGCGGAACGGGTCGAGCGGTTCCCGACGCCGGTGATCGCCCTCGTGGAAGGGTACGCCTTCGGCGGAGGGCTCGAGCTGGCTCTGGCGGCCGACTTCATCGTGGCGGCGGAAGGCGCCCAACTCGGTTTGCCCGAGGTCGGTCTCGGCATCCACCCGGGAATGGGGGGCGCCACCCGGCTGACGCGACTGATCGGACGCGCCCGGACGAAGTATCTCGTCTATACGGGGGCCCGCGTGTCGGCCGAAGAGGCGTTCCGCCTCGGGTTCGTAGCCCGCGTCGTCCCGGCGGCGACGGCGCGCGACGAGGTCGCTGCGCTGGCGGCCACGATCGCGGCGAACGCGCCGCTCGCGGTCCGTTGGGTGAAGCAGGTGATCGACCGGGGGGTCGACGCCTCGACGGCCAGCGCGCTCCACATCGAGGCGGAGTCGGCGGGCCACACGTTCTCGACCTCCGACCGCGCCGAGGGGATGCGGGCGTTCCTCGAGCGCCGGAAGCCGGCGTTCGAGGGAAAGTAGGGCGTTACCCTCCCGAAGCGACGAACGCCCGGTACTCGTCGGCGGTGAGGAGGACGCCCGGCGAGACCGGTCCCGCCGGCCGAAGGCGGAACATCCAGCCTTCGGCGTACGGGTACCGGTTGACGTGCTCCGGGTGGGCCTTCAGCTGCGCGTTCACTTCCGTCACCTCGCCCGCCACGGGAGCGTAGACGTCGGCGACGGTCTTCACCGATTCGAGGACGAGGACGACCGCCCCGGCGGCGACCGTCTTCGACTTCAGGTTCAGGTCGACGAAGACGATGTCGGTCAGCTCGGATTGAGCGTGGTCGGTGATCCCGACCGTCAGGACGTCCGCGTCGGCGCGGACCCACTCGTGGCTCTTCGTGTACTTCAGCTCCGCCGGGATCGCTCCTTCGGTCACGTTCCTTCCTCCCAACTCGCGACGTACCGCCGTTGCTCCTCGGTCAGCTCGTCGATCCGCAGGCCCAGCGACGGAAGCGCCGCGAGCGCGACCGCCCGGTCGAGTTCGACCGGGACCGCGTGCAGCTTCGCCGCCATCGACCGGCCGTGCTTCGCGAGGTGTTCGGCGCTGAGCGCCTGGAGGGCGAACGAGAAATCCATGACCTCGACCGGATGGCCCTGCCCGGCGGCGAGGTTGATGAGCCGGCCCTCGCCCAGGAGGTACGCGCGGCGCCCGTCGGCGAACCGGTACTCCTCGACGTGCGGCCGGACGGGTCGGTGGGCGACCGCGAGTCCTTCGAGGTCCTTCCGCGAGACCTCGACGTCGAAGTGGCCGGCGTTCGCAAGCAGGCAGCCGTCCTTCAGGACCCGAAAGTGCTCCTCGCGGACGACCCGCGTATCGCCGGTGACGGTGAGGATCAGGTCGGCGATCGGCGCGGCGTCCAGCATCGGCATCACGCGGAAGCCGTCGAAGCGGGCCTCGAGCGCGCGGATCGGGTCGACCTCCGTGACCACGACGTCCCCGCCGAGGCCCCGGAGCCGCGCGGCCACGCCCTTTCCGCTCCACCCGTAGCCGGCCACCACGCAGACCTTGCCCGCGATCAGGAGGTTGGTGGCGTAGAGGATCCCCTCGACCGCCGACTGGCCCGTGCCGTACCGGTTGTCGAACAAGTGCTTCATGTCGGCGTCGTTGACGGCGATCGCCGGGAAGAGGAGCGCGCCGGACTTCTCGAGTGCGCGGAGCCGGATCACCCCGGTGGTCGTTTCCTCGGTGGAGCCCCGGATCTTTCCTCGGTCCTTGCGGGTCGAGTGCACGAGCGCGACCAGGTCCGCGCCGTCATCGATGATCACGTCGGGGTCGGCGTCCAGCATTGCACGGATTCCCGCCTGGTACTGCGCGATCGACTCGCCCTTCTCCGCCCAGGTCTCGAGCCCCTCTTCCCGGAGGACGGTCACCGCGTCGTCGTCCGTGGAGAGCGGGTTCCCGGCCGCCAGGCGGACGTCCGCCCCCCCGGCGGCGAGCGCGAGGGCGAGCGCCGCCGTCTTCGCCTCGACGTGGAGCACCGCGGAGACCGTGAGCCCGTGGAACGGCTTTTCGGTCTCGAAACGGCGCCGGATCGCCTCGAGCACCGGCATATGCGAACGCGCCCAATCGACCTTCTGGCGGCCCCGCACGACGTCCCCGGCCATCGCGAACGGCCGTCCGAGGCCGGGGGACGCTTAACGGTTGGGGCGGCCGGACTACGGAAGCGACACCGGGTAGGTCGACCCGGAGTACCCGCCTTGTCCGACGGCCTCGAAGGTGTAGCCGAGGCCCTGGGGGTTGACGCCGTTCATCTCGATCGCGATCGAATAGGTCGAGTTCAGAGCGGAGCTGGAGGTCGCGGCGACGTCGGCGGGGTACGTGAACTGGAGTGTGGACGACATCGATCCGGCCGCGGGAGCGACCGAGGAGCCCGCGCAGGCCGCCACCAGACCGCCCGGAGCGACGAGGAAGAACGCGACCTGATTGGGGTCGATCGCGCCGCTGCCGTCGCGGACCTGGAAGAGGACGTTTCCCATCTGCACTGAGGAAGCATCCACGTCGAGCGAGTAGACCCAATCGCTCGTCTTGATCGCGGAGTCGAGCGTCGTGGAGTCGGCGGCGCACGTGGTCGTCGCGCCGGTCCCTACCGAGTCGCTGAGCACGGCCCCGCCCGCGGTGAACGCCGTGCCGATCGAGACGGCGCCCGGGCCGTAGACCAGCCCCGCGACGAGCACGTAGACGATGGCCGCGAAGACGATCGCGAGCGCCGAGAGCAGCAGGGTCGCGACGATGTCCGAGACCGCGCGATGTCGCGCGCGGTGCCAACGACGGCGGTTCGGTCCCATCGGTGAGCGTCGACCCGCTCGCGTCGTCCGGGGGCCCGGCCTACTGGGTCACCGCTCCGCAGAAGGGGCAGACGAGGTATTCGGGCGGGATCTCCTTGCCGCAGTTGGGGCACGGCTTGAGCGAGGTTCCGCCGGCGGCCGGAGCCGCCGCGGGCGGCGCCGCCATGGCCGCGGGGGCGGCCGCCATCGACGCGCCCGCCCCACCGTACGGCGGGGCTCCCCCGCGCGGCGGCGGGGCCGCCGGCTCGGCCGTCTCCGACCCGACCGGCGGCGCGCTCATCCCGGATCGCGGTACGCCCTTGTTCTGCTGGACCTTCCACTGGGAGAACGAGAGATAGGTCGGCTGGCGCTTCCACCAGTCCCAGAAGGCGCTCTCGGTGTAGTTGTCGCCGAGCTCCCGCTTCGCCTCGGTCCGGAACTTCTCGGTGAAGTCCTCGTACGCCTGGCGCTCGGGGTCGGCCGCCCCCTCGCCGGGCTTGCCCAGGAGCTGCGCCCCGCATTCGGGGCAGAACTGGGAGTTGGCGGGGATCGTCGCCGAGCAGCGGCTGCAACGGACCAGGTCGGACTCGAACTCCGCGCCGCACTTCGGGCAGACGGTGGCGTCCTCGGGGATCAGCTCCCCGCACTCACCGCATTCGACGAGCTTGCCGGCCGCCTGGCGGCGGAAGATCATCAGGACGACCAGGATCGCCACGATCGCGGCCGCCGCGATCGCGATCCACATCCAGAGCGGCAGCCCGAGGAACTGCTGGAACAGGAAACCGACCGGCGACGTCGTCGACGGCACGCTGATCGTGCCGACGTCCTTCGTGGCGCTCGCGGTCTTGTAGTTCGCGGTGGCGGTGAGGGTGTAGGTCGTGCCCGAGGAAAGGCTGAGCGGGAAGTTCCAGTCGAAGCGGAACGTGCCGTTCCCCGCGCTCGGGTCGGTCCCGATCAAGGTCTGGCCGCCGCCCCCGAGCGGGGTCGCGTAGAGATAGATGACCGCGGTCCCGGGTCCGTTCAGGAACAGCGACCCGTTGGAGAAGTACTGGTTGTTGTCGCTGATGGAGCCGGTCGGGATCGTGAACGTAAGGATATCGACCACCGGCGGCGCGACCGGCACGTAGACGTTGATCCGGTCGGGCGTGCCGTAGCCCGGCGAGCCGAGCGCGACGCCCGTCGGGTAGGCGCTGACGGCGAAGTACGTCCAGGTCGCGTTGGAGATGTACGGGGTCCGGATGGCGATGTGGTAATCGCCGAGGAAGTTGCCGCTCGGGAGCGACGACTCGTTGATCTCGGTCGATACCAGCATCAGGTACGCCTGCCCGATGACGTTCGAGAGGCCGTAGGCGGTGATCCCGTGCGCGCCGTCCCAGTACTCGATGTAGCCCAACATCGCGGGCGCCGACGTGGCGAGGTCGTTGAGGGCCGCCGTCGTCGCGTTCGCGGCTTGGTCATCGTTGTAGGCGTAGAAGGCGGTCGCCGCCGCACCGCTGACGTTGTAGTGCGTGTTCGCGCTCGTGATGTTGAAATTCGCCCACCGGTAGAGGTACGCCGTGCTGGTGGCGTCCGTCAGGACCGCCGACGTCGAGAAGACGCCGGACTTCGCGCCGGTGACGGTCAGGTTGCCTAGGTAGGCCGTCGCGCCGTCCAGGAGTGCCAGTTTGTTCGAGTTCCACGGATACGGTGCGGCCTGCGAATAGGGATTGGCCGGGAGGCCGCCGAACGTCAGCCCCAGCGTGGAGTCCGCGGTCGTGACCTTCGAGCCCGCGCCGCTCACGACCAGGTTGTACTCGAGCGGAGGCAGGAGCACCACGCCGACCTCGCTGATCGTGAGGGCCGGACCGGTCGAACCGGTAAGGTTGAACGCGATCTCGGACGGAAGGCCGAAGTCGCCGGTGTTGTTGAGCCACGCGAGCAGGCCCCCGCCGCCGTTGATCCCCGCCGTGAGGGCCGCCGTGAACGGCACGAAGAGGTGGCCGGCCGTGGTGTTGTTCACGAAGTCGGCGGTGCCGAGCGTGTAGAGGTGATCCTCGTACCAGATCTGTACCGTGGAGGTGGTCGGCAGCGTGTTGCTGTCGTTGTAGAGCAGCTCGACGTAGCCGCCAGCGACGCCCGCCGGACCGTAGAGCCAGTCCCGAGTCAGGTTGATCGAATCGGTGGGGGTTTGGAGGTCGGTGACGTTCACGGGCGCCGCACCGACCGGGATGTCGGTCGCGTTCAGCGGCACCGGGCCGGGGATACCCCAGATGTTGGTGGCGTCGGCGTAGGTGTCGACGATCGAGCTCGCGAACGCGTCCAATTGGGCGCCGCCCGTCACGGAGATCGACGGGGCGAACTCGGTGTCCGAGATCAGGATCGGCGGCTCGTTCAGGAGCGGGACCAGCGGGTTCGCTTCGACGGTCGACTCGTTGAGGGTCAGCAGGGCGGTCGTGCCGGTGACGCTGACCCAGCCGGGGAACGCGAACGTGGAGTTCCACACGGTCATGTCGCCCGTGACGACGACGTTCAGCTTCGCGTAGGCGTTCAGGACGTTGAGGTCGGTCGTGACGGTCGAGTTGTAGATGTTGACCGTTCCCGCGTCGGAGAACGTGTAGATGTGGGAGAGGCGCTGGGCCGGAAGTCCGATGTCGGAGACGAATTCGACGAAGATCAGGGAGACGTTGCGGACGATCAGCGTCCCGCCGGCCTGGACCGTGATGTTCCCGCCCTGGTAGTACAGCGGGCTGCCGCCGGTCGGCTGGATGACGTAGGTCTCGCCGGACGTGACCAGGAGGTCGCCGTGCGTCAACCCGGCGGCCGGTGTCGCCGCTGCGGCGAGCCGCGACGGCGCCGCGGACGGGGCGGCCGTGACCAGTACCAGGCCCCCGCCGATGACGACCAGGAGGACGACCAGGAGGGCGGAGGCCGTTCGGGTCCAGTTCCGGGGGTCGCGCGCGGCTTCCCCGGTCCGTGGGGAGCTGCCCAAATGATGGCTCACGTCAGAAGAAAGGCCGTATTCTGGTATTTGAAACCTGTCTCCTTGGCGGAGCGGGAATCCCCGCGTTTGGGTGCGAATTCGCGCCCCGTCGAGCGCCGCCGGAGGACGGTTTCACCCGGCCGGTATGGTGACGACGATCTTGCCGAACAGGTCGTCCGCGTCGAAGCGGTGGAACGCCGCGACGGCGTGCTCCAACGGCCGTTCCGAGTCCACGACCGGGCGCAAGCGACCCGCGGCGAGGTGCGCGAGTACCTCGCGGAACTCCTCGGCCCCCGCCATCGTCGAGCCCCGGATCGACGCCTGCCGCCAAAAGAGGGTGCGGAGGTCGACCTCGGCCACCGGCCCGGCGGTCGCGCCGATCACCACGACGCGCCCTCCCCGGGCGACGGCGCGGATCGAACGCGGGATCGTCGGGGAGCCTACGGAGTCGAAGATCACATCGACCCCGCTCTTGGCGCTCCACTGCCAGAGAACCCGGTCGAGCGAGCGCTCCGCGTCGTCAAAGACGAGCGCGTCGTCCGCCCCGAGCGCCCGCGCCCGTTCCGCCTTCGCGGCGGAGCGCGACGCCACGACGACCCGGGCGCCGAGCAGCTTCGCGACCTGGACGACGGCGGTCGCGACCCCGCCGCCGGCGCCGACCACCGCGACCCGGTCGCCCGGCGCGACCGCTCCGACCGTCTTCATCGCCCGCCACGCCGTCTGGAAGACGAGGGGCGCCGCGGCGCCCGCCGCGAACGAGAGCCGCTCGGGAAGGGGATGGACGTTCCTCTCGGGGACTACTACGTACCGGGTCGCGGTCCCCTGGGTGTGCTCTCCCACGATCCGGTAGTTCCGACAGAGCGCCTCCTGACCCCGACGACACGCGTCGCAGGTGCCGTCCCAGATCCCGGGGTTCACGAGCACCGATTGACCGGGAGCGAACGCGCGGACTCCTTCGCCGCACTGGTCCACCACGCCGGCGCCGTCCGACCCGAGCACGTGGGGTCGGTCGATCGGAACCCCGGGGATGCCGGCGAGCGTGAACCGGTCCAGCCGATTGAACGCCGCCGCGCGGATCGCCACCCGGACCTCGCCCGGACCCGCGACCGGCTCGGGAATGTCGACGAAGGCGAGCCGGTCGAGGCCTCCGTGCTCCGCGAAGCCGAACCCCCGCATACGGGCTCACTCCCGGTCGGTGAACTCCCACCGGGTCCCGTCGGGACCGTCCTCCAGCCGGAGGCCGACGGCGGTCAGCTGGTCCCGGATGCGGTCGGCTTCCGCAAAATCGCCGCGCGCGCGGGCGCGCGCCCGCGCTTCGAGTAGCAGCGGTACGACCGTGCTCCAGGCGCCGGACCGGCCGGCCGCTCGCCGCTCGAACAGGCCGAGCGTCTCGCGCGCCCAGTCGTACGGGCCGGCGATCTCCGCGAGGCCGGGGCCGTCCAGGTGGTCGAGGTCGATCCCCTTGTCCCCGAGTCGGCGGCCCCAGCCGAACAGGAGGGCGATCGATTCGCGCGTGTTGAAGTCGTCCGCCAGGGTCGCATCGAGCCGGTCGACGAGTTCGTCCGCCGCGGCGCCGAGGTCTTCCGGCAACGCGTCGCCGGACCGCTCGGGCCCGTCGCGGTCCAGGAGGTCCGCGATCCGGTCCGCCGGGGCCGAGAGTCGGCGATACGCTTCGCGCGCCTCCTCGAGACTCTTTCCGGGTTCGAAGTCGACCGGGCTCCGGTAGTGGGCGTTGAGGTAGTAGAACCGGAGGGCTCCCCCACCGTACTCCCCGATCGCCTGCTCGAGCGACGCGACGTTGCCGATCGATTTCGACATCTTTTCTCCCGTCATCGTCACGAAGCCGGAGTGGATCCAGTAATTCACCATCGGCACCTCCCCGGTCGCCGACTCCGAGATCGCGATCTCCGCCTCGTGATGCGGGAAGATCAGGTCGAGTCCGGCGCCGTGCAGGTCGTACCGCGGTCCGAGGAGGCGACCCGTCATCGCGGTGTCCTCGACGTGCCAGCCCGGACGCCCCGGTCCCCACGGGCTTTCCCAGCTGGGCTCCCCCGGGGTCGCCGCCTTCCAGATCACGAAATCCTCTGGGGAGCGTTTGCGCTCGTCCACCTCGACGCGGGCGCCGGCCTGGAGGGCCGACACGTTCTGGCCCGACAGTGCGCCGTACCGTGGGAACTTTGCGACCTCGAAATACACGGAGCCGTCCGAGGCGACGTACGCGACCTTCCGGTCGACGAGCTCGCGGATCTGCGCGAGGATCTCGGGGATGTAGTCGGTGGCGAACGGATAGTAGTTGACCGAGCGGACGCCCAACTGGTCCATGGAGCGAAGATAGCCGGCGAAGTGGCGCTCGGCCAGTTCGAGCGGGTCGTCGTTCTCCGCGGCCGCGCGGGCGATCAGCTTGTCGTCGAGGTTGGTGACGTTCTGGACGTAGAACACCCGGTAGCCCCAGCGTCGGAGCGCGCGCACGACGACGTCGAACACCACGAACGTCCGGCCGTGGCCGACGTGCGCGGGGGCGTACGGCGTGAGCCCGCAGACGTAGAGCCCCACGCGGGGAGGGAAGATCGGGGCGAAGACCCGGACGGCCCGGGTCATCGAGTCGTAGACGCGGAACTGCCGCATCTCACGCGCTCCGAAGCGCCTGGCGGACGTCGTCGGCGAGGTCCGCCGGGTCCTCGATGCCGCAGGAGAGGCGAACGAGCCCGTCCGTCACCCCGTGGGCCTCGCGCTCCTTGCGCGGCACGCTCGCGTGCGTCATCGTCGCGGGGTGGTCCGCGAGCGACTCGACCGCGCCGAGGCTCTCGGCGAGCGTGAACACCCGTAGGGCCCGCAGGAACCGGACCGCCGCGCGGCGTCCGCCCCGGACCTCGAGGCTCAGGATGCCGCCGAAGCCGTCCATCTGCCGACGTGCGAGACGATACTGGGCATGACTGGGGCGCCCCGGGTAGTAGGACGCGGCGACCTTCCGGTGCCCCTCCACGACCTCGGCGACGGCCCGCGCGCCGGCTTCGTGCGCGCGCATCCGAACCCCGAGCGTGTGGAGGCCCCGCAGTACGAGGTAGCAGTCGAACGGGCTGGGCACCGCCCCGACCGCGTTCTGCAACCACGCGTATCGCTCGGCTTCGGGAGCCCGTCGGAACACGAGCGCGCCGCCGATGACGTCCGAGTGACCACCGAGGTACTTCGTGGTGGAGTGCAGCACGATGTCCGCTCCGAACTCGATCGGGCGCTGGTTCGCCGGCGAGGCGAACGTGTTGTCGACCGCGACGCGAGCGCGGGCCCGGTGGGCCGCGCGGACGACCGCACGCAGGTCGACGATCCGCAGCAGCGGGTTCGTCGGTGTCTCCACGTAAACGAGATCGGTCCGTGCCGAGCGGACCGCGGCCTCGACGCGCGCCGGGTCGGTCATGTCGACGTAGTCGATCCGGACGCCGAATTGGCGTCGGTGGTGCTCGAACAGCCGCCACGTGCCCCCGTAGAGGTCGTCGACCGAGACGATCCGACTGCCGGACGGAAACGCTTCGAGGAGGGTCGTGAGCGCCCCGAGGCCCGAGGAGAAGGCGAGGCCGGCGGCGCCCGACTCGGCGGCCGCGAGCGCGGACTCGAGGACGTGCCGGGTCGGGTTGCCCGACCGGCTGTAGACGTACCCCTGGTTCCGGTTCGGGGCGGATTGCCGGAACGTGCTCGAGAGGTAGATCGGAGCGTTCACGGCGCCGGTGAGCGGGTCCGCCGGCTGGCCGCCGTGGATGAGGCGCGTATCAAACCGCATGCGAGCCCCCCTGCTCCGAAAGGAAACCGACCAGGTCGTGTCGCGTGAGGAGGCCGATCGGAGTTCCGGTCGCCGCGTCCCGGACCAGGAGGACCTTCTCCTCCTTCAACCGGTGCAGCACATCGGCGACCGGAGTGTCGGCCGCGATCTCGGGGAACGGCGGCTGAAGCACGGCGGCCACGGTCCGCTCGAGCACGGTCTCGTCCGCGAGCCCACGCCGGAGGATCTCGTCCTCCTGAACGCTGCCGACGTTCTGGGAGCCCGCGAGGACGGGGAGCTGCGAGATCCCGTGGTGCCGGAGGATCGTGAGCGCGTCGTGCACGACCGTCGTCGGTTCGACCGAGACGAGCGCCGGGGTCCCGGATTTCCGCCCGAGCAGGTCCCGGGCCGTCGAGCCGATGTCGAGGAACCCCTTCTCGCGCATCCAGTCGTCGGAGTAGAACTTCGACAAGTACCGATCGCCGGAGTCCGGCAGCAGGACCAGGACGGTCGCGCCGTCGGGGAGCGGCCGCTTCGACAACCAGCGTACGGCACCGGCGACCGCGGCTCCGGAGGACCCGCCGGCGAACAGGCCCTCTTCCCGCGCCAGACGTCGCGCCATCAGGAACGACTCGCTGTCGTTCACCTCGACGAACTCGTCGAGGTACTGGAAGTGGATCGACTTCGGGACCATGTCCTCGCCGATCCCCTCCACGAGGTAC
>Ga0187783_10001280_pt1 | contig 18486 bp, 15 predicted proteins | sample 1015_SJ02_MP02_2_FD_132471 | JGI IMG/M metagenome (GOLD analysis project Ga0187783, IMG submission 132471) | Tropical peat soil microbial communities from peatlands in Department of Meta, Colombia - 1015_SJ02_MP02_20_MG | ecosystem: Environmental > Terrestrial > Soil > Wetlands > Peat | place...
CCGGCGCTCGGCCGGGGACGGAGCAATGGGATGCCTATTCTCAAAGACAGAACGCATGCAAAGAGCACCGGGCGTCAGCGGCAGCAACATGGTCCGGCCGGACCGGATGGCGGGTTGCTCCGCTTGGCAGTTCCCGGAGCTGCGGTAGTGGTAACGCTTGGTCTCTTTGGCTACGCCCTTGTTGCGGGCACAGCGATGGACCAAACGCGTACTCGATCTGCCGGGAGCGCTGCCAAAACAAACCCATTCGCGCCCGCGGAGGGATGGATCAATAACCTTGCCGCCCTCTCGAGCGTCTTGGGACGAGCGGCTCCCTCTGAATGGCAAGGCGGGAACGGGCAGCCGTTTGCCGCCGCGCCGCCGGCCGGCAGGCTGCCTCAATTCGCTGCTGCCTCAATGATGCTTAGCGGCACGGCGGATGGGAGGCTGGCATTCGCGACGCGGGCTGCGGGCCGCAGTCAAGTGGCCGCAGACGAGGCAAACAGCGAGTCGGAGCTTAGCTCGCTGAGCATCGAATTCCCGGGTAATAGTGCCAAGATCTCTGCCGCCGGTGTCGGGGCCCTAAAAAAGGCTGCGCAGTTGATGAAGGCGCTGCCTGCGGGAACCGAGGTTGAGGTCATTGGCTATACGGTCGGGAGTGGCAGCTCTCATCATGCTTCCGTCCTCGCGCAGCGGCGCGCCAATTCTGTCTATACGGCCCTCGTCCGGTTAGGCGTTCATCCCTCTATCCTAAGGCCGCTAGCAGCAACCAATGCCGAGCTTGAGGCGAATGCAAAGAGCGCAACGGAGGGCCGCAGCAGCACAGAGGCCGGTGCATCGCAGCGCAGGGACCGGCGCGTGGCGTTTCATGTGATCGAGACGCAGCGATAAAATCATCGATTGCAATCCGGGCGCCCTGCTTTGGCCAGTCACGGCGCCCGACCGGGCAAGCCGATGCGTCTTTCGCTCGTAGTTTACGTTACGTCGCGATAGCGGTTGATGATGGGATAGCGCCGGTCGCGGCCAAAATTCTTCTTCGTGACCTTGACGCCAGGGCATGCCTGGCGGCGTTTATATTCGGCCGTGTAAAGGAGCCTCTCGACTTTGCGCACCGTATCGGGATCGTAGCCTCGGGCCACGACATCCGCAATACGCATTTCCTTCTCGACCAGCGCCTCGAGAATTGCGTCGAGCACCTCATAGGGCGGAAGAGAATCTTGATCCTTCTGGTTCTCGCGCAGCTCCGCCGAAGGCGCCTTCTTCAAAATGTTTTTGGGGATCACCTCGCCTCGCGGCCCGAGCGCGCCTTTTGGCTTCCAGCGGTTGCGCAATTCTGCGAGGCGGTAAACCTCCATTTTGTAAAGGTCCTTGATCGGATTAAATCCTCCGTTCATGTCGCCATAGATCGTCGCATAGCCAACCGACATTTCCGACTTATTGCCGGTCGTTACCAGCATAGAGCCGAATTTGTTCGATACCGCCATTAAAACGGTGCCGCGCGCGCGGCTCTGGATGTTCTCCTCGGTAATACCGGCGTTCGTGCCTTTGAAAAGAGGGCCGAGAGCCTTCTCGAAACCTTCGATCAAGGGAGCAATCGGCACGATATCATAGCGCACCGCAAGCGTACGCGCACACTGTTCGGCGTCGCGCAGCGACTCGCTCGAGGTAAATCGGTAGGGCAGCATGATGCAATGAACATTTTCCGCCCCGAGCGCATCGACCGCGATCGCTGCGCAAAGCGCCGAGTCGATCCCGCCCGAAAGGCCCATGACGACGCCGGGAAATGCGTTTTTGGTCACATAATCGCGCAACCCGAGTATGCACGCGGCATAATCGGCCTCATCCCCTTCCTCGGCTTTGCAGCGCGGCCCCTCGACGCACACAAAGCCTTTTGGCCCGCGCTCCCAAACGGTCTTCGCCACAAGGCTCGCGAATGCCGGGAGCTGAAAGGCGAGGGATAAGTCGCCATTCAGGCCAAAGGACGCGCCATCGAAGACAAGCTCGTCCTGCCCGCCAAACTGATTGAGATAGACGAGCGGCAGTTTGCTTTCGCGCACGCGTGCGGCGGCGACGGAGAGGCGCTCGTCCGTCTTTCCGCGCCAATAGGGCGAACCATTTGGCACAAGGAGAATTTCGCCTCCCGTCTCGGCAATACACTCGACCGGATCCGGCCCCCAAATATCCTCGCAAATAGGAGTGCCGATGCGCACGCCCTTAAACACAACTGGCCCCGGCATGGGCCCCGCTGCAAAGACGCGCTTTTCGTCAAATACGCCATAATTGGGCAGATCGGCCTTGAAGCGAACCCCGTCGACGCGGCCATTGTCGAGCAATGCATAGGCATTGTAGCAATGACCATTCTCTTGCCACGGCAGGCCAACAAGAACCGCAGGCCCGCCATCAGCGGTCTCGGCAGCGACCTCCTTGCAAGCCGCACGGCAAGCCTCCAGAAAGGCCGACTTTAAAACGAGGTCTTCTGGCGGATAGCCGGCAATAAATAGTTCGGAGAACATTACGAGATCGGCGCTAAAGGCCGCCGCCTCGGCGCGGGCCTTGCGTAGCAGCGCGCAATTACCCGCGATGTCTCCAACCGTGCAGTTGATCTGCGCAAGGCCGAGGACGAGACGATTCGCAGGCGCGTCGTTCATAAGCGCGTGGTGTAGCCTTTAGGCGTCACTCCGCCGCATCGGCGCGGCTGCGATCGAGCCGCTCCGCCTTCAAAAGCTCGGCGACGAGAAAGGCCACCTCGATTGCTTGCTCGGCGTTCAGCCTGGGATCGCAATAGGTGTGGTATCGGTCGTGCAGATCGGCTTCCGAGATCGCCCGCGCGCCCCCGGTACATTCGGTGACATTCTTGCCGGTCATCTCGAGATGCACGCCGCCGGCATAAGTACCTTCCGCGCGGTGTACGGCAAAAAACGTGCGAAGCTCGCTGATGATCTTGTCGAAAGGCCTCGTCTTAAACCCGCCTGCGGCTTTGACCGTATTGCCATGCATCGGGTCGCAGGACCATACCACGCAGCGCCCCTCTCGCTTAACGGCACGGATGAGTTGCGGCAAATGATCCGCCACCTTGCCGGACCCAAAGCGGCAGATCAAGGTGAGCCTTCCGGGTTCATTCGGCGGATTTAGCATATCGATGAGTCTTAAAAGCTCATCTGGGGAAAGCGCCGGGCCGCATTTCAGCCCGAGCGGATTTTTGACCCCGCGCGCGTATTCAACATGCGCAAACCCGGGATGCCGCGTGCGGTCGCCGATCCAAAGCAGATGACCTGAAGTGGCGTAGTATTCTCCGGTCGTTGAGTCGATGCGGGTGAGCGCTTCCTCATAGCCGAGCAGCAACGCCTCGTGCGAAGTGTAAAAATCGGTCTGGCGGAGCTCCTGATGCGCCTCGGGATCAAGTCCGATCGCGCGCATGAAGCCCAAAGTCTCGGTGATCCGTGAGGCGAGCTCTTCATAGCGCGCGGATTGCGGGCTGTCCTTAACGAAGCCGAGCACCCAGCCATGGGCGTTCTCGAGATTGGCATAACCGCCGGTCGCAAAAGCGCGCAGCAAGTTGAGGGTCGCCGCCGATTGGCGGTAGGCCATGAGTTGGCGCGCCGGGTCGGGCGCGCGCGCGGAGGGGTTAAAGGCGATGTCATTGACGATGTCGCCGCGGTAGCTCGGCAGCTCAGAGCCGTCGACAATCTCGGTTGGCAATGAGCGCGGCTTCGCAAATTGGCCTGCGATCCGGCCAAGCTTTACGACCGGCAAGGCCGCGGCGAAGGTCGTCACGACCGCCATTTGCAGAAAGACGCGGAAAAAATCGCGGATATTGTCGGCGGCATGCTCAGCAAAGCTCTCGGCGCAATCGCCGCCTTGCAGCAAAAACGCTTCGCCCGCGGCGGCCTTGCCGAGCATCCGCTTGAGCTTGCGCGCTTCGCCTGCGAAAACGAGCGGCGGAAAGCCCGCAAGCTGGCGCTCGACCTCGGCCAGCGCTGCCTGGTCGGCATAGTCCGGCACCTGTTCGATCGGCTTCGCCCTCCAGCTCGACGGCGACCACGGTCTCATTGGCATTTCCACTTGCTCCCGGTACGGGCGCCTTGCAGCGTAAAATCAGACCATGCCTTATACAGAGGTTTGTGGAAATACGGCAAGGACACAGAGAAGCTGGCAGCGTGTCAATTTGAATTTTCTGCGAGAGGGGTTTGCCCCGTGCAGTTTTCCGCGATATGCGAGCCGCCGCATTGGCCATTTATTGTAAGCCAAGGCTCAAAATGCGCCCGATAACTGGCAGCATGATCGTGTGCGGCTTCTTCTGACTCAAAGGGTCTGTCAAAAAACGAGATGCCATATCGAGGACTTATTGTTGTCTCAAGCGCGCCACCCACAATGTTCTGGACCAGACCGGATCCCGTGCGTAGCCTACTGGCTGGCCGCCAGAGAGTAGTACGAGAAGACAATTAGCGACATTCCACCGCGCGGATTAGAAGGCATCAATGGAGCCACCGTGAACGGGATAAGAGCGCAGATAGCCTCGGTGACAATGGTGGCAGCACTCGTGGTGCTTGCTCCGCCAGCCTGGGCCGACGAGGGCGGCGTGAGCTTTTGGGTCCCCGGCACATTCGGGAGCCTTGCGGCGACACTGCAGCAGCCGGGATGGTCGTTTACCTTTGCTTCTTATTATACGTCTGTGTCCGCAGGCAGCGCCCTATCGCTTTCGCGCGAATTCAGAATTGGCAAAATCCCCTCGAACCTCACGCCAAATCTAAATGCGAGCCTAAAAGCCCCTAGCGGCAATGAGTCGGTCAGCCCGAGTTACGTCTTCGCAACGCCGATTCTCGGCGGCCAAGCGGCGGTTAGCGTGATGGGACTTTACGCCCGCGCCAGCACGTCCGTGACAGGGACGCTATCGGGCACGCTCACAACGCCGTCCGGAACCAGCCCGTTCCTTCGGGCGGATAGCCTCAGCGATTCGGTGTGGGGTATCGGGGATCTGTACCCGCAGGTCTCGCTTCGATGGAACGATGGCGTTCATAATTTCATGACCTATGTCACGGGAGATGCGCCTGTTGGCGCATATGATTCCCTGCGATTGTCGAATATCGGCATCGGCCACGGTGCGATCGACGCCGGCGGCGGCTACACCTACTTCGATTCGCAGTCTGGGCACGAATTCTCGGCCGTTCTCGGCTTCACCTCCAATCTCATAAATCGATCCACCCAATACCAAAACGGAATTGACTTGCACCTTGATTGGGGGGCGTCCCAGTTTCTAACCGGGCAATGGCAGATCGGCCTCGCCGGCTACGTCTACAAACAGATCACGCCGGATGGGGGTTCGGGCGACAAGGTCGGCGCCTTCGAGTCACAGGTGACTGCTATTGGGCCGCAGGTCGGCTACGCCTTTCCGGCCGGCGATCTCCAAGGCAATCTGAACTTTAAAGGCTATAAGGAATTCGCTGCCGCCCTCCGGCCGGATGGCTGGAATGTGTGGCTTACTTTTGCAATTTCACCGGGCACAGCCACGCGTGACGCTCCGGCAGTGCATATGAATTCAAAATAGTTCAGGCGGCGCATGAGGGCCGCAAGGAGAAATTCAACCTGATACCTCCCTTTGCGAGAGGGCTGCCGTCCGGGCTTTCTGATCTCCTGACTTCGCACAGATGACACGCGAACTGGAACCAATTGCTGGGGCTTGAAGCCACTCCTTCTTGTCTGCCCGCGCTCCTTTGCAGGTAGACTGGCCAAAAGCCCCAAGACTTCAGAGATTTGCGTTTTTGCTTATGGCCGCGCCGAGCCCAACCCCGCAATAGGCAAAACCCCGCCGCACCATTTCCTCTGCGTCGTAAATATTGCGCAGATCAATCATGATTGGCGCGGCGAGGGCGGACTTGACGCGATCGAGATCGAGAGCCCGGAAGGCGTCCCATTCGGTCACGATGACAAGCGCATCGGCCTTGTCGCAGCAGGTATAGGGATCGTAAAAAAAGGTCAGATCATCGAGCAGGGCCCTGGCTTGCTCCATGCCCTCAGGATCAAAAGCATTGATCCGCGCGCCGCCGTCTTTGAGCGCGGTGATGATCGAAATCGACGGCGAATCGCGCATGTCGTCGGTGTTTGGCTTAAAGGTAAGGCCCAGTATCGCGAGTGTTTTGCCGCGCACCGACCCGCCGCACGCGGCGATGACTTTGCGCGCCATCGCGCGCTTGCGCTGATCGTTGATCCGCACGACCTCTTCGACAATCCGCACAGGGGCGCCATGGTCCTGAGCACTCTTGATGAGCGCTTGCGTGTCCTTCGGAAAGCAAGAGCCGCCGTATCCTGGCCCCGCATGCAGGAATTTGGAGCCAATCCGCTTGTCGAGACCAATCCCGCGCGCCACATCCTGCACGTTGGCCCCGGTCCGCTCGCAAAGATCGGCAATCTCGTTGATGAAGGTGATCTTGGTCGCGAGAAACGCATTGGCCGCGTATTTTGTGAGCTCCGCGGTCCTGCGGCCGGTAAAAACGAATGGCGCTTGGTTCAGATAAAGCGGGCGGTAGATTTCACGCATGACCGTTTCGCCGCGCTTGTCCTCGACGCCGATGACGATTCGGTCGGGCCGCTTGAAATCGTCGATCGCCGCGCCCTCGCGCAAAAACTCAGGGTTTGAAACCACAGCGAAATCGGCGTCAGGCCGCGCCTCGCGGATGATCCTTTCGACCTCGTCGCCGGTCCCAATCGGGACGGTGGATTTCGTCACCACCACGGTAAAGCCCGCAAGGCTTTTGGCAATCGCGCGCGCAGCCCGATAGACATAGCTGAGATCGGCATGCCCGTCGCCGCGCCGCGACGGGGTGCCGACGGCGATAAAGACGGCTTGAGACGTGGCAACCGCTTGCTCGAGACCGGTCGAAAAAGAAAGTCTTCGCTGATGTACATTCTTTGCAACGAGATCTTGCAGGCCAGGCTCGAAAATCGGCATCTTTCCTGCTTTTAAGGCCGCAATTTTTCTCTCGTCAGTGTCGATGCAAATGACCGTGTGGCCGAAATCCGCCAGGCATGCACCGGAAACGAGGCCCACATAGCCTGAGCCAATCATCGCTATATGCATTTCATCCTCGATTTTTCCTCAGGGTCATCCTCGAATTTGCACGGCCAGCAGGGTGCCCAGGGCTGGGGTGCAGGCTCGGCAAGCCCCTTCCCCTCTGCATGCAACATGGCGATCACGGGGGCGCACCCGCGGCCGGCGCGTGGATAGCCGAAATCCCGGCAAATAGGAATTTTTATTGTTTGCTTGGCGGCGGAAGCTGCCGCCCGCCCGCACTTTGGCTTAAGTCACGGAAGATCGAAAACACGCTTGAATGGTTCGGTCCGCAGGAGCAAAGACCAGGTTATGAGCACGGAATTGGCGCCTGATCTATGTGTCATCGGAGGCGGGCCTGGCGGTTTGACGGTCGCGCTTGGGGCTGCGGCGGCCGGCAAATCCGTTGTGGTCGTCGAAAAAAACGCGCTCGGCGGCCGGCGGCTTTCTGAATCAATCCCGTGCCACGCTTTGCTTGCGGCAAGCCGGGCTGCAAAAAAGGCTGGCCGGGTTACGGATTTTGTGTCCGGCGTACAACGGCCGCAAATCGATTTTGCCCAATTGCGGAAAGAAATAGCTGCGAGTGTTTCTGCCATCGCGCCAAACTATTCCGAAGCCCGCCTCGAAGCCATGAACATCAAGGTGATCCGGGCGTCCGGGCGGTTCGTTAAGCCCGATACCTGCGAAGCCGGGAACGCAACCATCAGGGCGCGGCGATTTGTTGTTGCGACCGGCGCTGTTGCGAGACGGTTGCCGATCAATGGCTTAGATACGGTCCGGCCGCTCGATTGCGCTGCGCTTTGCGTTCTCGATCGGCTCGCGAGGCGCCTTATTGTGATAGGGTCAGATCCGCAAGGTGTTGCCCTCGCGCAAGCGGTGCGCCGGCTCGGGAGCGAGGCGGTGATCGTTTCCGGGGAACCGCTCTTCGCTGGCGAAGATGAAGAGTTGGCAGAGCCGGTGCGCGCCGCCTTGGACCGTGACGGCATCGAGATCCACGAGGGGGTGCGGATTTTGCGGATCGAGCCGCGCGGCGAAGGCGTCCGGCTATTCATCGCTGCCGCCGGGCGCGAAACTCAGGTCGCGGGCTCACATGTTCTTCTTGCCGCAGGGCGCATGCCAGCCGTTGAGGGCATTGGCTTTGCTGCGGCAGGCGTTCGCTACGATGCTAGCGGGATTGAAACAAATCGAAGGCTTCTAACAAGCAACTGGCGTGTTCATGCGGCCGGCGCAGTGGTCAAAGGCGCCTGGGAACAGGGTGCTGCCGAATGGCACGCGGGACACGTATTGCGCGCGATACTCGAACTGCCGGGCGCGGAAATAGCCAAAGATGCGGCCGCGCGGGTCATATGGACTTCCCCCGCCATTGCCGTGGCAGGGATTTCGGAAGCGCAAGCGCGGTCAGCCCATCGCCACATTTGTGTGCTCCGCTGGCCGCTTGCGGAGACGGAACGGGCGCAAATCGAGCGTCAGCCCGGCGGTCACATCAAGCTGATTACAAGCCGGACAGGTACCATCCTTGGCGCCGGAATCGTTGGCGCGGAAGCAGAGGCGTTGATTACTCCGTTCACGCTCGCCATATCGAAAGGGATGACTGCGCGCGACATCGCGTCTATAATGTGCCCTTATCCGGCCATGGCCGGCGCGATAGGGAGCGCAAGCTCGACATTCGTGAACAATAGGCCGGAGGTCTCCCTGGGCCGTCTTCTCCAAGCAGCAGCCCAATTGATCGAACGGCAAAGAGGCGAATTCAGAGAATTGGCGGGAGCCATCGCTGGAAAGACCCGGCGCTTTTTCCGCTGACCGCGAAGGCGCGGCGGCTGTACCTACTAGAGTTGAAGTAGTTATAGCTATGCGGAAACGGGCCAAGCTATGAAATCGGCGGCGGGTGTTTGCTTTACAGCCGCCGGAAAGGATTGCCGCGCATCTCAAGAATAATGACGCGGCTGCGGGCAGGGGGTTGCTATGAGCGATCTCGTGATTCCTCCGGGAAGGGACTTCGCGTCGCGCAGAGTTCCCGCCGGCAAGCGAAGGCCGGTCCGCTTCGGCCTCGCTACGCGCGTGCTTCTGCTCAACAGTGTCTTCGTCATAGCAGCGGCTATGCTCGTCTACCTCCCCGCAATCACGGCAAAGCGCGACAGCTGGCTGCGCAACCGCCTCAGCGCCGCCTACACCGCCGCGCTCGTTCTCGACGCCGCGCCGCATGCAATGATCCCGCCCGAATTGGAGCAGCAGCTGCTCGCGAGCGTTGGAGCGAGGCTTATCGTGCTCAATAAACACGGCACAAAGCAAATACTCGCCGCGGCGGAATTACCGGAGTCGGTGAATGAAGTTTACGACTTTCGTAACCCGCCCTTCCTGCCGTTGCCGGATGCGACGGGAACGCTCACGGCGCCGCCGGGGCGCGTGATTACCATACTCGGCGACGCACCTGGAGGGGGTGAATCGATCGCTGTCACATTGGACGAGGCGCCGCTCGCTCGCGAGATTAGGGCGTTCTCGTTGCGGTTGCTGGCGGTGACCTTCTTTATGTCATTGACCGTGGCCATTCTGGCAACTCTTGCGATCCACTTCATGGTGCTTCGACCGGTCAGGCGGCTAACCGATAATCTAAAGGATTTTGCCGCAAACCCAGAAAGCACGTCACGGCGCGGCACGCCGCCTCCGGCCGGAGGTCACGAGATTGCGCACGCCGAGGCGGAACTCGCCATCATGCAGGATTCTTTGGCCCGGGAACTTAATGAGAAGAAGCATCTTGCTGCCCTCGGGCTCGCCGTGGCCAAGATCAACCACGACATGCGCAACATGCTGACCTCGGCGCAGCTGCTTTCCGACCGGCTTGCGAACCTCGATGATCCGCTCGCCCAGCGCCTCGCGCCAAAGCTTGTTGCCACCCTTGATCGCGCGATCCGGTTTTGCCAGGCAACCCTGGCCTACGGTCAGGCAGTGGACGATCCGCCAAATCCGGCACCATTTCCGCTGCGCGGGCTCGTTGAAGAAGTTGTTGAAATGGTCCGCCCAGGCGAACAGTGCGAGATCGCTTTCGTCACCCTGATTGCGGAAGATTTCGAGGTCGTTGCTGATCGCGAACAAATGTTTCGCGTTCTCATGAACCTCGTCCGCAACAGCGCCGAAGCGCTCGACAATATGGCGGGGGCGCAGGGAAGTCTCAAGCAGATCGCGGTCAGCGCGAGGCGCGCCGGAAAAAACGCAATCATCGAAGTTGAGGACACCGGCCCCGGCGTGCCCCAAGCCGCACGGGAAAAGCTGTTTACGCCCTTCAATTCGGGGCGCTCAGGGGGGTCGGGGCTCGGCCTTGTGATCGCCTTAGATCTCGTACGCGGCCACGGCGGCGATATTGAGCTCCTCACCGGGCCGGATAGCCGCGAGGGGTGGACACTTTTTCGGATAACTTTGCCGCAACCTGCTGACCTATCACAATAAGCAGACTCCGGCCCCTGTCTTGGATTGAAGACAGAACTGACGCTCGCCGCTTAGGCTGCTTAATTCTAATAGCAATCGCGCCAAGGCGCTTCGCTCTCCAACGGTTCCACGCCTTGGCCCTTTGCTTCGACTCTGCACCGCAATGCCCGCCACACTTTGGCCGTTACTGGCCGAAAGATGGGAGCAGTGTCACTTATTAGAGCCCTGGTTCGAATACCCCGGGCTTCTCGGGTCACCGGCTTGATACTGTGGTGCGCCCGCGATGGACAGCCCAATCAACACGACGACCACCAAGACCACGATTCCTGCAAGGACGTTAAAACCTGTGCTCCCCATTTTCCAGACTCCTTATGTTATACACTGGCCTCCCCAGTGTCCGCATGCGGGTCAAAGATTGCCACTTTTGTGCGATTTTGGCAATGGCAAGGGAACGCCCGGAAATCGCTTGAGCAGCGGCCGTCTAAGCTCTGCACGATCAATTGCGCGGGATCAGAGCGCCGGGGGCCCCCGAGCGGTCTTTCTTGCCGCTGCGGCAAGATTTATTGCTGGCCTTGTCCGGCATGGCAAGACGCCCGGGCCCACAGCGGTGATCATCGCCCGGTACCGATAGAAGCAACGCATCGCTCGGTGCCTTTGCCGCTAACACCCTTTCGAGCACGGCGTTTGCGGCGGCCGGGGCCTTCTGCGGTTCCGCTATAGATAGCCTACTCAAAAAGATCCGGAAGCTTAGCAGCACCCGTGCCGCATGTGGGTTGGAGGGGCGGCGCAGGCCTCAGAGTTTCCTAAGTTCCACTTCTTCTATCGTATGGTTTGGGCCTTTGGTCAGCACGAGGCTTGCGCGGGGCATGGTCGGCAAAATATTTTCCCGCAGATTGGGAAGATTGATCTTTTTCCAGATTGCGCGCGCGGTCAATTCGGCGGTCTTATCGTTGAGACCGGCGTATTTTTTGAAATAGGATAAGGGGTCACGAAAGGCAGTGTCGCGAAGCCGCATGAAGCGGGCGACAAACCATTTTTCGAGATCCTCCTCAGCTGCGTGCAGATAGACGGAAAAGTCGAAGAAATCGGAAACAAACGGGCTTGCGCGGCCGCTCTTATTTCCGCGGTTTGGCGAAAGGACATTAAGGCCCTCGAGGATAAGAATGTCTGGGCGGTCAATGGTAATGCTTTTATCCGGCACGATATCGTAAGTTACGTGGGAATAAACGGGCGCTTGCACATTGTGCTTGCCAGCCTTCACATCGGACACAAAGGACAAGAGCCGGATATTGTCGTAGCTTTCCGGGAACCCTTTTTTATCCAAAAGGCCGTCTGCTTGCAGAACCGCGTTCGGGTAAAGGAATCCGTCGGTGGTGACAAGTTCGACTTTCGGTGTATTCGGCCAGCGCTGCAAAAGCGCCTGCATGACGCGCGCCAGAGTCGATTTGCCGGCCGCAACAGAGCCGCCAATACCAATTATATAGGGGACTTTGCCGCCCTCCGCGCCGAGGAACCGCTGGGTGGCTTTATAGAGTCCCTGCGTCGCAGCGACGTAAAGCGCAAGAAGGCGGGAGAGCGGAAGATAGATTGCAATGACCTCTTCCAAAGAGATCGGATCATTGAGCGATTTGAGCCGCCCAAGATCTCCTGCCGACAAGGTGAGCGGCGTGTCGGCGCGCAATGCCGCCCATTCATCCCGGTTGAAACGGTGGTAAGGCGAAAGCAGCAGGGGCGGGGCGCGCTTGTCCATCTAGTCCTCAGCCGGAGCGGCGTCGGCTTGGCGCGCGGCCTTTTCCGCATAACCAGACCGGCCGGTGCGATGTTCGAGCTCCGTACAGACATCCTCTAAGGTGATGCCTTTCTGATACAAAACTACAAGGAGATGATAGATAAGATCCGCGCTTTCCCGGGTAAGCGCCTCAATATCGCCTTCTACGGCCGCGATCACCGTCTCGATCGCCTCCTCGCCGAGTTTTTTCGCCGCGCGCGCCGGAGCGTCAAGGAGCGATTTGGTGTAGGAAACCGCGGCATTCGCATGGGCCCGCGCCGCAATGATCGCGGCAAGATCATCGAGAGTGAAATCTGTCATGGGACTGTGTCCGTTCTGGCGGCCGTATTTTCCGGGGCGGCGGGCGGCACCACGGCGCGTTCTGCAGTGCAGAAGAAATCGAGCCTGACGGGCAACCTAGAACGGGCCATATACTCTTTAGCTTGCGCGATGGTGTATTCGCCAAAATGAAAAATCGAGGCGGCAAGCACGGCGCTTGCGCCGCCGTCGCGGATTCCCTCGACAAGATGAGCGAGCGTGCCAACGCCCCCCGAGGCGATAACCGGTACCGGGACCGCTTCGGCAATAGCGCGGGTCAGCGCAAGATCAAAGCCGCTTCTGGTGCCGTCGCGGTCCATCGAGGTCAAAAGGATCTCGCCGGCCCCGAGGCCAACGGCTTCTTTTGCATAGGCGATGGCGTCAAGGCCTGTGGCGCGGCGTCCGCCATGGGTAAAAATTTCCCATTGGGCCTCGCCCGTTTGCTTGGCGTCGACCGCGACGACGATACATTGGCTACCGAATTTTTGCGCCCCCTCGCGTACGATAGACCGGCTTTGGACCGCCGCCGTATTGATAGATATTTTGTCGGCCCCGGCAAGCAGCAGGGCTCTGATGTCGTCTAAAGAGCGTATGCCGCCGCCAACCGTCAGCGGCATGAAACAGGCTTCCGCGGTGCGCTTCACAACATCAAGCATGATCGCGCGGCGCTCGTGGCTTGCGGTAATATCAAGGAAGCATAGCTCATCGGCGCCCGCAGCGTCATAGGCCATCGCGCATTCAACGGGATCGCCGGCATCGCGCAGGTTGGCAAATTTGACGCCCTTAACGACGCGGCCATCTTTGACGTCGAGACAAGGTATGACGCGGCATTTAAGCATTTTACGGGCTCCGGGCGATCAATCCGGCATTCTGAGCTGCGCCTTGGCCTTGCCCATGAGCGCCAGCGCCCGGGCGGGGTCAAGTCGGCCTTCATAAAGGGCCCGGCCTGCAATCGCTCCTTCGAGCTTGGCGCAGTCAGGCATCAGCAAACGTTCGATATCCTTGAGCGAGGCAAGGCCTCCCGAAGCGATCACCGGGATTTGCAGCTTTTTGGCGAGGGCCGCAGTTGCCTCGATGGCAAGACCTTTCAGCAGGCCGTCACGGGCAATGTCCGTATAAATGACCGCGGCAACGCCTGCATCTTCAAATCTTTTTCCAACTTCGATGGCCGAAAGCTCCGAGGTTTTTGCCCAGCCTTCGGCGGCAACTTTTCCGTCGCGGGCGTCAATTGCAACCGCAATGCGCGCCGGGAAAAGCCGCGCCGCTTCGCGCACAAAATCCGGCTCGCGGACGGCCTTTGTTCCGATGATGACGCGGGCGACGCCCTTGCCGAGCCAGGCCTCGACGCTTGCCAGATCCCTTATGCCGCCGCCGAGCTGTAGCGGAATTGAGACGGCTCGGAGTATAGCCGCAACAGCAAGGCCATTGACGGACCGCCCCGCAAAGGCGCCATCGAGATCGACAACGTGAAGATATTCGAATCCTTGGATTTCGAAATTTTTTGCTTGCGCGGCAGGGTCGGTGTTGAAAACCGCGGCGCGGGCCATGTCGCCTTGCTCAAGCCGCACGCAAAGGCCCGCTTTGAGATCGATTGCAGGAAAAAGAATCACGGCCGCCACTTGAGGAAATTGGCGATCAGCATCAGGCCAAGCGCCTGACTCTTTTCCGGATGGAATTGCGTTCCGGCGATATTGCCGTGGCCGACTAAGGCCGCGATTGGGCCACCATAATCGGTTACGGCGACGATGGAGTCTTCGTCTAAAGGCCTGAACGCATAGGAATGGACGAAGTAAGCATGCAAGCCCTCTTCGCCCGTTGGCACGCCGGCAAGCAGCGGATGCTCCGCCCGCGGGAAAAGCGTATTCCAGCCCATATGCGGAATCCGCAAGCGGCCGCCTTGCGGATCGATTGCGGCAACGTCGCCCGCGATCCAGCCAAGGCCCGCGGTTACCTGATGCTCAAGGCCGCGCGCCGCGAGCAATTGCATGCCAACACAAATTCCAAGGAAAGGCGCGCCTTTTTTAATAACCGCCTCGGTGATGGCCGGAATCATTCCCGGCACGGCTGCGAGCCCGCGGCGGCAATCTGCAAAAGCGCCGACGCCCGGCAAGACGATGCGGCCCGCCCGCAATACCGTCTCCGGATCATTCGTCACCGTGATCGTCAAAGAGGGGTCTGAATCGCGCGCGGCGCGTTCAAAGGCCTTTTGGGCAGAGTGAAGATTGCCCGAGCCATAATCGACGATTGCAACATGCACTGGCGCGCTCACAAATCTCTGCCCGCCTCTAAATCAGATGTTCTCGTGCCGGGCGCTCCGGCGCGCCTTTCGGCGTGGCGGTAAAAGCGCGACTCCGCAGCCTCAAGAGCAGGCGCGGTGATAATTCCGGCGAGCCGGTAGCCTTGGCGTCCGAGCTTTGCCTCGCTGAGCGCGCTCGCTTCGAGGCCAAGGAGAACTTGAACCGCCAAGGCTATGAGCAAGCTCGCCCCCGCCGAAACAATCGTCGCAGCACAGGCCAGCAGAAAAATATAAGCTATAATCCAAACGGCGAGGCCAGCCCAAAGCCGGTTGAAGACAAGCCACGCCGGGCCAAAGAGAAAAGCCCGCCAATTGAAGGACTGGCGCACAAATGCGGCCTCAGCAGCAGCTTCAAGCCCGTCTCCTTGAACATAAACGCTGAAGAGGCCCACGTCTAAGGCTCCGTGCAGGCGGAGAAAACCCGGGTTGTCACCACGGAGGCACATTAAACGCCTATTAGCGTATTTTGGTCATGACGAACAGGACTATTGTCCGATCCCCGCGGTTCCGGCCCGCGCGATTTCTCATGCAACCGCCTGGTACCAGAGAAAAAAGACAGGCATTCGGCCGCATGCCGCCTAGCGTAAGCGGGAGGCCCCCCGGCTTCGCCGCACAGGCGCTAAAATAAGCGTCTCATTGTCTGATAGAGTCATCTTCGGGGCGGCTCATCGAGATGGCGTCGCAGTAAAGCGCGACATCGCCGGAGGCGGGGGATTGTCGGCTCTGGGACAAGGATTGCGACGAGCTGGCGCCTAAGACGCCAGGTCCCGGCGCGTGTCAGGCGACGGCAGTCCAGCGGAAAGAGTCCCCGAACTCGCCGATAAGCGGTTCGAGCAACAAGACCAATCGAAAGTAAAGCAGCATATGCACGTGATCGGGCATCAAATGCCCTTCCTCAACCGGCGCCCGTTTCTGAAGCCCAGTTTGCTAAGCACCTTGCACAAGTTACGGCGTAATCCCAGATACAGCATTTTGCGCCGCCATTTGGGAACAAAGCCGAACGGGTTCGTCAAAGGCAAGAGCGCGATCCCCCGGGCCAGGCTCTATGGAGCGCGCAAGCGTAACTTCATCGGCTAGCACTTTTGGGCCAGAGGATTCTTCGTCAACACGGTTGGGCGAGATGAGGAAGCCATCCGCGCCTACGTCCGTCATCAATAATAAAGAGGATCACAGGCTCGAGCAGATGAGCCTCTGGCGCTGATCATGGCCTTTTGGGGCTTAAAGGCTCGAGCGGCTGCATCAGCGATCCCACCTGCCGCCTCGATCGGATAAAGACCTAAAGCCGCTGGCTTCGCCGAGGGATACTTACCCGTCATGGCTCCTTCACGGCGATCACCTCCATACCCACGCGTTCGCGTTCGCTCACTGCGTATTCGACGGGGCGAAAGCCATGGCTCCGTAAGAGTGCATAAAGACGTCTGCGGGAAAAATTGTGATAGTGGTCCAACTGCCCCCAATAGGGATTAGTGCCGTTGGTGTGCAATAACCGCCATACCATGCTGTCCATGTTCGGCATTGAAAGAAAGAGGGCGCCATTTTGTTGTAATAGCCTGCGCGCGGCAGCAAGTGCCAGTTTCGGAAAAGGCATATGATCAAGCACATTGGCCATGCTGATGACGCAGTAGCGATCCGCGTGATCGAGTTCTTCAATCGCTTGGCAATAGGCCTCGTAGCCGAGCGCTTTCAGCGCGCGGACGTTTTCCACGTGCCGATCAAGCCCGAACGGCACATAGCCCCATTCCTCCGCGGTAAAAAGCAGAGAGCCATTGCCGGAGCCGACGTCAAGCCAGCGCCCTTCAGGAACATGGCGTGCAACGCGCTCTATGATTTTCGATGAAAGTGAGCGCTGACGTTCCATTTCATAGCCCGCGGTCTGATCCGCCCGGGACTTGCCAAATATAAGAGCCCGGGCGGAGGCGTCAAAATAGCCAGACGTAAACACATGCTCGCAACTGCGGCAGAAGTGCCAATCTACAACCGGCGGCAGCCCACCGTGATAGGCGGGATCTTTCGAGCAATCGGCGCCAATCATGGCAGGAAAATCGCGGCTTTCGCAAAGTGGGCAGGCGTTATATGCAACCCTTTCAATGGATTTCTTTGGCACCTCAAACGGTTGGCGTGCCGGCACTGCGGGGACGGCAAAGCCTTTGGGCTCGTGCCCGTATGCCCAAGTCTCCCACATCTGCTTGAGGGCAGCCTCATAGGTCAGGGTGAATCTCGCGATATCGAACAGCGGGGCAGAGTGCCGGTTGCCGAGAAGTTTGTGACGCAGGCTTTGCAAAAGACCCGGCTCGCGTGCGAGCCTTAGGCCCATCGCCTCATACCCGGCAAGCGAATTTGTCACGAGTTCCGGAAGCCCCGCGGCATGCAGTAAGCTCGCTGCGACGCGACCGGCAAAAGTAGCGCCCGAGCAAGTCAAGACCGGCAGACCGGCCCATAGGGCATCGCTTGCCGTCGTATGCGCATTATAGGGTATGGTATCGAGAAAGAGGTCGGCCAGCCTATGGCGGGCGAGATGCTCAGGCGGCGGAAGCCTGGGCGCAAAGACAAGCCGGTCCGGATCAACGCCCCTTGCGGCAGCCTCACGGCGGAGATTGTCCTTCACAAGCCCGTTTGCGTCCAAGAGCCACAAGACGGATTCCGGTACTGAATCCAAGAGGCGCATCCAAATTTCAAAGAAGGCAGGCGTAATTTTGTAGCTGTTGTTGAACGAGCAGAAAACGAATCCCCCTTCGGGCAGGCCGCACGCGGCGCGCGTCGGCGTAAAGTTCGTAATGAGCCGCTTGGTGTCATTTGGCTGGTAGCAATGCGGAAGATGGACAATCTTCTCACAATAGGATGGCTGCTGATCGGACGGCAGCACGATAGGATCGGCGATCACATAGTCGATGAAATCTGCGCCCATTGTACCTGGAAAGCCGACAAAGCTTACCTGGACGGGGGCAGGCCTCCTGGCAGCGATTCCCGTGCGGGCTCCTTTCGTGTAGCCCTTTAGCTCTACCAGGACGGCGATTCCGTCGGCCTTGATGCGCTCCGCAGCCTCCGCGTCGCTCATTGCGCGGATATCGACAAATCCGTCGAACGCCTGCCGGAGCCGCCTCTTCAGCTCGCTGCAATCGTCCGGCGCATGCGAATAGGCGATGATCTCGAAATTCGCTTTATCATGGCGCTCGAAGAGCTCCGCCATGAGCAGCGCCGTAGCATGACGGCAGAAGTCGCTTGAGAGATATCCTACTTTGAGTCTCTTGCGGCCTGCAAAATCCTGCCTGCGATGTAGAAACTCGGGAACCTTGAAGTTTTGTGCGAAGGCGCTTGCAACGCACAGCTGTAACCGCGGGCTTGCCTCCATGCTAAGGACCGCGAAAGGGTGCACAGGCTCGCAGCCGTCTTTCGCCAGGAGGCTCAGAATTGCCGATTCCTCTTCCTCGATGCCTCTCCAGTCGCAGATCTCGCGCCGTTTATGATAGAGCCAAGTGCGGACGGCAACGCGCTCCGGATTGAGTTTCACGGCAGTGTGATAGCACGCAATTGCCTCCTTAAGCTCGCCCAGATTCTCCAATGCAGTGCCAAGATTGCCCTGGGCGTCGGCACAATCTGGGCGCAGCGAAATGGCGTGACGGTAAGCGTCGGCCGCCTTCCCATAAGCCTCTTGGGTCTGCA
>Ga0187783_10001281_pt1 | contig 18483 bp, 17 predicted proteins | sample 1015_SJ02_MP02_2_FD_132471 | JGI IMG/M metagenome (GOLD analysis project Ga0187783, IMG submission 132471) | Tropical peat soil microbial communities from peatlands in Department of Meta, Colombia - 1015_SJ02_MP02_20_MG | ecosystem: Environmental > Terrestrial > Soil > Wetlands > Peat | place...
GATATGGGGGGTTTCACTTCGCAAGTTTTTCGTAAACGCCACGCGCTTGCTCGAAAAACTGGAGAACGGAGGCCTTTTCTGCCTGGGTATTCCAGTCTTGATTCGACCGTAAAGGCTCGAGGAGACGATCGATCCAGGCTATGAAGTACGCAGCGTCTTCGGTGGATTTCGGCGGGGAGGTGCCTACCTTTACGTAAATCGGGCTGGTTGTCGCGTACGGGTAGAGATCGAGCACCGGATAGGCTGGCTTATCAGCCCAGGCGCGCAGCAGGCACCAGCCGCCCTGGGAGACCGGGATCGTGCCCCTTCGGTCGGAACTCTGGCGATCGGCATTGAGTGGCAGATCACCCGCTACCGCCCCGTTGCAAACCAGTTGAAGATGATCCACCGGAACCATCGAGCGCAGCCAAGCTTGATATGGCACTTGATGTTTCCCGGCTGACAGCCGTAGTTCTTCCCCCACTTCCTTGCCTCCGAGCACCAGGCCAACCAAAGGTCCATTGGTCGCAAAACTGTGTCCCCGCTTCAGGGAATCCAGCCAGGCGTGGATGTCGAGGCGACCGAGCGGCGCCTTGGCGTACACTCGGTTCAGACCAACCGGGCCTCGCAGCGACGCGAAGTTGGCCATCGCGTCAGTCCCGGCGGCCGCGGGCAAATGAAATCCGAGATTGAGCAACTTGTACCAGACCGCGGCCGTGGATTTGTGATCACTGAAGCCGAGGACCTCGAGGTAATCCACTTTGCCGAGCGCGACGTCCACGGGCAACTCATCGGTGAGCGACGGGTCGCGGAACGGGTCCGGCACCGTATCGAAGGGGTGGGCGTAGCCGACCAGAGCCTGCTGCGCGTGCGCCATGTCGGCGACGTGGGCGTTCGCGGGAAATAGACTGGCGGCCGCCGTGCCGGGGTAGCCGGCGTAGCCGGGAATCAACAGATGCTCGGTGAGGTTCAGCAAACCCAGATGGCCCCAATAGCTGGTGTGAAATTCCTGGCCGGCGAGGAGGAGTGTCGAACGATTCGAGGCGGAGTCGGGTTGGGTGCTGAAGTAAGCGACGTCCGGGATCCGCTGTTCCTTGTTGACGATGAGATTTTCTACGATCGAAAGATTCTCTGCGGCAGCTTGGGAGACCAGGTGGGCAGGCGTGTTCCGGTAAGCGCCACCGTAATTCATGTGGACATGAACGTCTCCGCTGACCCAATGCCAACCGGCATCGTGGGGCAGGGCCAGCGGTTCGAGTCTAATGGTTACTTGGGCGGTCTCGCCCGTGGCGAGCTCGAGACTGCGCTTGGCGGGGCGATACTCAAATCCCTTCATGGCTTCGACCAGGATGTGTCCTGCGGGCGCTTCCACCAGCGCTTGGCCCAGGGTATGGAAGTAGTGGGTTTCGAAGGGCTGCTCGGAGCGTATGAAGCTATCGTCCGCGTGCATCCAGGCGTTTTCCGGACCATACGCGCGACCATCCTCTCCCACCACCGAGACCCGCGCCGCGGTGGGCCGACCGAGCGGGTCGAGCACGGTGATCGAAATCCGCACCATCGGCTTCAAGCACTGCCTCTGCTTTACGACTAACTGGGTTTGCTTGCCGCCAGGAATCTCTTGAATCCAGAGCGAAGTGTTTCCCGCCCGATTGGAGATGAACGCGATCTTCCCTCCGTCGGGCGACCAGCGCGCATTGGTGTTATCGAAATCGCCGTAGGACAGGGGGAAGGCATCCCCGCCTTCGGAGGGCATAATCCAGAGCTGATGCCACGATCTCCCCAAGTATGAGGCATACACGATCCGCTTGCCGTCGGGCGAAAAATCCGGGCGCGCCTTCCAGGTGGTTTCCTCGTAATGGATTTCGCGCATTTCCGCGCCGGGTTCGGCCTTCATGCGCCAGAAACCGCCAGTGCCGTAAATGTGACCGCGATTGGAGACCAACGCCAGCTCCGAGCCGTCCGGCGACCACACGGGACTGATCTCGTGATCGAACTCGCTGTAATAGTAACGCGGCAGTGGGCTGCGGTTTTCTCCCGTGAGGCGCTGCACGTTCGTCAGCCAGCCGGCGCGGAAATCTCCGAGAAAAATATGAAAATGCCCCCGATACGACGTCGAGACAAACGCGATGCGCTTGCCATCCGGAGAAAAACGCGGTTCGAGGTTTACCGCACCATCGGAGGTGAGCGGTCGGGACTGTCGCGTCGCGAGATTCAGAGCCCAGAGCTCCATGGCATCTTTGTGGTAAGAAACATAGACAACCCATTGTCCGTCGGGCGAGCAGTCGGGCTGGTAGTCGTATCCTGGGCCAGAGGTTAACTGCTCCGCCAGGTTGGAATTGAGATTCTGCTTCCACAGAGAACCCGCCATGGAATAGACCAGAGCCCGCGAGTCAGCCAGCCATGCTGCCGCACTCGGGCCCGTCGTGAGCTGCGGGAGGTACATCTCGCGATAGTAGTAGGGGTGGGGGAGATCGATTTGCTTCAACACCGGTTCTCGTTGAGCGCTGAGTCGGAGGGTGAACAAGGCCAGCATCAACAGCAGGCCTGGTCTGGATCGCATGGGCCGGCGCCACCTTTCTAGCCGAATGGCGGATTATACCGGAGAACGCAGGCGAGGGCGCTCGTGGAGGGGCAGGTGCTGCACATCAGGTATCCACCCCACGGAAGCTCTGGTAATGTATCAGCGCATGCGGCGCACGACAACCCTCTGGGTTTTGGTCTTGATCGCCGGAGCTCTCCTTGCGGCCGGCAGCGACTCCATCGGCCTGGTCCACATCCCTCGGGAAGTCCTCGTGAGCACGCGCTGGCTTGTGCTCGGGGGAGCGGTGCTCTTGGCAACACTCACTCGTTCCCTGATCACCTGGATTTTCGTGTCCATGCTACTCGGTGCCGAGGTTGGTCACGACTTTCCCCGAGTCGGCATTGACTCACGTCTGCTCGCGCAAATCTTCCTGCGGCTGATCGAAGTCGTCATCGCTCCCTTGGTGTTTTCGACCCTGGTCAGCGGCATCGCCGCCCACTCCAACCTGAAGACGGTGGGTCGCGTTGGTATCAAGGCGATCCTTTACTTCGAGCTGGTCACAACGGTGGCACTGTTCATCGGGCTGGCGGCCATCAATCTCAGCCAAGCCGGAGCTGGAGCTCAGATTCCCGCCAACTCCACCGAGCCCGGCAGAGTTCAGAGACTGTCGGCGAGCGACGCCGTGCTCAACACATTCCCGGAAAACATCGCCAAGTCAGTCGCCGAAAATCATGTTCTGCAAGTCGTGGTTTTTAGTCTGCTGTTTGCGATCGCCTTGGTCATGGTCCAGCAAGAGGAGAGGCGCCGCCCGATGCTGGCCTTCGTTGAGAGCCTGGCGCAGGTGATGTTCAAGTTTACCGACATGATCATGTGGTTCGCGCCCCTCGGAGTTTTCGGTGCGATTGCCTCTACGGTCGCTTCGAGTGGCATCGGCGTCCTGGGCAATTTGGCCAAACTTCTGCTCACGCTCTACCTGGCTTTGGCGGTATTTCTCTCCCTGGTCCTTTTGCCCATCGCAGTTTTGGCCAGGTTGCCCCTGCGCCGCCTGGTGCGCGCCATTGCCGAACCAGCCTCCATTGCCTTCGGTACGGCAAGCTCGGAGGCCGCCCTGCCGCGGGCCATGGAGAAAATGGAGGAGTTCGGAGTGCCTCGCCCGATCGTGGCCTTCGTCATGCCCACGGGATACAGTTTCAACCTGGACGGTTCTACCCTCTATCTTTCCCTGGCAGCCATTTTTGTGGCCCAAGCCTCCGGCCTGCATTTGGGACTCCGAGCCCAGCTTTACCTGGTTCTGGTCCTGATGCTGACCAGTAAGGGCGTAGCCGGCGTTTCCCGCGCCGCGATCGTGGTTTTGCTGGCGACCGCCACGACGGTGGGGCTTCCGACCGGGCCGATCTTCCTGTTGCTCGGCATCGACCAGTTCCTCGACATGGGGCGCACGGCAGTCAATGTGATTGGCAACTGCTTGGCAACGGCCGTGATCGCACGCTGGGAGGGGCAGTTGAAGGAGATCCCCTGGACTCCTGCTGCCCTTGCCGGGTCTGGGTCAGCCGTTCCGCGAACCACCCCCGGATCTCGGTAGATGATGGTGCCCAGTTAGGCGGATGTCGGCTTTTTCAAATCCGCGTGGGGTTTTCTTCTGCAAGCGGTGGCTCGCTCAACCAGCGAAGTCCGCGAGGAGCGAGTTTTGTACTAGAACCATCGGCGTTCCTTGCCGCTGGAGCGAGACCTCAGTTTTTCCTACCGCGCTCAAACGTACAGCGCTAGGCGCCGACCAGCGGCCCTAAACTTTCGTGCCAAGCTAGGGCAGTGGCCGCGGCTTCGAGCCAGGCGAGAGAACTTGCAGCCTGCGATCGGGTTGCCCTTGCACAAGCGCGCTCGGTGCGCTTCGAGTTTTCCCTGCAGGCGATTGGGAGAGCCGGGAATACCCACATCTTGTTGCATTTTTCTCTGCCAATCGTGATCATGGCGATTGCCAAATTCGGCTTCATACGAAGGTAATCGGCGGAATTACGAAAGCGCATGCCCGGGGGACATCTGTTTTGCGTTTCGCATGGGTGAGATTGTGAGTTGAGTTGGGAAAGATCCTGGCCCATGCATAGCGACGAATTTCTCGATGACTTGCACCTCCGGATTCTACGCGTATCTGAGGATTTGCGCGCCATCCAGCAACAGCTCAATTGTGCTGCGATGCAGGCACCCGGCGATCCGGAACTGATGGAAGCCCTTTGTCAGGGTCCCGAACTCGAGTCGCTCGAAGTCTTGAAGACGGCTCTCGACCAGATGCGCCACTTTCTGTGGTTCTATATTCAGGTGATCACCAATGAGTCGGCCGAAGCCGACCAGCGACAGCCCATCGCGAAAAAACCGGTGCAAGATACGGTGATCAGCCCGAGAGTGGCCGCAGCAGAAAAATTTCGTTTCCCGACCGAGGCAGCCCTACGCGAATTCCTTGCTGCCGAAAAGACCCGAAAACCGAACTAAGCGCTGCGCCCGCCCCCTCGTCCTAATTGAGCCCATCGATGCGCGCAGAGGAATCTGGGATGGGCCTGATTCCAACTGGACCGGCGGCTGAGGCGCGGGCGGTTGGGGTCGAAAGTCAGCGCTTTCTCAAATCCCGCAGCCTTCGAAGCCGCTCGGCCGCCCGGTCCAAAGTTTCCCCGCGTTTGCAGAAGGCAAAGCGCACCTGCTGCGCGCCCTCGCGAGGGTGGTTGTAAAAACTGGATCCCGGTACGGCAGCAACTCCGATCTCTTCGACGAGATACTTTGTGAATGCCACATCGTCCGCGAAGCCAAAGGCGCGAATGTCCGTCATGACGTAGTAAGCGCCTCGCGGCCGGTAGCATCGGAATCCAGCCTCCACCAGGGCAGGCATGATTCGGTCCCGGCGCGCCGTATAGCCGCTCGCCAGGCTTTGATAGTAACCGGCGGGTAACCCCAAAGCCTGAGCACCTGCCTCCTGCAAGGGCGCCGGAGCACCCACGGTGAGAAAGTCATGCACTTTGCGAATGGCATTGGTAATGGCGGGAGGCGCAACCGCCCATCCCACGCGCCAGCCGGTCACGCTGTAGGTTTTTGAAAGACCGTTGATCGTAACCGTTCGTTCGGCCATCCCCTCCAGGCTGGCAACCGAGATGTGCTTGGTGCCGTCGTAGGTGATGTGCTCGTAAATTTCATCGGTAATGGCGAGCACGTTGAACTCGACGCAAAGATCACGGATGAGCTCCAGCTCGTCTCGGCGGAAGACTTTCCCCGTGGGATTGTTCGGCGTGTTCAGAACGATTGCCTTGGTCCGCTTGTGAAAGGCGGTTCGGAGTTCCCGCTCGTCGAAGGTCCAATCGCCGTCTTGGGCGGCAGGCGGGTGCAGCTTCACAAACACCGGTTTCGCCCCGGAGAGAATCGAATCCGGTCCATAGTTTTCATAAAACGGCTCAAAGATCACCACCTCGTCATCGCGGTTACAAAGGGCGAGTAGCGTGGCAATCATCGCCTCGGTCGAGCCACAACAGACGGTGATCTCGGTTTCGGGGTCGACCGTGATTCCCTGCGCTGCCTTCATCTGCCGTGCGATGGCGTTGCGGAGATTCGGCGCGCCCCAGGTGATCGCGTACTGGTTGAGGTCGCCGCCGATGGCCTCGACGGCGGCGCGTTTGACCTCGGGCGGAGCTGGGAAATCGGGAAAGCCCTGAGCCAGATTGATCGCGCCATGGAGCATGGCCTGCCGCGTCATCTCGCGAATGACTGACTCGGTAAAATGCTCCACTTTATCGCTGAGGAAGTGCTTGGCTGCCGTCCCTAGGTCTGTCATAGGAAGTTAGGCTAGCACAAGCCAGTCGAGATCAGGCCCGCGCGGGGCGCGCCTGGCGGGTTTTTTCACTGCGACCTGAGCGTACCGCCGAGTGCTTCCCAGGCCTTCATGATCTGCGCCGACCAGTGCGCGACTTCGTCCTCGCGCAAGGTACGATCATTCGCTTGGAAAGTGAGCCGCAGCAGCAGGGAATAGGTTCCCGGCGGGATCGAACCTCCGCGGAAGATTTCGACCGGAAGCAAGCTGCGTACTTCCCTCAGGCCCAGGTCATAGCAGGCTCGGCGAATCTGCTCGAAAGCCAGCGAATCCGGGAAAAGGAAGGAAAAGTCGCGCTCCACGGCCGGGTAGCGCGGCAAAGGTTCGCAAGCGAACTCGCGCAGACCACGTCGGTAGAGGCGGTCCAGATAGAGTTCGGCGATGTAAACATCCTGGCGCAGCTTGCGGGTGGCGGCGGTGGCTGGATGGAGCTGTCCAAACTGGGCAACGGATTCGCCGTCCATGACCGCCCTGGCCGATCGCCCAGGGTGGTAGTAGTCGGCGGTCTCGGCGTCATAGCACAGAGACTTGTGCGCGAACGAAGCGAGCAGGCTTTCGACATCGCCTTTCAGGTCGAAGAACGAAAAGGGCCGACTCGCCTGGTGCACACTCGGGGTCAGCGCACTGCCGGTTGCCCCCATGGCGATGCGCTTCATTTCGACCGCGGCTGGACCGACCGCCGCGAACACTTTTGCGCTTTCAAACAGGCGTAAATTGTCGTTGCCGCGATTGAGATTGTAGGCAAGCATGGTCAACATGCCGGGGACGAGTGACGTGTGCATCACCGACGCCTCTTCGCTGAGCGGGTTTTCGATTTCGATGATCGGAACATCGGAGAATTGCTCCGCCTCCTCGTGGGAGAGGAAATTGAGCGACACCGTCTCGTGATAGCCCAGTGCCAGCAGCGTAGTCCTGAGTTTCCTATCTTTGGCAGCTTCCGGCGATTCGATGACGGAACCGGAGAATGCCGGCAGTCGATTGGGAATCTTGTCGTAGCCGTAAAGGCGCGCAATTTCTTCAATCAGGTCGATTTCTCGCTCTACGTCCAGACGCCAGCTCGGAATCTGCACGGCGAAGGTCTCCGCTTCCTCCGCCACCAGCTCAAAGCCCAAACCTCGGAGGATGCGCACGATCTCAGTCTCCTCCAGGCGTGCTCCCAGAATTCGCTGCACCTCGGGTGTGCGCAGTTCGACCGGGGCCTGATCGATCCGGCGGGCGATCACATCGATCGGTTCCCCGATCAGTCTCCCGCCACCCGATTGCAAGATGAGTTCGGCAACCCGATCACAGGAAAGCACGGTGGCTTCGAAATCGGCACCACGCTCAAAGCGGTGGGAGGCGTCGGTATGCAGGCCATGACGGCGCGACATCTTACGAACGATTAACGGATCCCACCAAGCGGATTCGATCAGAACATTGCGCGTCCGCTCCGTGATCATGGTGTCGAACCCGCCCATGGTTCCAGCCAGGGCGACGGGCTTCTCTGCGTCCGCCACGACCAAATCTTCCCCGCTCAGCTTGCGGTCGACGCCGTCCAGCGTCTTCAGAGTTTCGCCCTCCCGCGCGCGCCGCACGATTATCTTGCCGCCTGCGAGCAGGTCAAGGTCGAAGACGTGCGTCGGCTTGCCCATTTCCCACAAAACGTAATTGGTGGCATCGACCGCGTTGTTGATCGCGCGCTGATCGAGCGACGCCAAACGGCGGATGATCTTCGCAGGCGAGGCGCCAACCCGGACCTCGCGCAGGATTCGGGCCGTGAATCGCGCACAACCCTCGCCATCCTCGATCGCGATCGGGAAGGGGGCCGCAGCCGTCCCCGGGCCCGAGGAGGAGGCGTTGGCGGAGGGTGGAGGTAACTTGGGTGCAAGCGATCGCAACCGCACGTCATAGATAGCCGAGGCTTCTCGTGCCAAGCCGTAATGATTCATGGCATCGGGACGGTTCGTGCCGATCTCCATCTCGAAGACCGTGTCTTCGCCCTGGCCCGCCATACCTTCGACGCCCATACCCACCGAGGTCAGAGCCTCGGCCAGACGACGGTTGTCGACCGGGACCTCCACGAAGTCGCGAATCCATTGGGCCGAGAGTTTCATTCTTTGCTGGTGACGGCAAGCACCGCCGGCTGCGCGCCGAAGGATCCCAAGCGGAGCCTGGCACGCCAGCAGGGCGGCTAGTGCCTTATGCGAATGCCTAGGCAAACTGCCGCAAAAATCTCACATCATTCTCGAAGAACAACTGCATGTCTTCTACCCCGTAGCGCAGCAGGGCAATGCGATCTGCGCCCATGCCGAAGGCGAATCCGGAAATCCTTTCCGGGTCATAACCATTGTGCCTCACGAATTGGAATACATTGGGATCGACCATACCGCAGCCGAGAATTTCAATCCATCCTGTCTGCTTACACGGACGGCACGGTGCGCTGCCATGAGTTCCCTTCCCGGCACAGAGAAAGCAACTGACCATCAGCTCGGCGCTCGGCTCGGTAAAGGGGAAAAACGACGGTCGGAAACTGGTCTTTACACTCGACCCGAAGAATGCCTTCATGGCGTAATCGAGCGTGCCCTTCAGATCACCGAAGGTGATGTTGCTGTCCACCGCCAGACCCTCGATCTGATGGAACATGGGCGAGTGGCTGGCGTCGGAGGGGTCTTTGCGATATACCCTGCCCGGAATCACGATCCGGATGGGCGGTTGCTTCGCCTCCATGGTCCGAATCTGGACGGGAGAGGTATGGGTGCGCAGCAACAACTGCTCGCGCAAGGGTTTTGCCTGTTGCCGTGCGATGAATAGAGTGTCTTGGGTGTCGCGCGCCGGATGATTGGGGGGAAAGTTCAAAGCCTCGAAGTTGTAGTAGTCGGTCTCAATCTCCGGACCTTCCTCGACCGAGTAGCCCAGGTCGCGAAAGACGGCCAGCATTCCATGCAGCGTCTTCATGATGGGGTGTTCAACACCAATCTCACGCTGAATGCCTGGCAGGGTAAGGTCGACGCGTTCCGCTTCCAGGCGGTCGGATCGAGAAGAATCGAGCACTCGTTGCTTGGTTCGTTCGACGGTCTGTTCGACTTGACGCTTCAGTTCGTTGACACGTTGGCCGACCTGACGCTTCGCTTCCGGCGGCGCAGCCTTTAACCAGCCATCATTCAGCCAGGTAAGCACGCCATCCTTGCGCGCCATCCAGCGATCGCGGAATGTCTTCCACCCCGACTCGTTTTGGACGGCCAGAGCTTCGTCAGCCAGTGCCCGCAGCAGTTGTTCCCCGGCCTGATCGAGAGCTGCCGCTGAGAAGTCTTTCAGTTTGGAAACGGTATAGGCCACGTTCTCAACTCCCGTCTGGATGCGACTACCGTAGCGAGCGAGCCTTTGGCGGCTGCGCCACCCGCCTTCGACCCGCTGGCGCTTGCAAGCACTGTTGGTCGAGGGAGGATTTCGAGGTGTACCCGGGCAAGCCAACCGGCCGCCGTTTTGAGCAAATCGACGGCCCGAAGGCGGGGCTACGCCGCCCGGCCGAGAGCAACCTTCGCCTGCTCGGCGAGGCTTTTGAAGGCGGCCGCGTCGTTGACCGCCAAATCCGCCAAAATTTTTCGATCCAATTCGACTCCCGTCTTCTTGAGCCCGTGGATCAACTGGTTATAGCTGAGGCCATGGAGCCGGGCGGCGGCGCCAATGCGTGTGATCCAGAGCGCCCGGAACTGGCGCTTGCGCTGCTTGCGTCCGGAATAGGCGAATTTCAGGCCGCGCTCCACCGCCTCTTTGGCCGAGCGGTAGAGCTTGGACTTTGTCAGGAAATAGCCACTGGCACGATCGAGGATTTTCTTGCGCTTGGCGTGGCGCTTGGTTCCGCGCTTGACACGAGGCATGGCTGGCTCCTTTTGCGTTCATTGGCGGCGGCTGGAGGTAGGAGACTGCTCTCGAGCAGATCCGCCGGGGCGGCTCTCGAATGGCCTCTTCGCACGCCGACTAGCGATCACGGCTCGCGAGTCGCGACCGCTAGTAGGGAATCATTCGTTTGACCTTCGGGGTATCGGCATCGGTCACCAGGATGGCGCCGCCTAGTTTCTTTTTCCTCTTGTGCCGCTTCGACGTCAACATGTGGCGCAAAAAGGCATGACGCCGCTTTACCTTTCCCCGGGCGGTCTTCTTGAAGCGCTTGGCCGCACCTTTATGAGTTTTCAATTTCGGCATAAATGCTCGCCACCTTGGGTAGCCTCCGCCGGCAAACATCAAGCCATGGAGGCACCCGCTTTCTATCCTTGTTTCAGGCGATCTTGTACCACCGGTGCAGGCTGCGGTTTCTCTCTCCCCTCACGCTTGGGCGCCAGAATTGCATGCAACGTGTTCCCTTCCTGGCGCGGGCGGAACTCCACCATCCCCTTTTGTTCCACGTCCTTAATCAGCCGTTCCAGAATTTCCCGCCCCAGCCCGGTTCGGGTCATCTCTCGGCCGCGGAAGAAAATCGTGGCTTTGACCTTATCGCCCTCTTCGAGAAAACGCAGCACGTGATTTTTCTTGGTTTCATAATCGTGGTCGTCCACGTTGATACGAAACTTGACCTCTTTCACGGTGATCGTTTTCTGGTGCTTCTTGGCTTCTCTCTCCTTTTTTTCTTGCTGGTAGAGATACTTGCCGTAGTCCATGATGCGGCATACGGGCGGCTGGGCCGTGGGTGAAACCTCTACCAGATCCAGATTCTTTTCCCGGGCCAACTTGAGCGCTTCGTAGGGAGGCAGGATGCCGATTTGTCGGCCTTCATCGTCGATCACGCGCACTTCCCGCGCACGAATACGTTCGTTGATGCGGATGAAACGCTTGTCGATACAATCCTCCGTCCAGTCACCGGGCGAGTGAGATGGGGAATTATAGCATGGGAGTCAGGCCCGGGTTCCCCGACTTTGCTCGCTGTCATGCGACGGGCAGGAATGTCTTCGCTGGGTGTTGACCCATAGCTTGCATCGCCAATCGGAGGGTGCCAGAGAGGGAACGAATTGCTTTCGTCGGCCGCAGAGCAAATCCCCAACCGGCTAGGAACGCCGCAGTTCCTCAACCTCGTTGCCCTTGCCGAGCAGCACTACCTTCGCCATGCCGAGAAACAAGCCGTGCTCGACCACGCCGGGCATAGTTTCCAGCTTGCGCGCCAGAGCGGCTGGATCGGGGATCTGGCCGAAGGAACAATCGAGCAGGTGATGGCCCTCATCGGTGACAAATGGATTTCCTTGGGCCGATTGGCGAACTTTCACCTTTGCCCCTAATGCCTCGATGTTTTTTTTAATCAGGGCTTGGGCGAACGGGATCACTTCGACGGGCAAAGGAAATTTCCCGAGCACCGGGACCTGTTTGCCCGAATCGGCGATGATGACCAAAGATTTCGACGCAGAGGCGATAATCTTCTCGCGCAAGAGGGCGCCCCCTCCGCCCTTAAGGAGATTGAGCTGGGGATCGAATTCATCCGCCCCGTCGATGGTGACGTCGATCTGTTGAAATTCATCCAGGCTGGTGAGCGGAATCCCGTTCGCTGTGGCCAGCTCCTTGGTCGCAGTCGAGGTCGGGATTCCGCGGATTTTCAGGCCGGCTCGAACTCGTTCCCCGAGCATGCGAACCGCAAACGCGGCGGTCGATCCCGTGCCCAGCCCGACGATCGTTCCCGGGTTGACGAAACGCAAGCTGGCGCGGGCCGCCGCTTGCTTCTCCTCATCCTTTGCCATGCTCGTCCTGTGCGCGACCGCCTACTCTACCGCATTTTTCCTTGACCGCCAAACTGGCAATCAGCCGGTTGCGGCTTTCAGTTCTTCACCCAGGCCTGAGGGGGCAAGGTCCGATGGTTCTTTTCCTCTGCCCGCCGACGCATAGAACCCGGTAACCTTTTGACCAGTACCTTCAGTTACCTGAAAGTGTACTGCGCGATCGATAGGATTAAAGCAGGCATCGTAGGCGAGGCATGAAAAAGTGGAAGCTCGACCGAATCATCAGTCTGGCGACCTTGGCCAGCTCTCTCATCGCCATCATCCTCGTCCTCAAAAGGCCGCAGCCGGTTTCCCCACCGATTCCGCCCGCGATCGCTAAAGTGAAAGCAGAGTCATTCCAAGAGAAGATCGAGCAGATCGAACAGCCAAGACCGGCCGGTCAGCCTCCCACGGAAGTTCGTTTGAATGCGGAAGAAGTGAATGCGGCGTTGGCCCAGGCCGTTCAAGCCTCAGCCAGCGACATTCCTGCCACCGATATGCCCAGTTCGGTTCCCCCTTCCGCCGACACCCCCCTTGCTCCTGGCCAGCCGGAAGTCAAGGATTACCATGTGAACTTCGACGGCGACCTGGCCCGCGGACAGTTTGTGGTTGCGATCGGCGGCAAGCAGGTTTACGTAACCCTCGCCGGACACCTTGGTTCGAAGGATGGATACGCCACCTTTGATCCCACCGAATTCAAAGTGGGCGACCTCGACATCCCAACTTCGTTGATCAGCGGTGCCTTGCAAAAGCGGCTGGCGGAAGAGCGGGGCCGGCTCAAGCTACCCGATGATGTTGGAAGCATCAAAGTCGAGAATGGCGAGCTGGTGATGACCCAGAAGTAGTCGATGATGCCGGGGCGGCCATCCCGAGAGCATTTCCGAACCGGGGATCGAGAGACGAGTCCCGCTCACGAAAGGGGCGTACCGTCGAACAGCGCATACACCTGGTCTCCAATTACGCGATACACGACGTACGCCGAGCTCGCGTCGTAAACTTTGCGGAATAGCAGCTCGCCGCGGCCGTCGCCATCCACATCGACCGCATCGATCAGCTCAAACTTCGGTTCGACATCGAGATGCTGGCTGTCGGTCACGCTTGAAAAAATCTTGTGAAAGTCGCCATTGATGTCTTGCCGGGCCACCAGGGTGACGAAGTATTTTGGTGGGCGTTCATTCATGTGCGGCGGCATCTGCGAGCTGGCGGTCAGAACCATAATTGGTTCGTTGCTGCTCGACAGATCAAAGGCATTGAGCTGGACATCATCGAGATCTGGCTGCGCTGGCTTGGTTGCGCCTGGGGCACGTTGCCCGGAGGTGCGGGCAGGTACCGTCGAACCGGCCATCCCGCCGGTGAGCTGCTTGGCTCGAGCACGAACTTCATCCGCCGCTAACGCCAGCATCTTTTTGCGACACGTCTCTGCTTGTTCCCCTTTCAGCTCGTAGGTGTAGGGATGCGGTTCGGGACCATCCGCGTCGGAAATGGCGGGAATGAGCTGTACCTGGGAACCGTTCGGCAGCGAGGCATGAACCGCAGGCTTCGGCGCCGCTGCGTTGCTCGGGCTGAGCGGTTCCGGCGGCGCCGGCTCCGGCTTCCCCCGCTTCAGAACGGGCCGGTTGGGATCCTCCGGTTCGGAGGCAGGAGCAGGAGGCGCAGACGAGGCGCTTGCACTAGCCGGAGGGGGCGGGGCAGGAACTGAGGGGGACGCGGCTGGAGCCGCAGGAGGTGTGGCTGGAGCTGGGGGCGGTGAAGCCGGAGCCGGCTCCGACGAAGTCGGCTGGGGCGGTTTGGGATTGGCGCCGGAATGCCGCAACACCGGTGGACCCTCGTCCTGGTTCAAACCCCGAGGCACGGAAGCAACGGATTTCTTGGTGTGCTTGGCGGCAAGCGATTCGGCGGTTTGCCAGGTACCTTCGGCGATCCATTCGTTGGTTCTTTGATTCTGCAATGCGGCCGTAACCGTAAACAATCCCTGAGAAATGCCGCTGCGAAGGCCCTCATACTCGGTTTCCGCCCAAAGCGCCATGGGAACCGGGGAAGCTTTGTAAGCGCTAGCATCGTAGAACTTTCCGTCATAAAGAATGGTGATGGGAATGAGGTGAGACTTTCCGTTGGGCGAGAGTTCCAGGAGGCCGAGGGCGCGCGGTCCCTTATTCGTCTTGCTCCCGCTCGAGGGCTGGCCGAAAGGGAGCTGCGCCAAAGCCGGAATGAGCAGACCGCAGATGACGAGGCAAGGCAGGTTGCGGTATAACTTGGATCGGTGAAACAAGTCCTCCATGAATGTCTATGATAAAGCTCCCGACTTCGCTTTGCCTGACCAGAATGCGCAGAAGATCGCCCTGAAAGATTTTCTTGGCAAAACTGTCATCCTCTTCTTCTTTCCCAAGGCCGACACTCCCGGTTGCACGATTGAGGCTTGCGGGTTCCGCGAGGCATACCGCAAACTGCAGAAGGCCGGCGCCGTGGTCCTGGGCATCTCCCCGGATCCTCCCCCGGCGCAGAAGAAATTCGAAACCAAGTACGATCTGCCTTACACCTTGCTGTCCGACGTGGATAAGAAAGTGGCCGAGGCTTACGGCGTGCTCAAAGAAAAGAATATGTATGGCAAGAAAGTGAAGGGAATCGTGCGCACGACGTTTGTGATCGGAGGGGATGGGAAGATTGTGCATGTTTTTGACCATGTGAAAGCCGAGGGTCACGCGGAGGAGGTATGGGATTATCTCAAACGCCCTGCCTAGCCACCCTCCCCTGCGCCCGCAGAAGCGCTGCGGCCGGAGTTGGAACTTGCCCAACCCGATCGAACGAGTCCGCGTACTGGTTCCGCCCAAGTTTTATGACCGTGATCCCCGCTGCGTGGGCCGTGAATTATTGGGCAAGGTTTTGGTGCGCGAAGAAAAGGGCAAACTTCTTACTGCCAGGGTGGTAGAAGTCGAAGCCTATCTCGGCGCCGACGATCCCGCGGCGCACGCCGCTGCCGGGCGAACCCCCCGCAATCAGGTCCTGTTCGGCCCGCCCGGCCGTGCCTATGTATATTTCATCTACGGTAATCATTATTGCCTGAACGTCTCCTGCCTCCGGGAGGGGGTCGCTGGAGGTGTCCTGTTCCGCGCTTTGGAGCCGCTCGAAGGGATCTCTGCCATGACTCAAGCTCGCAGGGTCACCCTTGGCTGCGATCGCGATTTGCGGCTGCTCACCAGTGGGCCAGGCAGGCTGGCGCAGGCGTTTGGCGTCACCCGCGCTCGGGACAACGACAAAGACCTCACCCGGGCCGATTCCGACCTCCGCATCGAGCAGGATGGCTTTGGCGCACCGAAAGTCGTGGTCACGCCTCGCATCGGCATCGTGAAAGCCGCCGACCTGCCCCTGCGGTACTTGATCGCCGGGAATCCCTTTGTCTCTGGACCCGTCAGGCTGCGACGTTCGGCGGGGTGACCTTCTTGGTGTGGTTTCGCGGTGCCCCCATCGGCTTCCTTTTCAAATCGAGTTACGGGGTCAGCACGGCGTTGTCAATGAGTCGTGTACTCCCTACAAAGGCAGCGACGGCGACGAGGCTATTCCCGGTCAACTCCACGACGGGTAGAAGGGAGTCGGGATCAACGATGGAAAAGTAGTCGAGACGCACCGTGGGTTCCTGGGCCAATACATTCTTGCCCGCTTCGATCAAAATCGCCGGGTCGCGCTCCCCTTGCCGAAACCGTCTTTCGACCTCGTTCAGGGAACGATGGAGCAGCAAGGCCGACTCGCGCTCTTGCGGACTAAGGTAGGCGTTGCGGGAACTCATCGCCAGCCCGTCAGGATCACGCACGATCGGGCAAACCACGATTTCTACCGGGAAGTTCAGATCCTTCACCATGCGGCGGAGGACGGCGACCTGGGCCGCGTCCTTCTGCCCGAAGAAAGCTAGATCGGCTCCCACGATGTGGAAGAGCTTGGCCACGACGGTTGCCACCCCGCGAAAGTGTCCCGGACGCGAACCACCGCATAGCCTTTTGCTTAAACCTTCAATCTCAACGTAGGTAGTCGAAGTCTCGGGGTACATTTCTTCAACCGAAGGGGCGAACAGACAGTCGACTCCTTCGCTTTCCAAGCGTTGACAGTCGCCTGCGAAATCGCGCGGATATTTAGCCAGATCTTCCTGAGGTCCAAACTGAATGGGATTCACAAAAATCGAGACGGCAACCGCGTCGCAAGTGGCGTTAGCGGCGCGAACCAGCGACAGATGCCCTTCATGCAGAGCGCCCATGGTTGGCACAAAGCCCAAGTTTCCTCCCGTCCGTCTTGCTGCCTGGACGGCCATCCGCATCTCCTGCACGGTTTTCGCGATCTTCATAACGCGTTTTGCCTCCCATCGGTTGACGGCGGCTCCACCGCGGGAGAGGTTTACGGCCGCATGCCCCGCTTGCGCGCGAGCACGGTTTCGAGCGCATGTTGCGTGTCCTTCGGAAGGTGATAGGACTCGTCGTCGGATGGATACTGGTGGGAGAGCACGTCGCTGCGGAAGGCTGCGACAGCGTTACGGATGAGTCCCGCGGCATCGCCGTAGCGGCGCACGAATTTGGCGGGGACGCCGAAGGTCAAATTCATGATGTCATGGAAGACCAGTACCTGGCCATCACACTCCGGTCCTGCCCCGATCCCTATTGTCGGAGTGGCCACTTCCGCCGTGATCATGGCTGCCACCTCCCGGGGAATGCCTTCAAGGTAGATGCAGGCCACGCCGGCCCGGTCGAGAGCCACCGCATCGTGCATGAGCTGCTCGATCGCCGTGAGCGTCTTGCCTTGCACTTTGTAGCCGCCCATCACGTGAACCGACTGCGGAGTGAGGCCGATGTGGCCGGCGACGGGAATCTCCGCGTCGATGACGCGGCGGATCAGATCAACACGTTTCTTGCCGCCCTCCATCTTCACGGCCTCGGCTCCGCCCTCTTTCACGAAACGGGTGGCGTTTCGGAGGGCGTCGTCCGCGGTAACTTGGAAGGAGCCGAACGGCATGTCGGCAACCAGCAGGGCGTGCTTCACGCCGCGCCGAACCGCGCGCGTATGGTGCAGCATCTCTTCGAGCGTGACCGTAAGCGTATTCTCATAACCAAGCATGGTCTGCGCCAACGAATCGCCCACCAGGATGATGTCGATCGATGCCTCGTCGACCAGCCGCGCCGTGGCATAGTCGTAGGCGGTCAAACACGTGATCGGTTGGCTGTGAAGTTTCTTTTCTCGAAGGGTTGCAACCGTGACTTTTTGGCGAGGCTCGCCAATTGGTGTGATACTCACTCGGTCCCCCAGTGCCCCTCCGCTTAGGCGGATAGAGCCTGTCATCCCCGTCTCGGGTACTTCGCCATTGTACACTTCCCCCCGTTCTCGGTCGATCCTCGACCACAGAACCAGTAGAACTCCGTCACCTCGCGGCCCGCGGCAACCCGAGACACCCCGCCCATCCCTCGCAACCAATTGAAAATACAGGCTCCTTGCCTCTTCGCGCTCTCGGTCGATGACGAACTTTAGTCACCTGGAAGGGGCAGGCTTCGATCGACAACAGCTGATTTGCCGCTTCCCAAGGGAGACCGGGGAGCGCTGTGGGCAAACGACCAACGGCTGCTGACCGAAGGCAAGGTTACGCGCTCGCCGCCTCCTGCCGTCCCAACGGAAGAAAATACTGCGTGCCCTTGATCGGGGCAGAGACTTTGCGGAGCAACTCCTGCAAATCCTCGTTGCGCTCCACAAAATCGATTTCCGAGGTGTTCACGATCAATAGGTCGGACGAGGTGTAATGAAAGAAAAAATGCTCGTAGGCTCTGATCACTTCTTCGAGGTACTCCTCGTTGATCGCCCTTTCCGCTGGGGCATTCTTTTTCTTCAGCCGTTTTTTCAGAACCTCGGGAGTGGCCTGCAAGTAAATCACGAGGTCGGGCGTGGGCAGCTGATCGCGGAAATGCGTGTAATAGCGGTTGTAGGTGTCAAGCTCCTGATCGGTCAGGTTCAAACAGGCAAAGATCTTATCTTTCTCGAAGATGAAGTCCGTGACGATTGCCTTCTGGGAGTGGGGGCCCAGGTCGAGCGACCGCAGCTGCTCAAATCGGCGGATCAGGAAGGCAAACTGCGCCTGGAACCCGGCCCCGCGTTCGCCATCGTAGAAGGCCTGCAAGAATGCATTCTCCTCCGGTTCCATCACACGCTGTGCGTTCAGCCGCTCCGCCAAAACGCGGGCCAACGTGGTCTTGCCCACACGTACGGGACCCTCCACGGCGAGGTAACGGGGGAGCTCGAACAGATTGCCCATGAGTTCAAGAAATGGCTGCTTCGGATGGCAGAATAACGCGAGACAATCTTGATCCGCAATTGAAGGAAGAGTAACCCCTGCTCAGCGAGCTTAGGGGAAACAGTTTAGGCCCCACCTGAAGAAATGGAACAGGTGATTTCACACC
>Ga0187783_10001282_pt1 | contig 18479 bp, 18 predicted proteins | sample 1015_SJ02_MP02_2_FD_132471 | JGI IMG/M metagenome (GOLD analysis project Ga0187783, IMG submission 132471) | Tropical peat soil microbial communities from peatlands in Department of Meta, Colombia - 1015_SJ02_MP02_20_MG | ecosystem: Environmental > Terrestrial > Soil > Wetlands > Peat | place...
TCTCGCCGGACGGCGCATCAGTCATGACCTAACCACACTACCTGAATTGACAGGTTATATCGAGGTTGCTTGACTGGAAACGACCCGGCAGAAGCAGGTCTTCCAGGGAAGCGGTCATGCGATCTGAAAACGTCCGATACCCGCCGACACCGAGCCTGTCGCCGGCGACGCGAGATGAACCGGGGCTACTCGGCCGCGACGGACTGTGCCGGGAACTTGACCTGCTCGTTTCTGCCGTCGGGGCCGGTCAGAGCCGAGCGCTGGTCCTGCGCGGCGAGCCTGGGATCGGCAAGACGGCGCTGCTCAATTATCTGGCCACGCGCGGTTCGGAGTGCCGAGTGGAGCGCGCGGCAGGCGTTGAGTCGGAGCTCGAGCTGGCATTCGCTGGGCTGCACCAGCTGTGCACGCCCTTGCTGGACCATCTCGCCGAGGTGCCCGCGCCCCAGCGCGCAGCGCTGGAGACTGCGCTCGGTCGCTGCGCTGGGCCGGCTCCCGACCGCTTCCTCGTCGGGTTGGCTCTGCTGAGCCTGCTATCCGACGTCGCACAGGAGCGGCCGCTGCTCTGCCTTGTTGATGACGTGCAGTGGCTGGATCGGGCCTCCGCGCAGGTGCTGGCGTTCGTCGCCCGGCGGCTTGGGGCAGAGTCACTCGGTCTCGTCTTCACCGCTAGCGCACCGACCGGCGAGCTGGCCGGGCTGCCGAGTCTCGTCGTCGAGGGCCTATGCGACCGGGACGCCCGCGCTCTGCTCGACCGCGCGCTCTCGGGTCCCATCGATCCGCAGGTCCGCGACCAGATCATCGCCGAGACGCGCGGTAACCCGCTGGCGTTGCTCGAGCTCCCGCGGGGGCTGACCGCAGCGCAGCTGGCGGGTGGGTTCGGGATTCCTGGCGCGATGAGCCTGACCGGCAGCATGCAGGGGACCTTCCGGCGCCGCGTGGACGCGCTGCCGGAACCGACCCGTCGGTTGCTGCGTCTCGCAGCGGCTGACCCGACCGGTGACGCGGGGCTCGTGTGGCGCGCGGCGTCGCGGCTCGGCATCAGCGCGGACGCCGCCGTTTCGGCCGCCGATGCGTGCCTGGCCGAATTTGCTGCCAGGGTTCGGTTCTGTCACCCGCTGGTTCGCTCGGCGGCATACCAATCGGCGTCGGTGCGGGATACCCAGCAGGCGCACCACGCCCTCGCGGCGGTCACTGACGCCCTGATCGACCCCGACCGGCGGGCGTGGCACCTGGCGCTGGCTGCTGCCGGACCAGATGCGGAAGTCGCCGATGAACTGGAGCGGTCGGCCGATCGCGCACGGTCCCGAGGCGGCGTCGCGGCGGCGGCCGCGTTCCTGGAACGCTCGGCAGTCCTGACGCTAGCGCCCGAGCAGCGGGCCCGCCGGGCGCTGGCCGCCGCCGACGCCAAGCTGCAGGCCGGTGACTTTCACGGGGCGCGTCATCTGCTCGCCACGGCCGAAGCTGGGCTGGCCAGCGAGGCGCATCAGGCACACGTCGACCTGCTGCGCGGCCGGATCGAGTTCGCCGCACGCCGCGGCAGCGAGGCACCGACCTTGCTGTTGGCGGCGGCGAGGCGGCTCGAGTCGGTTGACCCCGCGGCCGCCCGGTCGACGTACCTGGAGGCGCTGTCTGCTGGGATCTTCGCCGGGCAGCTCGCCAGCCCCGGGAGCGGTCTTTGGGAAGTGGCCCGTGCGGCCTTGACCGCGCCCGCGCCACCCGGTCCACCGCGTGCGCCCGATCTGCTTCTTGAGGGCCTGGCCGCGTATTACATCGACGGGTACGCGGCCGGGGTGCCCGTGCTGCGCAAGGCACTGACGGCGTTCGGCACGGACCTGTCCGTCGAGGAGGAGCTCCGCTGGCTGTGGCTCGCCTGTCTCACCGCGGTGCACGTCTGGGATGACGATGCCTGGGAGCGGCTGTCTGCCCGCTACCTGGCGCTCGTCCGGCAGACCGGGTCCCTGGGCGAGCACCCGCTGGCGCTCAGCATGCGCGCTCAGCGGCTGCTGCTGGGCGGTGAGCTGACCGCCTCGGAATCCCTGGTAACCCAGGCGAAAGCCGCGGCCGAGGCGACGGGCGGCACGCTAGCGCCCTATGGCGAGCTGTCACTCGTGGCGCTGCGCGGCGATGAACGCAGCGTCTCGACACTGGTCGATGCGGTGGCTCCCGAAGTGACCGAGCGTGGTGAGGGTGCTGCGATGACCGCGGTCGGCATGGCCAACGCGCTGCTGTTCCTCGGCCTCGGCCGCTACCAGGAGGCGATGCCGGCGGCGCAGCTAGCCACCGCAAGCCCGGGAACCATCGGAACGCCGCCGTGGGCCATTGCCGAGCTCATCGAGGCCGCCGTCCGAACAGGCAAGACCGACATCGCGGCCGACGCGTACGAGCGGTTCGCCGAGATGACGGACGCCAGCGGCAGCGACTGGGCGCTCGGACACCAGGCGCGGGCACGTGCCCTGCTTAGCGACGGCGCCGAAGCCGACGACAGCTACCGCGAGGCGGTCGAGCGACTACAGCGGACCGGGATGCGCATCTGCCTTGCCCGAGCCCACCTGTTGTACGGGGAGTGGCTGCGGCGCGAGCGCCGCCGTACCGACGCCCGGGAACAGCTGCGAGCCGCCGTCAGCATGCTGGACTCCATGGGAGTGGGCGCGTTTGCCGAGCGAGCCCGGCGCGAGCTGCTCGCGACCGGCGAAACTGCCCGGAAACGCGCCGTCGGGACGCGGACCGACGAGCTGACCGCGCAAGAGACGCAGATAGCCAGGCTCGCCCGGGACGGGCTGTCCAACCCGGAGATCGGCGCCCGGCTCTACCTCAGCGCACACACCGTGCAGTACCACCTGCGCAAGGTGTTCGCGAAGCTCGGAATCACCGCGCGTAGCCAGCTCGAGCTGGTCCTGCCCGACGGACGCGGAAGTACTTCCGAGGTCGACTAGCAGGGTGCTGGCGGCTAGCCACCGGGGGATTCGATCTGGACTCGCCCGGACACAAGCTCTGGTGAAGGTGGCATAGGAAAGCAGGAGGATGGGCCTAGCCAAGGTTAAGGACCGACACTCGCCGGAGCCGGTGCTGGTGTCGGTGAACGTCGGCATGCCGAAGGACGTGCCGTGGCAGGGCAAGACCGTGCATACCGGGGTCTGGAAGTACCCGGTGGTGGGGCCGCAGTTGGTGCGGCAGCTGAACATCGACGGCGACGGCCAGGGCGACCTCGCCGGGCACGGCGGTGAGCAGCGCGCGGTGCTGGTCTACCAGCTCGACTCCTACCGGCACTGGCAGCAGCACTTCGGGCGAGACGACCTCAGCTACGGCAATTTCGGCGAGAACCTCACGGTCGATGGGATGGCCGACGACGAGGTGTGCATCGGCGACCGGTACCGGATCGGCGAGGCGGAGTTCGAGGTCACCCAGCCGCGGGTCACCTGCTACCGGGTCGGCCTGCGCCTCGGCGAGCCGCAGATGGCCGCGCTGCTGGTCAGCCATCACCGTCCCGGCTTCTACATGCGGGTCATCACCGAGGGACATATCCAAGCCGGGGACCAGATCATCAAGACTCAGGTCGGCCCCCACAAGCTAACCGTGGCCGATACCGACGCGCTGCTCTACCTGCCGGGCCGCGACCAGGCGATGCTGCAGCTCGCGACAGAGATCCCCGCCCTGAGCCCCGGCTGGCAGCAGTCGTTCCACGAACTGCTGGCTGCTGATGGCGGCGCCGCTGGGACTGAGCCGCGCGGTCACGTCGAGCCGGCCTGGGCGGGCTTCAGGGGACTAACCGTGACCAAGGTGGTTCAGGAGGGCGCTGGCGTCTGCTCTTTCTACCTGAGCGCCGCGGATGGGAGCCAGCTTCCGGCGGCCCAGGCCGGCCAGTACCTGACGCTCCGCATCACCGGCGCCGGCACGCCTGCCCCGATTCGGAGCTACTCGCTGTCCTCGGCACCGGACGTGGGCACCTATCGGATCACCGTCAAGCAGGAACCCCACGGCGCGGCCAGCAGGTATCTGAACCGCAGCCTGCGACCAGGAGCGATCCTGGACGTGGCCGCACCTCGCGGCGACTTCGTCCTCGACGGCGGCGCAGGCGCGATCCTGCTCGTCGCCGCTGGCATCGGCGTCACGCCCGTCCTGTCGATGCTCCACCAGCTCGCTGACTCTCACAGCGAGCGGGACATCTGGTGGTTGTACGGCGCCCGCGGACCGGACGAGCATCCCTTCGCGGACGAGACGCGCGCGCTGCTGGCCTCGTTGCCGCACGCCCGCGAGCACGTCTTCTACAGCGCCGCCACGCCGTCGGAACGCCGCCGGGCCCACGCTGCCCGCGGCCGCTTGACCAAAGAGCGGCTGGCCAGCCTCCGCGTCCCGGCCGGTGCGAGCGCCTACGTGTGCGGACCGACGTCGTTTATGGCCGACATGCGCGACGCGCTGACATCGCTCGGCGTCGATCCGGCCGCGATCCACACCGAGCTATTCAGCGCGCTGGCCGCGATCAATCCTGGCCTGACCGGCCAGGCCCGCAAGGCGCCCCATCAGCCGCCGGGCCCGCCGGGTACCGGGCCGCAGACTAGCTTCGCTCGCAGCGGCATCACCGCGCGGTTTGGCGACAGCTGGCGCAGTGTGCTCGATCTGGCCGACGCGTGCGATGTTCCTACCCGGTGGAGCTGCCGCACCGGCGTCTGCCACACGTGCGTCACGCCGCTGCTATCCGGAGACATCACCTACAGCCCGGCCCCGCTGGAACCGCCGGCCGAGGGCGAGGTTCTCATCTGCTGCGCTCAGCCCAGCACGGACATCGTCCTGGACATGTAGCTGCCTGGGGTGATCCGCGCCGTCACCAGAGTCCACGGGAGGAATCATGCGCAGCAACCATGTCAACGTCGTGCTCGTTGAGGGCGCCTGGGCCGACGGGTTCATCTGGAGCAAGGTGATCGGCCCACTGACCGCAGGCGGCATGAAGGTCGTGACGGCACCGTTGCCGCTCACGTCACTGGGCGATGACATCGCGGCGCTCGACCGTGTTCTCGAACGGCTGGCCGGTCCGGTTGTGCTGGTGGGTCACGCGTATGCCGGTGCTGTCATCGCTGGCACTCGTGACCCGAGGGTCGAATCGCTGGTATATATCGCGGCGCTCGCGCCAGATGAAGGCGAGACAGTTGGCGACGTCTTCAACCGCGGTGAGCCGCATCCGAAGGCGCCGGAACTCAAGCCTGACCCGCACGGGCTGATGTGGCTGCCCGATGAGGCCTTCGCCGACGCCTTTGCGCCGAACGCTTCCCCGGAGGAGCAGGCAATCCTGGCTGCTCTGCAGCGCCCTATGTCGGTGGAGTGCATCGGCGTCCCCGTCGGGCGACCGCTGTGGAAAGACCGGCCGAGCTGGGTGCTGATCCCAGCGGACGACCGAGTGATCAACCCGGAAACCCAGCGCTTCACGGCCGGACGAATGGGCGCACGGGCGCGCACCCGCCCGGTCGACCACACGCCGCAGGTCACCGCGCCGGCAGATGTCATCGACATCGTCCTGGACGCCGCGCGCGACGCGGCGGCAACGGCCTAGCGCCTCGGCCACCCTCGCAGGGTGATGCGGGCAGGAACCCGGCGCGTTTGCCTTGTCTGGTGTGCCGCGTGTCCAACAACGACCGCACGGTCCATCCGGACCTGGAACGCTTCTGCGCTCAGCGGATGGGCGCCACGACGTTCGAGGCCGACAACAGCCACGTTGCCATGCTGTCGGACCCCGGCCTCGTCACCGACGTGATCCGAACGGCCGCAGCCGCAGTCTGAGAAGCCCAGGCGGCGGGCTTATTCGCGTCGCGGACCTGGATGCGCGCCGCGGCGGACGCTACTGACGCCGCGCGCTGTGCACCTCGAACGCCAGGAGGATGTCGGAGAAGCCTCGGAACAGCGCGAAGAATCCGACCCAGATCAGCAGCAGCAGCGCCTGGGCGGGAAACTCCTGCTGAGATACCCAGAAGCCAAGCAGGATCTCGAGGACACCCGCTGTCAGGCCGAGCCACCAGGCCTGGTTGGTGTCCCGCGCGGAGATCGAGGTCACCAGGTCGAGGCTGCCGCGGAAAATAAGCAGCAGCCCGAAGATCGTGGCCAGCGCCCAGAACGCGCTGAACGGGCTCGCGAACGACCAGAATGCCCCGAACAAGAACAGGAGTGCCATCAGCAGATGCGCCCAGCGCCAGCGGACTCGCATCGAGGCGATGAGGATCTCACTGAACCAGCCGGCCAGGAAGACCGCGCCCATGAGCACGCCCACGGCGACCACCGAAGACAGCCGGAACCGCAAGACGATAAGGGCGATGACCAGCCACGCGATCCCGGTGACGAGGAACAGCCACCACGGCCCGGCCATTCGGTCCAGTGCCGTGTCGACCCTGCCACGAGCGCTAGGACCCGTCACCGACTGGAATCGCATGCTCATGTCCGTATCCCTTCGCACACCTGACTCCACCGTCTCACCAGTCCCGCTAAATAACCACACTTCGTAACGTGGTGATCGGTGTTATGGCCGAAGAAGATGCTCGCCTTTCGATAGGGCTTGCGTCAATACGTGGTGCTTCCTAGCGGACCTCAGCATGGGCCGGACGGCAGGACCGGCAGGTCGCGTGCGGGCCCGGTCTCGATGAGGTGCAGCAGCGCTGCGGCGTCGAGGCTGGCATCGATGGCCTCGGCGAGCTCGTCGAACTGGGCCTGCCGGGCGGCCGCGAAGCAACTGCCGACCGCCGGGACGAAGTCGCAGCCGGCCATGCTGGCGGTCTCGGCAAGGTAGGACCGGCGGAACGCGTCGTTCTCGAAGATCCCGTGCCAGAGCGTGCCCGACACCGCGCCTGCCCGGCAGCCGTCCAGCGCTGCTCCCTCGCCGCCTGGCCCGCTGGTGAACCATGGCGCGCTGTCGCGAACCTCGACGGCGCCGTGGTGGATTTCATACCCTGCAACCGCCAGCTGGCCTGCGTAGCCCGACGGGAGGCGCAGCGTCTTCTCCGCCGCGAAGCGCGTCTCGATTGGCAGCAGACCCAGCCCGGCGACGGTGCCCGCTCTGCTCTCGACGTCGTCACAGATGACGGTACCGAGCATCTGATAGCCGCCGCAGATGCCGAGGATCGGGCAGCCGTCCGCAGCGCGTCTGGCCAGTGCGCGGTCAAGGCCGCGTGCCCGCAGCCAGGCCAGGTCGGCGACGGTTGCCTTCGTGCCGGGCAGTATCACCAGGTCAGCGTCGCCCAGGGATGTCGGCGAGCTGACGAACCGGACGCAGACGCCCGGTTCGAGCGCCAGCGCGTCAACGTCGGTGAAGTTGGAGATGTGGGGGAGTCGTATCACCGCAACCTGCATCGACCGGTCGCTGCAAGCCGCGTCCTCCGGCCCGTACCGGCCCTCCGTCGCCACCGCGTCCTCGGCATCGATCCACGTCCGGGTCAGGTACGGAACGACGCCCAGCACCGGCCGCCCCGTTCGGGCGGTCAGCTCGGCCAGGCCCGGCGTCAGCAGCGACTGGTCGCCGCGGAACTTGTTGATCACAAAGCCGCTGATCAGCGCCTGGTCGGCCGGCTCCAGCAGCGCCAGCGTGCCGTACAGAGCGGCGAACACGCCACCGCGGTCGATGTCGCCCACCACGACCACCGGCAACCCGCGAGCGCGGGCCAGGCCCATATTGGCCATGTCGCCGCGCCGCAGGTTGATCTCCGCGGGCGAGCCAGCGCCCTCGCAGACGACGACGTCGAACCGGGAACGAAGGTCGTCGTAGGCGTCCAGCACCGTCGCAAACAGCCGCTGGCGGCCAGCCCCGGCGCCCCAGTACCCGCCGGCCGTGGTGTCGCCGACGGCGCGGCCAAGCAGAACGACCTGGCTGGTCAGATCGCTGCCCGGCTTGAGCAGGACCGGGTTCATCGCCGCCTCGGCGGGCACGCCGCACGCGGCGGCCTGCATGGCCTGCGCCCGGCCGATCTCCGCGCCGTCGGGCGCCACCACGGAGTTATTCGACATGTTCTGCGCCTTGAACGGCGCTACCCGCACACCCTGGCGCGCCAGCCAGCGGCAGATGCCGGCCGTCAGCACCGACTTGCCCGCGTCAGACGTGGTGCCGGCCACCAACACCGAACCCGTCGTCACCTGGGAACTCATCCTCCTTCCGCGGGTGACCTGCGGCAGCCCGACTCCTGTGGGGTTAGGTAGCCGGACTGGGCGGGCGTTCGCGCTGCAGGTACCCGGCGGTCATTCCGCCATCGACGAGCAGCGTGGTCCCGGTGATGAACTCCGACTCGCCGCTGGCGTAGAAGACCGCAGCCGCGGCGACGTCGCTCGCCTGGCCAATTCGACCGATGGGTGGCAGCGGCCACTCGCTGTCGTCGCTACCGTCCTCCTGGCCGGGCGGCGCCATGTGCCGCATGCCTGGCCAGATGTCGCCGGGGCACAGCACGTTAGAGCGCACGCCGTATGCACTGAGATCGAGAGCGAGCATCTTTCCCAGCATTACCGTGGCGGCCTTGGTCACCGAGTACAGACCTGTTGCCTGCTCGCCCCAGATTCCCGCATCGGACGCTATGTGGATCATGCAGCCGCGGCTGCGGGCGAGGTGAGGATAGCTGTGCTGCGCGTACAGCAGGTAGCCGCGGACGTTGACGTTCATCACCCGGTCGTAATCGCTGAGCGGGGTGTCGATGAGCCGTGCGGTCACGCCAACTCCGGCGTTGTTCACCAGCACGTCCAGGCCGGAAAGGTGGTCCGCGGCGGTGGCCACTGATGAAGCGACTGCGTCCGGGTCGCGGGCATCGGCCGCTACGAAGCGGGCTCCTGGTCCGAGCGCCTCCTCGGCTTGCCGGCCGAGACCGGCGTCACGGCCGGTAACGACGACTCGCGCTCCCTCGGCCAGGAAGCGCTCAGCGATAGCGAACCCGAGACCCGTGGTGCCGCCCGTGACCAGGGCGCGACGGTCCTGCAGCAGACCCATGGCCGGCCAGTCTAGAGCGAACTCCGTCGATGAGCTCAGCAGCCTCGTCCATATCTCCGACGGCCGTGCGCGGAATCGGTAAGCCGCTCGCCGCCTGAGCTCGCCTTCTAAGCTGCTGGCTCGGCGTCGCTTCTCGGCACCGGTGCAGCAGCACCGGCCCGGTGGCGGGCCCCTCGGAAGCGTTGCTGGGCGCCTTGCTTGGTCAGGCCGTAGCAGGCGCCGATCTCACTCCACGTGGCCCCGGCCTTGCGGGCTGCTTCCACTTGGGCAGCCTCGAGATCCTCGGCCGCTTCCCGCAGGCGCCGTGCGGCCTGAAGTCTGCTCATCGGACCGTCGGCAACGTCGAGAGCGGCGAGCGCGGCCAAGATCCGCTTGACAAAGTTCTTGGCAGCCACCGTCACAGCGTACTCGACAACTCGCTCAGGTCAATGATATGTTGACGGCTTCGTCAACGGTTCGTTGACATGCCAGCCGATCGGAAGAGGGTGATACGAGTGGCGAAGAAGAGCAAAAAGAGCAAGAAGGGCAAGAAAGGGAAGTAGCAGTCGGCTAACCGTGGACGGCAGCGGTTCGGTCTCATACCGCTGCCGTCCACGTGCAGTAATAACTGCCCCTGGGCCGCGATGCCGCGCGGCCGCGACGAAGCTACAGGACCGGGCTCGTTCCGCCGTCGAGATTGATGGCCGAGCCTGTCACGTAGGAGGAACGATCTGACAGCAGGTAGGCCGCGAGGTCGGCGAACTCGTCCGACCGGCCGACTCTGCCCAGCGGGATCTTGGTGTTCTGGGCCATCTGCCGGTACAGCTCCTCCTCGGGCTGCCCAGCTGCGTCGGCGCGCCGCCGCCACTGGCCGCTGGCAACCAGGCCGATGAGCACGGCGTTGACCCGGATGCCGTGTCCGCCGAGGTCCTTGGACGCAGCCTTGGTTATGGCCAGGCCGGCAGCCCGGGAGGCAGTCGTCGGCAAGGATCCGGCGCCAGGCGCCTTGGCGCCCACGTTGAGCACGTTGACGATAGCTCCACCACCAGCCGCGACCAGGTGCGGCACCGCCAGCCGCGTGCAGCGAACCGCCGCGAGCACCTTGAGCTCGAGATCGCCGATCCAGTCTTCATCGGAGACCTGATCGACCCGCCCTGTGCTGCTCTTGCCCGCGTTGTTTACCAGGCCGTCGAGGCGGCCCCACCGGGCGACGGCCGCATCGACGAACCGTTCAAGGTCGGCCAGGCGGGTGACATCGGCCTGAACTGCAAGTGCGTCACCGCCGGCGTCACGCAGCCGCTCCTCGGTAGCGGCCAGCCGATCGGGGTCTCGCCCGCAGACCGCGACCCGGCACCCTTCCTCGACCAGGCGATCCGCAAGCGCTGCGCCCAGCCCGTCGGTTCCTCCGGTGATGAGCACGACCTTGCCATTCAGGTGCAGATCCATTGCGCCATTCTGGCCCGGCTCCGACCCCAGTCGGACAGCCTCTGCCGACTGCGTGTCCCCCGGAGTCGGGGTGGCCGGGCACGATCGTAGCAGTTGCAACTAGTTTGCAACTGCGTTAGCGTCGCGAGCGAAGCGACGTTGCGCCGGTCCGGAGGCCCCCATGTCCAATATTGCCGCAAAGCCGGGCCTCATCCCGATGGTCCGTACGTCGTTTGGCGCGATGACGCCAGTCGAGCGCCGTCGCACCCTGGCCATGTACGGCTCGATCCTGCTGCTGCACGCGCTCGGGTTCGCGATCTTCATTGCCTACGTGCTGCCTGCGCACTACAAGCTGTTCGGCGTGGGTCTTTCCGTCACCGCCTACACCCTCGGGCTGCGGCATGCCTTCGACGCCGACCACATATCCGCGATCGACAACACCACCCGCAAGGCGATGAACCAGCGGCAGGGCACCAGCAAGCCGCGGCCACTGGCGTTCGGGTACTTCTTCTCGCTTGGCCACTCCACGATCGTGGTCGCGATCGGGGTTGGCATCATCGTCGCCGAGAAGACCGTTCTGCCCGCGGTCACGCACTCGAACTCCTCGCTGGAGTCATTCGGCGGCACCTTCGGCACCATCGTGTCCGCGGGGTTCCTGTTCCTGATCGCGCTGCTCAACCTGGTCATCCTGGCGGGGATCGTGCGCGTATGGCGGGCAATGCGGCGCGGTGAGTACGACGAGGCCGAGCTAGAGGCTCAGCTCGAAAAGCGCGGTTTCTTCTACCGGTTCTTCGGCCGGTGGATGAACGCCATCGACAAGGAATGGCAGATGTACCCGGTGGGCGTGGTGTTCGGCATGGGGTTCGACACCGCGACCGAGGTTGCCCTGCTCACCACCACCGCGTTGCTCGCGTCCGAGCACATTCCCTGGCAGGCCATCGTCGCCCTGCCGATCCTGTTCACGGCCGGCATGTCGCTGATGGACACCAGCGACGGCCTGTTCATGAACGTGGCCTACGGCTGGGCGTTCTTCAACCCGGTCCGCAAGGTCTACTACAACCTGGCCATCACCGGGCTGTCGGTGGCGATCTGCATCTTCATCGGCGGCATTGAGACGCTTAGCCTTGTCCCGCTGGAGGTTCACGGCGTCAGCCAGACCAGCGGCTTCTGGGGCTTCATGTACAACTTCAACATCAATACGGCTGGCTTCGTCATCGTGGGAATGTTCATCGTCACCTGGGCAGCCGCCATCCTCATCTGGCGCTACGCGCACATCGAGGAGAGATGGTCAGCCCGGCTGCAGACGGCGCCGGATAGCGCGACGACCTGATTGGTACCCGACACGGCGGCCGCGGGCCCTGTGGGGTGGCGAGATCACGCGATGCGGCACACGCGCCCGGCTGGAATGGTCGCGGCGCGGTCCGGGTGCAGAATGCTCGCGAGCGCTTCGACGCCGTCTACTAGCCGCGGTCCGGGTCGTACGACGAAGCTGTTGGCATCGATCGCCCAGATCGGAGTTCCTGGCAACTGACGGGCGACGATCTCGGCCTGCTGGGCGGCCTGGCTGAGGCCGAAACCACACGGGGCCACAACGACCAAGTCAGGTCGTGCCGCCGCGACCTCGTCCCAGCTGGTCTGCGACGATCGCCCATGCGGGTGTGCGGCAACCGGTCGGCCGCCGGCGGCCGTCACGAGGTCGGGGACCCAGTGACCTGCGGCGAAGGGGGGGTCGACCCACTCCACCACTGCCACCGCGGGACGGCGGCCGCTCGCGACACGAGCCGAGACATCCGCAAGCCGTCGTCGTAGACCGGCTACCAGTTGCTCAGCCTCTTGGCGGGTGCCGGTGTGCTCTCCAACGGTCAGGATCGTCGCCAGCACATCGTCGAGACTCTGCGGGTCCAAGGTGACGACGCTGGCTGTGCAGCCCAGGTGCGCCAGGGCGTCCGCGACGTGGCCGGCTGGAAGCGCGCAAACCCGGCACAGGTCTTGGGTGAGGATCAGCTCCGGGGCAAGCGTGGCGAGAGCACCTGCGTTCAGCGTGTACAGATCCTGGCCCGCGGCAACCTGATCGCGGACGTAGGCGTCGATAGCTGCGGGACTCATGCCCGAGGTGTCCCGTCCGCCTACTACGACAGTCTTATCGCGGCGCGCCCGCTTCGGCTCGTCGCACTCGAATGTCACGCCGACAAGCTGGTCTTCCAAGCCGAGGGCGTAGACGATCTCGGTCGCTGACGGCAGCAGGGACACAACCCGCACGGAACTTGAGACTACTAGCCATTGGGTTAGCAGCACCGCGCCGCAGCGTCGCGGGCTGGCGCGTCCGGGGCGGTCACGCAGCACTGCGCTGACTCCTCCGCGCCATCGGCGTTGAAGGCGGGGCTGTCGGCGAGGACGGTGTAGATCTCCCACTGCTCGCCGTTGGGGGTGCCCTCGATCCAGAACTTGTCCTGCCGGGCGTAGCAGCAGGTGGTGTCGCGCTCGTCGATGGAGGCCAGGCCGGCGGCGGCGAGCCGCCGCTGCTCGGCGTCGACCGCATCGGTGTCCGCCACCTCGACACCCAGGTGGTTGAGGCTGCCGCCCTGGCCGGGCATCTCCATCAGGATGAGCTTGAGGGGCGGATCGGAGATCTCGAAGTTGGCGTATCCGGCCCGGATCTTGGCCGGCTCGGCGCCGAACAGCTTGGTGTAGAAGCCGATGGACTCTGCCAGGTCGTCGACGTTGATCGCGAGCTGGATGCGGCCGGTCATGGGGCCTCCAAGATATTGATGACCGTCTATGTCATGTCTACCTGAGCTTGTCGCAAGACATAGTCGTCTGTCAATATAGACGCATGTCGAAGTCTATGATCGTGCTGGATCCCGCGGACACCGTGGCGTGCTGCCCGCCGCTGACCGCCCAGCCCCTCACCGAGGTCCAGGCGGAGCAGGTCGCACCCCTGCTCAAGGCACTGGCCGACCCCGTCCGGCTGCGGCTGATGTCCCTGATCGCCTCCCATTTCGGCGGCGAAGCCTGCGTCTGCGACCTCAACGACGCGTTCGACCTGTCTCAGCCGACGATCAGCCACCACCTCAAGGTCCTGCACGACGCCGGTCTGGTCGACCGGGACAAACGCGGTGTCTGGGCGTACTACCGCGTCAAGCCCGAAGCACTCGCCAGCATCGGCGCACTCGTCGCAACCGCGCCAGGGAAGCCTTGAGCACCGTGTTGATCGAGCCGATGACTGACAGTCACGCTGACGCTGTCCTCGGCATCTACCAGACGGGTATCGACGAGGGCAACGCGACTTTCGAGACGCACATACCGGCGTGGGACGCCTTCTCGGCAGGCCGACTTCCTGACCACCGGTTTGTTGCGACCGACGGCAATCGAGTTCTCGGCTGGGTTGCTGCCGCCGCGGTCTCGCATCGCCGTGTCTACGCGGGAGTGGTAGAGCACTCGGTCTATGTCGACCCGGTCGCCAGGGGCCGCGGCATCGGACGACAACTGCTCGATGCGCTTATCTCGTCCACCGAGTCCGCCGGGATCTGGACGATTCAGTCCGGCATCTTCCCCGAGAACATCGCTAGTCTCAGGCTTCACACGTCCGCCGGATTCCGCGAGATCGGCGTGCGCGAGCGCATCGGGCAGCATCACGGCCGCTGGCGCGACGTCATCCTCATCGAGCGACGAAGCCCCGCGATATGAAAAGCCCGATAGCGCTACGCCGTCACAGCGTTGCCACGGCCGGGATGATCTGGCTGCCGATGATCTCGATCGGCTCGCGGTCCCAGATGCGCGCGACATTGCAGATGGCCGTGCCGATGCCCAACTCGGCGAGCCTGCCAAGCTCGTCGACCACCTGGCTCACCCGTTCCCCCCGTTCGCCGGTGTCGAGGTGAAAGAGCACGCTCTTCTCGATCTCGTCAAAGGAGCGGCCCTCGGCCTCGCAATGCGCGCGCAGCACGTCGAGCTTGTGCGGTAGTTGCGGGCCGGCGAAGAACAGGTTGCAGGCCTGCGCGTACCGCGCCACCAGCCGGAGCGTCTTACGCTCCCCGGCCCCGCCGATCATGATCGGCGGATGCGGCCTCGTGATCGCCTGCGGATGGTTCAGAGGCCGGCTGAGGTCGAAGTACTCGCCACGGTACGGCGTCTCGTCGCCTGACCACATCTGCAGGCAGATCTGGAGTGCCTCCTCCAGTTGCCCGAACCGCTCGGCGAGCGGCGGGAACGGGATGCCGAGCGCGCGCGCCTCCTGCTCGTACCAGGCCGCTCCGATGCCGAGCCAGGCCCGGCCCCCGGACAGCACGTCCAGGGTCGTGACGATCTTGGCGAGCACCCCCGGATGCCGATACGGGACGCCGGTGACCACGGTGAGCAGGCGGGCCCGGGACGTGCAGGCGGCCAGGTAGCCGAGCGTCGTGTAGGCCTCCAGCATGTCGTCCTCGGGCGGCCCGATCCCCGCTATCTGGAAGAAGTGGTCCATCACCCCGATGAGGTCGAATCCCGCGTCGTCCAGGGCACGGGCCACGGCGGCCAGGTCGCTGCCAAGCCGCGGCCCGCTGGTGCCGCTGAAGTCCGCGATCGACACGCCGATATGCATAGCGCTCACCTCAGCGCTCAGCTTGCCACAGCGGCGAGCGGCCAGGCTGCTCGCTGCCGGTGACGCTCAGCCGTCGAGCATCGCGAACAGCGTGTTGAGGCCCTCGGCCAGCAGCGGGTGGGTAAAGATCGCGTCGGCCATCGCCCGGTGCGTGAGCTTGCCCAGCATGGCGACCTGGATCATCGTCATGATCTCGCCGCCTTCGCTGCCGAGGACAGCGCAGCCGAGGATCTGCCCGCTGTGGGCGTCGACGACTGCTTTCATGAATCCCGGCCCGAAAGATCGGGTTAAGTCTGGCGAGGGCGCGGTTATCAGGGCAGCTAAGGTGGCGCGTGGCTCGGGTCGGCGCTCGCGAGGAATGCCGCCTCGGCGGCTCGCGTTCCAGTCCGGATGAAGAAGATAGGTTTCCTCTCGTTCGGGCACTGGTCGACCGCGCCGGGCTCGGAGACGAGGTCGGCGTCGGACGCACTTCGGCAGTCGATCGAGCTTGCGGTAGCCGCCGAAGAGCTCGGAGCTGATGGGGCGTACTTCCGGGTGCATCACTTCGCGAGGCAGCTGTCGTCGCCGTTCCCGCTGCTGGCGGCCGTCGGTGCGCGGACGAACCGGATCGAAATTGGCACCGCCGTCATCGACATGCGCTACGAGAACCCGTTGTACATGGCGGAGGACGCTGGCGCGGCCGATCTCATTGCCGGTGGCCGCCTCCAGCTCGGCATCAGCCGCGGCTCACCGGAGCAGGTGATCGATGGCTGGCGGTACTTCGGCTACCAGCCACCGGAGGGCGAGACCGACGCCGACATGGCTCGTGGGCACGCCGAGGTGCTGCTCGAGGTGCTGCGCGGGAAGGGTTTCGCGCAGCCCAATCCTCGCCCCATGTTCCCCAATCCACCTGGGCTGCTGCGCGTGGAGCCGCACTCGCCAGGGTTGCGCGACCGCATCTGGTGGGGCGCAGCGTCGCAACGGACTGCGGCGTGGGCCGCCGAGCTGGGCATGAACATGCAGAGCTCTACCCTGATCACCAACGAGTCGGACAAACCATTCCACACTCAGCAGGCGGAGCAGATCCAGGCATTCCATGACGCATGGCAGAAGGCTGGTCACGACCGCGAGCCGCGGGTATCTGTCAGCCGAAGCATCTTCGCCCTGGTCGATGACCGGGACCGGGCCTACTTTGGCCGTCGCAACCAGGACGCGGACGAGGTCGGCTTCATCGACGCGCAGACCGAGGCGATCTTCGGCCGGACTTACGCGGCCGAGCCTGATGTGCTGATCCAGCAGCTCAAGGAGGACGAGGCGATCGCCGCTGCCGACACGCTGCTGCTCACCGTGCCCAACCAGCTGGGCGTCGATTACAACGCCCACGTCATCGACAGCATCCTCACACACGTGGCACCGGCGCTCGGCTGGCGGTAATCGCCCTGCACTATGGTGCAACCAGGCGGGCAGGGGAGGACGTGATGGCAAGACCGGTCCTGGTCGTCGGCCTGGGAGGCTCGCTGCGAGCGGAGTCGACCAGCCGGACCGCGCTGGAGGTGGCGCTGGAGGGCGCGGCCGCCGGCGGCGCGGAGACCGAGCTGATCTGGCTGCGAGACCTGGACCTGCCGATGTATAGCGCGGAGCATGCACCGCCATCGGCCGCGCTGCGCCTCGCCGACTCGGTGTACGACTGCGACGCGCTGATCTGGTCGACCCCTACCTATCAGGGGTCGGTGAGCGGGTCGTTCAAGAACGCGTTGGACTGGCTGATCCTGCTGTCCGAGCGCGACCCGCCGTATTTGTCGAACAAGCCGATCGGGCTGATTACGACCGCAGGCGGGGTGCAGGGCCTGCAGGCCGTTAACACCATGGAATTCATCGCCAGGTCGCTGCGCGGCTGGAGCGTCCCGCTGGTCTTGCCGGTGGCCCAGTCGTGGCAGTCATTTGACCCCGACGGGAATTTGAAGGACGAGGCCGTCGCGACCCAGCTACGGAAGCTCGGCGCCGAGGTTGTCCGGGCCGCTCGCCAGTTCAAGGCCGAAGGAACGTGCGATTACGCGGAGGACCGCCCTCTGCATTCCCCGGCTGGATCACCCGGCCGGCCCGATTAGGCCCGGCCACCAACTTCTGCCTCGTGCGGCGCTCAGCACCGGTCGGAAACCCCGGCGCTGATCAGCTGAACCTTGGTCCGCGCGCCACTGAATGTTTACGTTCACGCCCCAACCGCGTCGAAGTGCCAGCCGTGACAGGGGTTGTGGCGGACGACGGGGGCGCTCGGTCAATGTGTCTCTGCGGCAAACGATGCCCGTCTGTTCGGTGCGGCGGCAGTAACGCGTTCGTCAGATCTGGGCGAGCAGACAGGGAGCGGAACGCATGCGAGGACTCAAACATGCCGTGGCGGCAGCAGTGGCCACGGCCGGCATTACGACAGGCTTTCTCATTGCCGCGGTTCCTGGGGCATCCGCGGCGAGCGCATTCATCAGCAATTTCGGGACAGTGAACGTGGGGCCGTTCACCATTCCTGCGAACGGCGACGTCAACCCGTATGGGGTTGCCGTCGTGCCGCGGACTGAGGGACTGCTCCAGCGCGGCGATGTACTGGTCAGCAACTTCAACAACAGCGCCAATCACCAGGGTCAGGGCTCGACGATCGTCGAGGTGTCGCCCGGCGGAACGGTCACTCAGTTCGCGCAGATCGACCCGGCCAGCTTGCCCGGATCCTGCCCGGGCGGCGTGGGCCTGACAACTGCGCTGGTGGTACTCCGTAGCGGGTGGGTCATCGTGGGCAGCCTGCCAACGTCCGACGGCACCTCGGCGACCGCCCAGGCCGGCTGCCTCATCGTTCTGAATAGCAGTGGCGAGGTCCGGGAGACCATTTCCGGCTATGGCATCAATGGCCCGTGGGACATGACCGCGCTGGACGAGGGCCCAGTCGCGGAGCTGTTCGTCACCAACGTGCTCAACGGCACTGTTGCCGCCAGCCCTGACCCGGCCAATCCCAACATCGTCAACGGCGGGACGGTTCTCCGGTTCTCGCTTGTCACCTTGGGAAATGAGCCGCCGCAGGTGGTCGCCGTTACCAAGATCGGCTCAGGTTTCCCAGAGCGTACCGATCAGATGGCTTTGGTAATCGGCCCGACCGGAGTCGGACTCGGCCCGAATGGCACGCTGTACGTTGCCGACAGCCTCGGCAACAGGATCGCCGCTATCCCGGATGCAGCGTTCCGGACCAGTAACGACGGCACAGGCACGACGGTCAGCGAAAACGGCGCGCTGAGTGGCCCGCTGGGGCTTGCGATCGCGCCAGGCGGAGACATCCTCACCGTCAACTCCGTGAACGGAAATCTCGTCGAGACGACACCTGGCGGCGCACAGGTGGCAGTGCAGGCACTGGACACCACGCCAACGCCTCCGTTCCCGCCCGGAAACGGCGCCCTGTTCGGGCTGGCCGTTGCACCGCGCGGCACCGGCGTCTACTTCGTCGACGACGACACCAATACGCTCAACCTGCTGAACTAAGAGCGGCGATGGTCAGGGCCGGGCGAGCGTCGTGTCCGGCCCCTGACTATCAATCCA
>Ga0187783_10001283_pt1 | contig 18479 bp, 16 predicted proteins | sample 1015_SJ02_MP02_2_FD_132471 | JGI IMG/M metagenome (GOLD analysis project Ga0187783, IMG submission 132471) | Tropical peat soil microbial communities from peatlands in Department of Meta, Colombia - 1015_SJ02_MP02_20_MG | ecosystem: Environmental > Terrestrial > Soil > Wetlands > Peat | place...
CTGACGTGGCCGACGTGTGACTTTTGCCGGGCACAATTGTCTGCGGGCGCCCGTAGCTCAGCCGGACAGAGCAGCTGCCTTCTAAGCAGCGGGTCGCGGGTTCGAATCCTGCCGGGCGCGCTCGCAAAACACCAGGTCAGCACATGTACAGCCGGACTGGCCGTTAGGCTCATGACGCCCTCCCCCGCCGCCGTGCCCGTTGCATGCCCGTTCGGCCCCGATTCGGCCGCTTGAGCGCAGCCACCGCCTGCCTGCTCAGCCCGTCGGCGATGGCCTGCTGCCGCTCGTCACTGCCGTGCAGATAGGCCATGGCAGCCTGCATTAATTTCCTTCAAGGCCCGGGACGTGCCACCACGACGCGGGCGCGGGAAAAGCGCAGAGCCATGGTGAGGATGGGGTCCGGGGATGGCCTGCGAAGTGTACGTATCCGCCCCTCCAGCATCAAGCGCTGGCCTGCCCGGTCTTCGCGGCCGCGCCCAGGCAAATCGGGGCGAGTCTACGCTCTTCAATTAGGGTTTCCATCGCGCGTAGCGTCTACCAATAGGTAATGGCCGTGCGGAAGAGGGAACGAATGCCCAGCCAAGCACCGGTTGCCGAACATCGGTCGCTGCTGGGCGTACCGGGTTTTCGGTTGCTCTGGGGCGGGGACTTCGCAGCCAGGCTCGGGTACCAGACGACCCAATTCCTTTTCCCGCTGGTCGCCGTCGTGAGACTGCACAGCACCGGGTTCCAGACCGGACTGATCTCGGCGGCCCAATTCATCCCGGTGGTCATTTTCTCCCTGACCGCGGGGGTGGTCGCGGAGCGAACGCGGACCAAGGGCCTCATTCTCGTCAGCTCGGTGATCCGGGGCGTCGCGCTGGGGGTGTTGGGCCTGGTGTGCGGCATGCTGGGGCCCAGCATCTGGTTGCTGGCCGTCGCGGCGCTGGTGGTTGGCTCGGCCACCGTCTTCTACGACACGGGGTTCCAGTCGGGCATTCCCCGGCTGCTCCGCCCGTCGGAACTGGCCCGGGGGAACGGCCTGCTGCAGGCGAGTACCTCTGCTACGCAGATGGCCGGCCCTACAGTGGCGGGCGTGCTGGTTCAAGCCGCGGGCCCGCCGCTGGCGATCGGGATCACCGCCGCCGCCTTCCTGGGCGCCGTGGTCGCCTTCGTGCCGCTGAAAGCGGCCGACCAGCAAGGGATCGCCGCGACGCGAACCGGCAGCGGCGCCGGCCGGGGTGGCCAGGAACTGCAGAAGCGCTCGGTGCTGACCGGGTTGCGTTTCACGTGGACCTGCCGGCCGGTTCGTGACCTCTGCGTGCAGGCGGGCATGTTCAACCTGCACGAGCAGGCCTTCCTGACCGCGTTCCTGCTATTCGGCGTGCGAAGCGCGCACCTGAAGGCCGCGGAGGTGGGCGCGCTGATCGGCGTGGCGAGCGTGGGCGCGCTCATCGGCTCACTGGCATCCGGACGGCTCTCGCCATTCCTGCACGCGGGCGCGACGCTCACCGCCGGGTTGCCGACCGCGTCGGCGGCTTTCCTGCTTGGCCCGCTGCTCTCGCGCACGCTGCCAGTGCAGGTCGCCTTCGGCGCGGCCTTCCTGATCAACGGCCTTGCCCTGGGCGCCTACAACGTCTACGCGATGAGCCTGCGCCAGGCCATCCCGCCGCCCGAATCCCTCGGGTCGGTGATAGCCAGCTACCGCATGGTCTCCTGGGGCCTGATTCCGGTGGGTGCCCTGGTCGGCGGCGCCCTGGCCGACACGCTTGGGCCGCACAACGCGCTGCTGACGATCGCCGCCTCGATGACGCTTGTCTCGCTGCTGCTGCTCGTCTCGCCGCTCAAGCGAATCCGCAGGGTGGAGGAGGCCGGGTATGCGCTCTGACCGGCAATGACCATGGCCACGATCTGCCGCAGCGTCGGTGACATCCCGGCCGATGACTGGCGCGCGCTGGCTCGCGGGGTCGATCAGAGTCGGGCCTACCTGACCTACCGGGAGCGGCTGGAGCCAGGCGACCCCGTGCTGGTGGTGATCAGGGACAGCGCCGGCCCGGCGGCCGCCCTGCACGGCTCGCTGACCACGCCCCGCACTGCCCTGTTCAGCCATCCCTGGAAGATGCTGTCGAGCGACCAGTTCCTGCGGCTTAGCGGTGAGGCCGATGCAGACCGGGAACCGGTCAGGGACCACCAGCGGTTGCTCGACGAACTCCTGGGCCCAGGACCCCGCCTGGAGGGTTTCGCCGCCAGGATCGGCGAGGCCATGGTGCTGCGGGGATTTGACACCAGCGCCGCATTGCTGCGGTCCGGCCTGAGCGAAGACGCCAAGCTCGTGGCCACGCTAATCCTGCTGCGCAGGCTGCAAGGCCTCGTGCGAGAGGGCGCGGCCGGGGCTATCGTCCTGCCTTTCGTTCACCCCGCGGACGCCCTCCTGCGCCGGGCTCTGGCGGAGACCGGGTTCTGCGCTGGTGTTCTGACCGGCGCATCGGTATTCGACCTGTCGGGGACCCGGTCGTACGAGGACTTCGTGGCCACGCTACCGGGACGCCGGCGGTACAGGTACCGCAAGGAGCAGCAGGCCTTTGCCTCGGCAGGCATGACCACCCGGACCGTGATGCTCGAGGACCATCTGGAGCGCCTGGCCGACCTCGAGGCGAACAACATAGAGCGCTACGGCGGGACCCCCGACCGGACCCGGCTGGCGGCCGTTCGCGCGGAAATGGCGAAGCTGCTGGGCCCGGCCGTGCGGGTACCGGTAGCCGAAATCGACGGATCGATCGTCGCCTGCGGGATCGACCTGGTCGACGAGAACAGCTACCTGGTGCTGGCGTACGGGTGCGACTATTCGGTAGCCGAGCACCAGAAAGCGTATCCCCAGCTCCTGTGCTATGACCCCATCAGGTTCGCCACCAGCCACGGCCTCACCCAGGTGCGGCTCGGTTTCGAGTCGTTTCATGCCAAAGTGCAACGCGGAGCCAGACTTGAAACTCGCGAGACCTGGATCTGGCTGCCTTCGGTATCCGCGATGCGGCCGCTCACCAGCCTGCTCGCCTTTCTTAGCACCAGAACCCGAGCGTTCTTCGGCAGCCTGGTAGATACCAGCTCAGCCCGTTTCCTTGGGGACAGTTGAGCGTGCAGCGGCGCCCGCGCTTCCATAGCACGCCAGAATGCTCAGGTAACTCAACAGAATGTAAGTGATTAAAGTGGCCACTGAGCAACCTGGCCCAGTACGAGAATCTTGCGGTGTTTTTCAATGATGTCATAAAATGTACCTTCGAGCATCGAGATGTTCGAGCTTGGCGAGATGGGACTGCGTGAATTCCTGAAGCGGAATCGCTGCCGCTCGACCCATCTGTGAAGGAGGCGCAGTTGATCATTGACGGCCTTCCTCCCAGGCGGGCTCGCCCGTCAGTCGCGGCCCGCTGAGCAGACGACGATGGCCCTCCCTGCCGCGTTCGAGCCTGGCCTGCTCAGGCTCCCCCTGTTCGACGAGGAGCACCGTGCCCTGGCCAGCCGGATCGAGCGCTGGTGCGCCGAGCGGCAGGACGCCTGGGCCGGTCACGCTGTGGCCGACCCCGCCGAACGCTGCCGTGCCCTGCTCGCCGAACTGGGCCAGGCCGGGTGGCTCGGCCACCTGCACCCCGGCGAGCGCAGCTCTGATCTCCGCTCCGTATGCATCAGGCGCCAGGCGCTGGCCTTCCACGAGGACCTGGCGGATTTCGTCTACTCCATCCAGGAACTCACCGCGGCCGCCATCATCCGCCATGGTGACGACGACCAGCGTCGTCGCCACCTGCCCGGCCTCGCCGCGGGGACCGCGGCCGGGGCGTTGGCCCTCTCCGAACCTGGGGCCGGCTCCGACCTGGCCGCGGCTGCACTCGCCGCGGACCCAGACGGCGAGGGGTTCGTCCTCAACGGCGTCAAGACCTGGATCGCCCAGGGCGACATCGCCGACGTGTGCGTGGTGCTCGCCAGAACCGGTGACGGGCCGGGCCCCTTGGGGCTCACCGCGTTCCTCGTCGACAACCACGCGACGGGGCTCAAGGCCACACCGATCGGAGCCATCGCGCCGCGCTCGTGGGCCGAACTGACCTTCACCGACTGCCGGGTCGGCCCAGAAGCCGTGCTCGGCAAGCGTGGCCGGGGGTACGTGGTCGCCCTCGACGTGCTCGAACGCGCCCGGATCACCGTCGCCGCCGCGGCGATCGGATTCGCCCGGCGAGCCTACCGGCACGCGCTCGAACGCGCCCGCGGGCGGCGGGCCTACGCGGGCCGCCTCGCCGACCTTCAGCTCGTCAGGTCCGCGCTATCGGCCATGGACGTCAAGGTGGCCGCCGCCTCGCTGCTGACCGCTCGAGCGGCCTGGGCTGCCGACCACGATGAGGACTACGCCAAGCACGCGGCCGCCGCCAAGCTCTACGCCACCGAGGCAGCGGGCGAGATCGTCGATGCCGCCGTACAGATCTTCGGCGCGGCCGGACTGGTCGCGGACAGCCCGATTGAGCAGCTCTACCGCCAGGTCCGGTCGCTGCGCATCTACGAAGGACCGTCCGAAGTACTCGAGATGATCATTGCTGACGCCCTGTGAACGGCCAGGCATCCGTGAGCCCAATCGGCCCGTCGGCACGTAGTTAACGGCAACGGCGACCGCCGGGCGGTGCCTGATCCCCCAGGGGGGAGGAGCTGACGTGGGACTTGCGAAGTCAAAGACGACGAGGAGCCCCACCGAACGGCCACGCCATCTGCGCCTTATCGGGGTCGGTGCCGGGCCGGCCAACTTGAGCCTGGCCGCGATGCTGCACGGCGACCCCGAACTACCGAACCTGTTCTTCGACCGCAATCCGCACTTCACCTGGCACGACGACCAGCTCATCACCGGATCCACCCTTCAGGTGTCGATCTTCAAGGACCTCGTGACCCTGGCCGACCCGACCAACCGCTTCTCGTTCTTGTCGTACCTGCATGAGCAGGGGCGGATCTACCACTTCCTCAACGCCCAGTTCACGCACGTGCCGCGCGCCGAGTTCCGCAACTACCTGGCCTGGGCGGCCGAGAACAACGAGAACATCGCCTACTCCGAGGCTGTCGAGCGAGTCGAGTTCGACGGGGTCTTCCGCGTCACCACCACCAGCCGGGAGGTCACCGCCGACAACATCGCCGTGGGAGTCGGCACCGAGCCATGGGTGCCCGAGTTCGCCCGGGCGCACCTGGGCGCGACTGCGTTCCACGTCAGCGAGTACCTTCCGCGGTCAGAGAAGCTGCAAGGCAAGCGAGTCGCCGTCGTCGGCGGCGGCCAGTCCGGGGCCGAGGCGTTCCTGGACCTAATCTCGCGGCCCAAGCCTGAGCGGCCGGAATGGGTGGCGTGGGTCTCCAGGCGACGCGGCTACTTCCCCCTCGACGACTCGACGTTCACCAACGACTTCTACACGCCGGATTACTCCGATTACTTCTGCCGACTACCGGAAGACAAGCGCGCCGAGGTCAACTCGGCCCACGTGCTCACCTCTGACGGGATCGGCGAGTCCACGCTGCGGGCGATCTACCAGGAGCTGTACCGGCTCCAGTTCATCGAAGGGGAGGCACACCGGTTCGGGCTGATGCCCAACCGGACGGTCACCGCCGTCGACCGGGTCGCCGACGGCTGGGAACTGTCGCTCCGGCACGGCGACGAAGCCGACCAGACCCAGTGCGTCCCGGTCCACACGGTGGTGTGGGCGACCGGGTTCCGCCCGGCATCCAGGAGGTTCCTGGAACCCTTGCTGGACCACGTCGAGACCCAGGACGGCGAGCTCCGCCTCGACGAGGACTTCGCGGCCGTCTGGGACGGCCCGCCGGACCGGAACATCTTCATGCAGAACGCCGCCCTCGGCCAGCGCGGGCTACCGGATATCAACCTCAGCCTCAACGCCTGGCGGGCCGGGCGGATCACCGACCGGCTGCGCGGTCGCCGGAGACCGGAGGCGGCCGCGTCGTTCATCGAATGGTCGGCCAAGGACGGATGGGGCACGCCATGAGCACGGCGGACATCGCCGTCGTCGGGGGCGGCATCATCGGCGCCCTCGTGGCCCGCGAAGCCGTCGCCGCGTTCCCCGGGGCCGACATCGTGGTCCTGGAGCGAGGGCTCATCGGCCAGGGCGCGTCCAGCCGCTCCGCGGGGGTGCACTTCCCGCGCGGAGCGACCGACCGGGTCAGGGTCATGACCAGCTACAGCCACCGGTACTGGCGGGACGCGGCCGCCGAACTGGACCTGCCACTGCGCGAGATCGATGCGACCGTCGTGGCGTCGGCCGCTAGCACCCGCGCCGTCCAGGCCGCCTACCCCGACCTTGGCGAACAGCGCACCGCGGCCGACCCGGCGCGCGGGTGGACCGCCCCGCCCGACGCATTGGCCTGGGCTCTTGACGGCTGCCACTACGCCGACGTCGGGGCGGTCGCGCAGCGGATCCTCACCCCGCTGCGCGGTCGCGTGGCCGTCCGGGAGGGCAGTGAGGTGATGGCCTTCGAACCCGGCGAAGACCAGCGCCTCCTCCTGAGCCACGGCGCCGAGTTGCGGGCCCGGCGGGTCGTCCTCTGCCCCGGCCCGTGGATCGCGCACCCGGCCTGGGCCGCCCTGGTCGCGCCGCTCGGCGTGCGGGTCAAGAAGATCGTCGCCGCCCACATCGAAGCGGTGCCTGACGCGGACGACCCGCTCGCCGTCTTTCACGACGAGGATGCCTTCCTGCTGCCGCTCCACCACCGCGGGCACCTGTTGTTCAGCTACACCTGCCAGGAGTGGGACGTCGACCCCGACACGGTCGGACCCGGCTTGAGCCAGGCCGACCTCGACGGGGCCCGTGCCGTGCTCGACCGCTATTCACCGGAGCTAGCGAGCCGCTGCCAGTCCGGCCGCGTCTTCTGCGACGCCTACAGCCCCCAGCGCGAACCGGTCATCACCGAAATCCGCCGGGGCCTGGTCTTCGCCGGGGCGGCCAACGGCTCGGGTTACCGGCTCGCTCCCGCCATCGCCCGCGAGGTAGTCGCCCACCTCGATCCCGCGGCCGCCCCGCCGCCAGCGCTCCATCGGATGGAACAGAGGCAGTCATGATCCTTAGCTACTACAGCGAATCCCAACTGACCGAAGAGTTCGGCATCGACATGTCGTCGGTAGACGGGCTCGGGGTCGGCGCGGAGTGGGGCCGCGTCGCCCCCGGCGGCCGCTCCAGGAACGACCGGCACGACGAAACCGAATTCTTCGTCATCGTCGCCGGCAAAGGCGAGCTGACCGTTGACGGCCGCGCCTATCCCGCCGGGCCCGGCACGGTGGTCCTGTTCGAGCCTTTTGAAAACCACGTCATCGCCAATACCGGCCAGGGGGACCTGGTCTTCTTCACCCAGTACTGGCGCGACGCCGCCCGCGCCCAGTTCTCCGCCCGCTCGCGAACCCGCCCGCACGCGACCGGCCGGCCCCAGTTCGTGTTCTCCACCCCGCCGACCCCGAACGGCGACCTCCACCTCGGCCACCTGTCCGGCCCCTACCTGGGCGCCGACGTCTACGTCAGATACCAGCGGCTCAATGGCAACCAGGCCTGGCACCTGACCGGGAGCGACGACTTCCAGAGCTACGTCGAGGCCCGCGCCGACGCCGACGGCACCACCCCCGCCGACATCGCCCGCCGCTACTCGGCCGAGATCGCGGCCACCCTGCAGGCGATGGACATCGAGGTCGACCAGTACTCCGTCACGAGCGCCGACGAGGGCTACGCCGAAGGGCTGCGACGGTACTTCGCCCGGCTGACCGGCTCGGGCCGGATCCGGCCCATGACCACGCCCGGGCTCGCCGACGGCGAGACGGGCCAGTACCTCTACGAGGTCAACGTCTCCGGCACCTGCCCCGGCTGCGCCAGTGGCACGGGCGGTAACATCTGCGAGGAGTGCGGCGAGCCCAACCTCGTCACCGATCTGGGCGAGCCGCGCTCGCGGCTGAGCGACGCCGCGCCGCGCCGCACCGACGTCGAGCGCTACACGCTGCCGCTGCACGAGTTCGCCGGCGTGGTCGCCGATCATCACCGCCGGGGGCGTGTTCCCGCCCGGCTGCGCGAACTGGCCCAGCGGGTATTCGCCCGCGACACCATCGACCTGCCGGTCTCACATCCCTCGCGGTGGGGCGTGCCCCCCGCCGAGGCCGACGCCGGCGGCCAGGTGATCTGGGTCTGGCCCGAGATGAGCTACGGCTTCTTGTACGGCATCGAACGACTCGGCGCCGGGCTCGGGGAACGCTGGTCCCGGGAGGCTCCCGGGCCGGACTGGAAGATCATCCACTTCTTCGGCTTCGACAACAGCTTCTACCACTCCATCTTGTACCCCGTCCTCTACCGGCTGGCCTTTCCTGAGTGGAATCCCGACATCGACTACCACGTCAACGAGTTCTATCTCCTCGACGGCGAGAAATTCTCCACCAGCCGCGGCCACGCCGTCTGGGGTAAGGAACTCCTCAGCCCCGACACGGTCGACGCCGTCAGGTACTATCTTTGCCGCTCCCGCCCGGAGGGGGCCCGGACCAACTTCAGCCGCGCCGAATTCGACCGCACGGTCGCAGACGTGCTGGCCGGACGGTGGGAGGTGTGGCTGGCCGGCCTCGGCGAGCGGGTCAGCCGCGACTACGGCGGCACCGCCCCGGACGGGGGCACTTGGACCGCCGAGCACACCGCCTTCCTCAGCCGCCTGTCGGTGCGCCTGGAGGAGATCACCGCCGCCCTCAACCCCGAGGGCTTCTCCCTGCGCCGGGCCGCCGCCGTCCTTGACGGCATCGTCGCCGACGCCGGTGAGTTCTCAAGCCAGCAGTCCCGGCTCGCCGGGCTCGACCGGTGGGCTTCCGAGGCCCGCACCGCGACCGCGCTGGAGCTAGCCGCGGCCCGGCTCCTCGCGAGCGTCTCGGCCCCGCTGATGCCGCGCTTTTCCGCCCGCCTGGCCAGCGCCCTCGGCCTCCCCGAGATCCGCACCTGGCCCGAGACCGTCGAACTCGTCACGCCAACAAGCCACTGCGCGCTGGCCGGGGCTCGCTTCTTCACCGGCGGCGCGCTCGCCGTGCTCACCGGGGAGGTGCATTGACCGAGTCCGTCATCAACCGCATTGTCGCCGAGCGGCCCGGGCTCGACGGCAACCTCATCGTGGCTGGCCTCGGCGGCCGCCGGACCATGCCGCTGGCCGAGTTTCACGACCAGGCCCGGGCCGTCGCAGGCGCCCTGCGGCGCACCGGCATCGGCGAGGGTGACCGGATCGGGGTTCTGGCGGCCAACTGCCTGGAATGGGCGCTGCTCGACCTCGCCGCGCTGATGATCAAGGCGCAGACCGCCGGGTTCGAGCCGGGCAAGTTCGTCCCGAGCGCCGATCTGGTCGACCGCTACGGCCTTGACCTGCTCTTCACCGGCGCGACAATCCCCGAAGACGCGCCGTCCGGCGCGCGGCCGATCGCGGAGATCTCCGCGTACGCCCGCGAACAGCCCGCCGTACTCGACCCGGTCCGGTACGGTCCCCGGGAATGCACCACCGTCAAATTCACGTCCGGCTCCACAGGGGTCCCTAAGGGACTCGAGGCCACCGTCGGCAGCATCGACTCCTCCCTGGTCGCCGTGCAGGACATGTTCAAACACGGCCCCGGCGACAACCTCCTGGTCTTCCTGCCGCTCTCGCTGCTCCAGCAGCGCTACTGGCTGTATTCCGCGCTCTACTGGGGGCACGACCTCACCATCACCACGTACCAGTCGGTCTTCGCCGTCATGCCAGCGGTTCAGCCGACCGTCGTCATGGGCGTGCCCGCGTTCTTCGACGCCGCCAAACGGCACATCGAAGGCCGCACGGGTGACGGGCTCGACGCCGCCACGGCCGCCGCCGAGCTGTTCGGTACTCGCATCCGCTACCTGTGGACAGGATCGGCCCCTGCCGACCAGGCCACCCTGCGGTTCTTCAATGACGCCGGGCTGCCCATCTTCGAGGGCTACGGCCTGAACGAGACCTGCATCGCGACCAAGAACCACCCGGGCGCGCACCGCGAAGGCAGCGTCGGCCAGCCCCTGGCGGGCAAGGAGATCATCATCGACGACGACGGCGTGGTCTGCGTCCGCGGCGATTACCCGGTCAATACCGCCTATACCTATGCCGCGCCGGGCGAGAGCGAACGGATGTTCAAACCGGGCGGCGTAGTCCGCACCGGGGACCTCGGCCGCCTCGATGAGGACGGCTTCCTGTACATCCTCGGACGCGCCGATGATGTCATCGTCCTCAGCAACGGCAAGAAGATCATCGTCAGGCCCATCGAGACCCGGTTCCGCGCCACCGGCGCCGTGGTCGAATGCGTCCTGTTCTGCCCGAACCAGACCGAGCTGGTGGCGGTGGTCTCCCCCCACCCCGGCCCGGTCGATACGGCGGCGATCGCGCAGGCGCTCGGCGCGGTCAACGCCGCCGGCGAACCCGATGAGCGCATCGCCCGGGTCGTCGTCGCCGACGAGCCGTTCAGCACCGGCAACGGGCTGCTCACCTCCCAGTTCAAGCCGGTTCGTAACCGGATACGCGAGCGATACCATGACCGCATTCACGACCAGAGGCAGGGCATCCATGCCGGCTGATCTCGACACCCTGGCCCGCCATCAGCTTTCTAAGGTGCTGCGCGACGGCCCTGAGCCGGCCGCGATCGACCCTGACGGCGACCTCGCCGAAGCCTACGGGCTCACCTCGCTCAACAAGATCTTGTTCCTCACGTCCCTGTGCGAGGCCGCCGACGTCGGCCTCGCCAGCTTCACCGACGACGACCTGGCCAGGATGCGCACCCTCGGCGACGTCGTCGACGCCCTCCGATCGCACCGGCCAGAAAGGCAGGAACCACGTTGAGTGGCACCGCCTGGAGCGAGATCGCGTCCGCTGTCCTGGGAAATGAGCACGTCGAGCTGCATCCGGTGGCCGAGGCCGATCGCGAGCCGCTGCGCACGATCGCACTCGACGAGCGCATCTGGACCTACTTTGTCGCATCCGTCGAGAACGACGCCGACTTCGACGCCTTCTTCGACACCATGCTCGCCGACCAGGCCGCGCACAAGCGCGCCGTCTACGTCATCGTCGACCACCGCACCGGCCAGGCGGCGGGCAGCTCGAGCTACGGCAACCTGGCCGAGGCCGACCGGCGAGTCGAGATCGGATGGTCGTGGCTCGGCCCCCGCTTCCAGGGCCAGGGCATCAACCGCTGGGCGAAATACCTGCTCCTCCAGCACGCCTTCGAGACGATGCGGGCAATGCGCGTCGAGTTCAAGACCGATGTGCTCAACGAGCAGGCGCGGGCGGGACTTCGCAAGATCGGCGCCCGGGAGGAGGGCGTGCTGCGCAGCTATAACTTCATGCCGTCGGGGCGCAGAAGGGACGCCGTTTACTACTCCATCCTCGCCGGTGAGTGGCCAGCGGTGAAGGAGCAGCTCCGCGAGCAGGGCCGGGCCGTCAACCCGTCGCTATGAATGACGTGCCGCTCATCGAGCTCTCCGGCCCCGCCCAGGAGCGCGGGCTGGCCCACGGGCGCGCCCTGGCCGGACGACTGCGCGGCTTCCTTGGCGACTCGCTCGCCCGCCTGGGATACCTGGCCAGCCGGCCGGTCAACCTCGCCTCGGCCGGTCTTGCCATCGCCGCACATCGCGACGCGGTGGCCGCCGTGCTGCCGGACCTAGCCGAGGAGGTCGACGGGCTGGCGGCCGGGGCCGGGATCAGCAGCGACGAGGCCTGGCTGCTGCAAGTGCGCCGCGAGATACTCGGGTACAGCCGGGTCACCGCGGGTGACTGCACGAGCTACGCCGCGATCCGGGGTGCGCCGGTCCTGGCTCAGACCGTTGACCTGAACGGGAATCTCGACGACCAGATCGCGGTCCTGGCCGTCCGCGGCCCGCGGCACCGCTCGGTGACGCTGAGCTTCGCGGGTCTCCTCGGCTATCTGGGCGTCAACGACGCCGGGGTGGCCATCGGCCTCAACCTGGTTCTCGGCGGAGACTGGGATCCCGGGGTGCCGCCCTACCTGGCGATCCGGCATGCGCTCGACAACGCCGATAGCGTCGATCACGCCGTCACGATCCTGGGCGATCTCCCGCTCTCAAGTTCGAGATCCTTCATGATCTGCGGCGAGGACAAGGCCGTGTGCGTCGAGGCCCTCGGTGCCGAGCGGCGTGTCCTCGAAGGACGGGAACTGTTCCACACCAACCATTTCCTGCACCCGGACTTCGCCGCACGCGACGAGATAAACGTCTTCGCCGGGAACTCCTCCCGGCGGCGCCTCGAAGCGGCCCGGGCAGCGGGCATCCCGGATGCGAACGACACCGAGGGACACCTCAGACTGCTCTCGACGGCACCGATATACGTCCCCGACAACGGTGACATCCGCCGGGAGCGGACCGTAGCGGCCGTGGTGCTGCGCCCCGACCTGGGAGAAATGCGGCTGTGGCCGGGCGACCCTGCGAACGCCAAGGAGTGCGTGCTTGCCTATGCTGACGGATCCTGCGAACGAGAACCGCGTGCCGGCGCACTGGTACAACATCCTCGCTGACCTTCCCTTCGAATTGCCGCCGGACCTTACGCCGCCCGCGCAACGGGACCATCCGAGGGCGATGAAACTGCAGCTGCCGCTCGCGCTGGTCCGGCAGAGCATGACCCGGGAGCGGCTGATCCCAATCCCGGAGCCCGTGCTGCAGAAGTACCTGTCCTGGCGCCCGACTCCCCTGCGGAGAGCGCGGGCCCTCGAGCATCAGATCGGCACCCGGGCCCGCATCTACTACAAGTACGAGGGCGGGAACGCGAGCGGGAGCCACAAGCTGTGCACGGCCCTGGCCCAGGCCTATTACTACGCGTCCGCGGGCACGGGACGCCTGGTGACAGGGACCGGCGCCGGCCAGTGGGGCACGGCGCTGGCGGTGGCGTGCCAGGAGTTCGGCCTGGCCTGCAAGGTCTACATGGTCGCCAAGAGCTTTCAAGAAAAGCCCTACCGGAAGACCATCATGCGACTGTACGACGCCGAGATCGTCCCGAGCCCGGACCCGGAGGCTCAGCGCGCCGCGCTTTCCTCCGGCCCAGGCGAGGTCCATCCGGGGAACATCGCGTACGCGGTGACTGAGGCCTTCTCCGACGCCCTGGCCCACCCGGGGACACAGCTCAGCGTGGGCAGCGGGGAGGCGTACGCGATCCTCCATTCCACCGTGGTGGGCCTGGAGGCCCGCGAGCAACTCGGGCCGGCCGAGCAGCCCGACATCGTGATCGGCTCGCTCGGCGCCGGGAGTAACTTCGGCGGCATCGCGATGCCGTTCATCGGCCAGAAGCTGCGCGGGGAGTCCGACGTGCGGTGCGTCGCCGTCGAGGCACAGAGCTGCCCGAAACTCACGCGTGGCCAGTACCGCTACGACTACACCGACGGCTCGGGCGTATCACCGCTGCAGAAGATGTACACGCTCGGGTCGCGGTTCACGACGGGCGGCGGACATATTGGCGGGCTCCGTTACCATGCCTGCTCAAAGATCATCAGCGCGCTCTACCACCACCGTTTGGTAGAGGCGTCCGCCTCCTCCCAGTCGGACATCTTCGCCAGCGGGGTGCTGTTCAGCAGGACGGAGGGGATCCTGCCGGCGCCGGAGTCCGCGCACGCCGTCCACGCGGCGATCGAGATGGCGAAGCGGGCCGACGAGGAGGGCACGGCCCCGGTGATCCTGTTCTGCCTCAGCGGCCACGGGCTCTTCGACCTCGCCTCGTACGAGGAGTACCTGAACGGGACCCTGGAGGACGTCCCGGTGTCCGACGAAGAGATCCGCCGGTCACTGGCCCACCTTCCGGAGCTGGACGTCAAGGCGGCGGGATAGTGAGCAGGGAACAGATTCGCGCCGCGGTGGTCTCGGCCCTGCTGTCGACCAGGGCCGGTCAGTCCGATGCCCCGGCGCTCATCGATGACGAGACGGCCACCGGCGGCACCGGCCTGGGGATCAGCTCGCTGAACATGCTCCAGGCGCTGGTGCGGATCGAGGACTCGCTGGGCGTCGTGTTCGATGACCGGGCCGTCGCCGAGGCGCCGCTGGACTCGGTGGGCGACGTCGTGGATCTCGTCGAACGTGCGCTGGCGGGAAAGGGAAACTGAGGTGCGCCTGGACGCGGGCCTCGCGGTGGTCGAACGCACCCCGGCCCGGGCGACGGGCGGCCCCGTTGCGACCCTCGTGCTCCTCCACGGCTTCGGCAAGTATCACGGGCACCTCCTCGATTTGTGGCCGGAGCTCGACGTCGGCTGCTCGGTGGTGGCCGTTCAGGCGGGTTTCCGGATCGGGCCGACGGCGTACCGGTGGTTCGCCTACGAGGACAGGCCGGACGGCAGCGTCGCGATCGCCAAACAAGAAGAGCGGCGCAGCAGGCAGGCGCTGATCTCGTTCCTGGATGCGCGCCGCCGGGACGAACCGGACCGGCCGCTGTTCCTGTTCGGCCACAGCCAGGGCGGAATGATGGCGTTGAGCGTGGTGCTGCTGCGACCCGGCCTGATAGACGGCTGCGCGGTGCTGAACGCGCGCATCCTGCCCGAGACGCTCGCCCTGCGACCAGACCGTCCGGACCTCGACGGCATGCCGGTGTTCGTGGGCCACGGCACCGCGGATGCCGTCGTCAGGCTCGACCAGGGCCGGAGCGCGCGTGACGCCCTCAACAGCATGGGAGCGCGGCTGGAGTACCGCGAATACCGCGGTGGGCACGAGCTCACCGCCGAGATGGTGGCCGATGTCGCGGAGTGGCTCCGGTCGAGGTTGGCCCGGAGGAACGGGATGGCCTCGTGAGCCGCGCCCGGGTGTCGCTTCGAGGTGCCGCCTACGAGCTAGGCGAGCACGAGGCGAGTTACCGCGAGGCGCACCGGTTCGGCGAGAAGATCGCCAGGTTCGAGATGCAGGACGACGCCGCGGCCTGGGGCTGGGGCCGGTTCTTCAGGTCCGAACGCAGCCGTGCGGAGCTCGCGGTGGCCTCGGCGAGCCGGACGCTGGCGATGGCCGGATGCACAGGCGCGGACATGGACGCCGTGATCCTCTGCGCCGCGGAGATTCCCGCGAGCGTGGACTGGCAGGCCCGCTACTGCCGAACGGTGCTTGAGGCGCTTGGCCTCGATCGCGCCTTCGTGATCGGCGTGACGCTCGGGCGGTGCAACACGCTGCTGTCCGCCGTATACCTCGCCGATCGCCTCGTGGCCTCGCAGGCGTACGGCAGCATCCTCGTCGCCGCGAGTGATCGGATCGTGGACGAGGAGGAACGGTTCCAGCAGTTCGCGTTGTTCAGCGATGGAGCGGCTAGCTGCATCGTCACGTCTGGGCCCGGCGAGCTGGCGGTCCTGGCTACTGCGTCGGTGCTCGACCCGTCCGCTCTCGACGCGGGGGAACGATTCGGCGGGCGGTTGGGCCGCTCGGCCACCGACGCGATCACCCGCCAGTCGGGGGTGGCGCCCGACAAGATCTCCGTGGTCCTGCCGGCGAACCTGTTCACCCCGATCGTGAGGATCAACGAAGGTCAGGCCGGGTTCCGGCCCGATCAGCTTTACCTGCGGAACATCGCGGAACGGGGTCACTGCTTCAGCGCCGACCCGCTCGTGAACCTGGTCGACCTTCAGGGCGCAAGCGGGACGCGGCCAGGCGGGTACGTTCTCCTGACCTCGAGCGTGCCCGGATCGCGCGTGAGCATCCTGGCCGAGGTCCTCGAACCACCGCTCGCAAAGGGAGTGCCATGAAGCGCGTCGCAATGATCGAGACCAATATGAGCGGCACCGGCTTCCAGGCCTTCAGCCTCGCGCGCGGCCTTGGTATCGAGCTCGTCTTCGTGACCCGCGACCTCGGGCTCTACGAGGCCATCCCGGGGGTGCCCGAGCTATTCCGCCGTCACGTCAGCGAAATCGTCGTCTGCGAGACCAATGACGAGGACAGCGTCGTCAAGGCGCTTGAGGAGTACCGGCGCGATCATCCCCTCGATGGGATCGTCACGTTCTCCGAGTACCTCGTCGGCGTGGCGGCCGCGGCCTGCCGACGGCTCGGGCTGCCGGGGCCCGACCCGGCGGCGGTGCGAACCGCGCGGAACAAGGATCAGATGCGCGCGGCCTGCTCGGCGGCGGGGGTCGCCGTACCCCGGTTCGTCATCGTCGATGACCTGGCCGACGCGGTGGACGCGGCCGGTTCGCTCGGTTATCCCTGTGTGGTCAAGCCCGCCGATGAGAGCGGCAGCACCGACGTGGCGATCTGTTTCGACGCCGCGGACGCGCAGCGCCGGGCGGCGGCCATAAAGGCGAACACGGTCAATTTCCGGGGCCAGGCCAGGAATCCCTTCCTGCTCTTCGAGGAGTACCTGACCGGGCCGGAGGTCAGCGTGGAGACGGTCACCTTCGCCGGCCGGAGCACGGTGGTCGGCGTGACCGACAAGCTGCTTTCGGCCCTGCCGTACTTCGTGGAGATGGGTCACGCCTTCCCTTCGGCGCTGCCCGGCCCGCTGGTCGAGGCGTGCGCGCGGGTCGCCGTGCAAGCGCTGGACGCCGTCGGCCTCGACCTCGGGGTCGCGCACGTGGAGGTCCGGATGTCGGAGGCCGGCGCCCACCTGATCGAGGTCAACCCCCGGGCGGCCGGGGACCGGATACCCGATCTGGTGGAACTCGCGACCGGTGTTTCCCTGGTGAGCCAGACGCTCCGGATGTGCCTCGGGCAGTCCCCTGACCTTACGGCCAGCCGGGCGAGGGCGGCGGCGATCCGGTTCGGCGGGGCTCCCCCGGGCCGGGTGCGGCGGATCGAGGGGGCCGGTATCGCGCGCGGGCTGGCGGATGTGGCCGCGGTGGGACTCGAGGTATCTCCGGGCGCGCTGGCCCGCCCGCTCACCGGGAGTCATGACCGAGTGGCGTACGTGATCGCGTCCGGCGACACCACCTACCAGGCGTGCCGGACCGCCGAGACGGCGCTGGCGCACATCATGGTCGATACCGGTCCCGCTCAGGACGGGAATCACGCCGGGTAAAGGCGACCGGGTCACGCCCGAAGCCGGCGCGTGAACGCCGGTCCGGTGGCCAGCGAGCCGCGTAAGGTGAGCCTGGTGACGGATGCCTCGTTCGACCACATCATTGTGGAGTGGGCTCTGGCGGCGGTCGGCGGGGATCACCTCGTCTCCATGACCGGCCTGCGCGAGGGCGGCCCACCGTGGCTGATGCGTTATGACGCCTCCGGCAGGGCAGGCACTGCCGTGTTGCGCGTCGGCGCGCCCGAGACGGCCGAGACACAGAAGTTCGAGGTGCGCGGGATCGCGCTGGCCCGCGCCGGGGGCGTCCCCGCGCCGGGTATCATCGCCGCCCGTGCCGACGATAAGGCTGCTCTGCTGCTCATCGACTACATCGACGGCTCGAGCCACCAGCCCGTCGAACCCGACCCCGCGCGGCTCGAGGCGCTGGGCAGGATCGCCGCTCACATCAGCAGGGTTGACCCCGGCGACGCCGGGCTGCCGACCGTAACGCACCCGATCCCGCTCGTCGACTTCGGAGAGTTGCGCGCCCGGGCGCAACCGCAGCCTCTGCTGGCCGACGCGCAGGAGCGTGTTGCCGCGATCGTGCCTGATGACCCGATCGGCTTCGTACACGGCGACCTGTGGAGCGGCAACACGCTATGGCGCGGTGCCGAACTCGCCGCGGTCATCGACTGGGACTGCGCCGGCCTCGGAGCCGCGGGCGTCGATCTCGGCTCGCTGCGGTGCGACGCGGCTATGTGCTACGGGCTCGAAGCATCCGATCACGTGCTCGCCGGCTGGCAGCGCGAAGCAGAACGCCCTGCCGAGTCGCTCGCCTACTGGGACGCCGTGGCAGCACTCAGCACACCCCCCGACATCGACTGGTTCGCCGAGGCCATCGCCGGCATGACCGGACGACCGGACCTCACCAGGGAGTTGCTGCGCGAGCGCCGCGACGCCTTCCTCGCCGACGCACTTGAGCGTCTCTGCTGATCCCGCGGGTGTCCCGGTCGCTGCCCCCGAGGGTGATCTGACACCGTCGTTCGGCCACCTGGAGAATGCGGGTACCAGCACGAACTCCGTGAGATCACCCTCAGCTGCCCTCGCGGGTCTCAGGGGCCAGGGCTCCGGAGTCGGCGCCTGTGCCGTGGATGTTGGTGGAGGCGCGGGTGCGGAGCACCGGCAGGTCGAGGAGGCAGAGTCCGGGGCGCTGGTGAATACGCCGCCTTCGTGGCGAATGTGGCCGGTGCGGCACGCCGCGGCAATGATCAGCGGGCGGTGGCCGTCGCCAGGGACCGGAGCGCGCCGACGGCGAGTGAGGCCGCCTCGGACAGCGAGTATTCGCGTCCAGCCTGTGCCACGACGGTCGATTTACCGCCCGGTACGCCGATGTGGTCCTCCAGGTTCCCGAGCCGGGTGCGGATCTCCCAAGGGGGGTGGCCCTGGCCGCTCTGGCGGCGGAGCTGGTCCGCGGCCGCGAGCAATTCGATGGCCACGCCGACGTCCCGGTGGCCTGGCGC
>Ga0187783_10001284_pt1 | contig 18473 bp, 15 predicted proteins | sample 1015_SJ02_MP02_2_FD_132471 | JGI IMG/M metagenome (GOLD analysis project Ga0187783, IMG submission 132471) | Tropical peat soil microbial communities from peatlands in Department of Meta, Colombia - 1015_SJ02_MP02_20_MG | ecosystem: Environmental > Terrestrial > Soil > Wetlands > Peat | place...
CGCGGCACACTCTAAAACGACACCCCTACATCACCAGCCGAGCCGACTAAATAGCGAACGCTGTCTAGGTAGAATTAAGCGGTCCCCCCAACCAGTTGTCGTCGCGCGCGGCTTGTTGGCGCCTTCAGGCGTCACGATCGAAAGTTCGCCCTGATCGCGAAGAAATATCAGTTGGCGCCTAAGAATGTCGGACGTCACGGGCGTATCATTGCAGTTGCCAGCAAACAGCTCTTCGACAACAAGCCCCGCGCCGTCGCGGTTTGCCGCATGAATCATGCGCGGCAGTTGCTCCAGGACCGCAGCTTCGGAATGCCTCATCGCATCATCGTCGAACATGAAGGGAAACGACGCCTGGCGCAGATCGCACGAGGGATCGAAACCAAGCGCATGGAATCCGGCGCTGCCATGATACTGAAAAGAATTGTTCAGACGCCAATGTAACTTGCCCATTTCGTCCCGCGCTTGTCGATGATTCGACAGATGCAACAACCAGTATGATCTGTCCGATTTGACAGAAGGGATGAAGCTTTGACTGAGCAGGCGCCTATCTGCGTTGTCGACACAGCGCGATGAGCCACCAGTCGACGGATCCCGCCGCGATGCAGTTCACAGCCGAAGTATTCGACCAAGTGCAGCGATTGTTCGACGTGAACGGTTTCAACGACCATCAACTTCATTGCGTCCTGCGGTTCGATCCTGATGCCGCGCCAGACGCCACAATTCTGAGTAAGGCCGTGATCGCGTCAATCGAGGCGATCCCGATCCTCGGCGCCCGCTACATCGATGGCGCGAAGCCTCATTGGGAGAGCCTCGACCGCGCAGATTTCGCTCGTGCCTTCACCGTTGCACAGACCGAGGCGGACCTTGAGGCGGTGCTGGTCGCACCCTCCGATGAAGGGCGCGGCCCGCAAGTCAAGGTCTGCCTGCTGGATGCGCGGCCCGCCGCCATCGCGGTGACGCTGAACCACATGGTTTGCGACGCGGCCGGCTTCAAGTCATACCTTTACACCCTTAGCGCGATCTACACGGAGCTAACCGCCGATCGGGTCTATGCGCCGCGCGCGGTCACTGGCGAACGCAGCATTCGCAGCGTGCTTGAGCACTTCGGCTTTGGGACCAAATTGAAGTCCCTATTCCTGCAGAGCGAAGACAACAATCAGACTGGGGATCGCCGATTCCCGTTGAGCGAGGGCGAGACAGACCGCCCCTTCATCGTCACGCGCCGGCTGGCGGGGGAGCGAACGGCCCCGGTCAAGGCCTACAGCCGCGCCTGCGGCGCGACCCTGAACGACCTGGCGCTGACCGCCTTCTATCGCAGCCTCTTCCTGTATTTGGACTTGAGGCCGGGCGAGCGGCTTGCGATCCCAGTCATGGTCGACATGCGCCGATATCTTGAGAATCGCGGCGAGTTCACAGCGCTGACGAATCTCACGTCGATGGTGGCCACGCAGCTCGACTACCGACCCGAAGAGCCGTTCGCGGGTACGCTACGGCGGGTCAAGGCGGAAATGGACGCGAAGAAGGGCGCGGACATCGGCCTCAACGCCTTCGTCAAGCTCGACCTGCTGTTTCGGATTTGCGGCGACCGGATCGCTAACGCCAGGCTGCGGACCCGCTTGAAGAACCCGCTCATCTGTATGACCAATGTCGGTTCGCTCGATGAGGCGCGTCTCGCATTTGCTGGGCTGCGCCCGAGCGAGGCCTATCTGTGCGGCTCGATTAAGTATAAACCTTATTTCCAGCTCGCCCTGAGTACGTATCGGGATGAACTGACCTTCAGTATCAACCAGTACGGCAGCGGCGGCGATCGAGAACGCATCCACGCCTTCCTTCGGGATGTCGAGGCGCAATTGCCGATCGTGGCATCTTCTGCAACGGCTTCCGCGACGGCGCCTGCATGACGGCCCGCTGGAATCGTCGAGGATGCGGCCGGACTCGGCAGATCCGAGATCGGCCCGGTACCGACCTTGCGGACGAGCAAGCTGTTGTCCGCCGGATTCGCATCAGATGCGGCACGTCACTATTGTCGAGGCTTTATGAATCGTTTCGGCGGCCTTAACCCCATGGTCGGGCTGGTCAGGTCGTGCAGCGCCGCGCTGAAGTCGGTCTGTCTTTTCGGAAGAACATGATGAGCCGACACCTGGTGAGCCAATGAGCGCCGAAATGCGGAGCTCTGTCGCAAGTGGGCGTCAAGGGACTTGTCGATCCCTGGCAGCTCGGCACTCTGCTCATCGTGGCTGTCTGGGTCTGCGCCAGGGCCCGCCCACGGTTCAGTGGTTCTCCCACCCGCGGTCGTACGCCCGGGTCGGTACGCCGGCTTCGCGCTGCTCCGGGATTTCGCCCGACCGCGGTCGAGGCGCCTGCCATGGCGTTTCGGCATAAAGCACGCCACAGCCATCATTGCCGAGTGCATGGAGCTTGGGGCACTGCGCGATGTCGTTGAGCAGATCGGGCAGTTTCCTGTCCGCGCCATACCTGGTGATCAGGGTATTGATGCGGTATTGGCCACGCCGGCCGCAACGGTCGCATCTAAGCTTCAGCGTCTCAGTGCTGCCTCGGATATTCCCGAGGGTGAAGGCGCTGGTTGCCTGGTTTGGGGTGAATCGGTTGGCCATCCTAATATCATAACCCAAATGCAGGGCCGGCTCCTCAGATTTTGCAAATGGATACGCCGCGGCTCGGCGCATCCTGGTTATTGGCACGCGCCGGTTAGCTGCGAGCAGGATCGCGTCGGCGGACCGGTTCAGCCCCCTGTCACGCTGGAACGCCCCATGTGATCGTACCTTGATCGTCGTCAGATGTCTCGGAATTAACCGCCGAGCGGGTATAGCGCGTGGCGCGATGACCATGCCAACGCGGCAAATTGTTGGCCCGGTTGGTCAAGCGTCTCGCGAGTGTTGCCAGTGCTCGGACAGAATCTTGGGACAGTCGGCGAGCGAAGCGTGGAGGCAAGCGCGACTATCAAAATCACCAGCACGGCAAATCTAAGAATGTTTGTGCTGACGTACCTTGAGGTACTCACGTTCGCCTCACTGCTCGCGGCGAGAGGACGCGCGCGGGCCATACTGGTCGAGGAGGCCAGCCGGCCGCACCACAAGGGCCATCCACAGTCGATCGCAAGCGATGTCAGGCTTTCTCGCGCGAGCCAAATCGCCACTTCCTTTCTGCCATACTGTGGTTCCTTTTCACGTCTAACGACTGCTGTTCGCGCGGACGGGCGCCGCGGCGCTTGAGGTTTTAGCCTTCGCGTTGACGGTTCGAGACTCAATTGCGACATCGCGCCTCAGGGCTTCCTGCCCATGGTAGTTGGGCTTCGACCTCGCACGCCTTTCGCCATTCGCATGTGAATGATTACACGCCATCTGGACTAACGACGCCATCGGCGATCTTCGCCGCCGGCGGCTCCGCGGGATCGACACGAGCGCCGTGGGCGCCAGCTGCCGTCCTGTTCTGCACACACCGACTCTCCGAAAGCCACTTTGACCAGATATATTTGCGTTCGTGAGTTATAAGTTACTTCGTCTATTGCGATGTAGTTCTGGGCAACGTTAATGGCTGCTGGCCGGTTCCGAGCCGGACAAAACCGATCATGTCAATCCATGGCGGTCATTCGAGCGTCTGTTGCGACCTCAAGGCGAGCGACACCCCAGCGTCATGCTGGGCGCGCGACGGTCGTGGCTCCTCAGGGGTTGTCGCAAAATTGGCCACATTGAACGCCGCAACGGTAACTGCCGACCGGCGACCTCCGGCTCGATCCGAGTGCCAGAGGGCGCGCCGCGATGAACCGGCGGAACACGGAATACCGGCAGCAATGCGCTTAGACTGGAGATGTCGGCCGATCGAGAAAATTGGCTATCATTTACGCGAAATCAGGTGTATCCCGAACCAACGGGATAAATTTGGTTAGAGGTGGGGGGTGGTGCCGGATTCGGGCTCAGGACCACGGCTGTTTCACTTAGTGCTGATCAAGCCGACGCACTATGATGATGACGGCTACCCTATCCAGTGGCTGCGGTCGGCCATTCCGTCCAACACCCTGGCGTGTCTCAACGGCCTGGCTGAGGATGCGCGCCGCCGTAATGTGCTCGGGCCCGGTATCGAGATCCGCCTTCACACTTATGACGAGACGAACCGACGCGTGCGGCCGGATCGAATTATTCGAATGATCCGCAAGGCAAGCGGCCGGGTGCTGGTCGCTCTCGTCGGCGTGCAGTCCAACCAGTTTCCGCGTGCGGTTGATCTCGCTCAGCCGTTCATTGACGTCGGGATCCCGGTCTGTATCGGAGGTTTCCACGTTTCGGGCTGCATTGCCATGTTACCCGAGATGCCGGCCGACCTGATCGACGCTCAGAGGCGTGGCATTTCCTTTTTTGCCGGCGAGGCCGAGGATGGTGGCTTCGACGAGGTATTGCGGGATGCCTGGAACGGCAAGCTGGCGCCCCTTTACAATCACATGGCCAAGCTTCCCAACCTGCAAGCGCAGGCAACGCCGATCTTGCCGCGAAAGCACATTCGTCGGACGTCTGGTGCGCTGTCGAGTATGGATCTGGGACGCGGTTGTCCCTATCAATGTTCGTTTTGCACCATCATCAATGTACAGGGCCGAAAGAGTCGATGCCGTTCACCCGATGATGTTGAAAAGATTGTCCGCGAAAATTACGCCCAAGACATCCGGCGGTTCTTTATCACTGACGATAACTTTGCTCGCAACAGCGATTGGGAAGCGCTGTTTGACCGCTTGATCGCGTTGCGGGCCGGCGATTGCCCGAAGATCGGATTTACTATTCAGGTCGACACGCTGTGTCACAAAATTCCGAACTTCATCGAAAAAGCGGCGCAGGCTGGTGTCCGCCGCGTTTTCATCGGGTTGGAGAACATCAACCCTGACAACCTCATCGCTGCCAAGAAGCGTCAGAACAAAATTACCGACTATCGCCAGATGCTGCAGAAATGGCGCGAGCACGGCGCGATTACCTGCGCCGGCTATATCATCGGCTTCGACGGCGACACCAAGGGGTCGATTCTTCGTGATATCGAAATTATAAAGCGCGAACTGCCCCTCGACATCCTTGAACTGTTCTATCTGACACCATTGCCTGGATCGGAGGATCACAAGAACCTCTGGCAAAAGGGAGTCTGGATGGACCCCGACATGAACAAATACGATCTCAGCCACCGCGTAGCGAATCACTCCAGAATGTCGGACGCAGAATGGGAGGACGCCTATCGCGCGGCTTGGGAGGCTTTCTATACCCCAGAGCATATCCGCACGATCCTGCGCCGGGCCGCGGCGAGCCGCCTCGGTCGGCCAAAAACAACCTTGTCGACCCTTCTGTGGTTCAAACTCGTCAACGCATACGAGGGCGTCCATCCGCTGGAGGGGGGCGCTCTGCGGCTCAAGTTCCGGCGCGACCGTCGGCCGAGTCTGAAAAGGGAAAGTCCATTTTTATTCTATCCGCGATATGTCGGCGAAACGGCTGTAAAGATGTGGCGTTACCTTTCGGTCTATCGTCAGTGCAAAGCGATCCTCGATGATGTGCTCGCTGCACCGGACCGCTGGACCTATACGGATCTCGCGATTGCCCCGCCGCAGTCCGACGAATTCGACGCACTCGATCTTTACCACGCGACCAGAGGCGGCGAAGCCGCCTTGGCACGCAAGCGTCGCGACGATGCCATCCGAGAGGCGGCGAACTCGGCGAATTTGCAGTCGCGAATTATTCCGAACCGGGCGTAGCCGCCCGTCATGGTTGCGCAACGTATTTTCCACCGCGATTTTTTCTGATCGTCGCCGACTCCCGGACACGGTGCGTCCTGGCCAACATGGGGCGCTTGCGCGCGATCCACTCCGTTCTGGCTATCGGTAAAGCTTTTCCGAACCCGGCCGTGATCCCGGCATTTATAATGCAAGGTTGCCGCGTTTGGAGAGGTACGATGAAAAGCCCCCACAAGCGAACGTCGTTCATCCCGATCGCCGCCTTGGTCTGGATAATAAGCGCGGGTTCCGCTTTCGCCGAAGGACCTGGCTGCCCAAGGACTGATCCGATTCCTTTGTCGGCCCTTCTGTTGCCCCCACCATGTGACCGTTGCGAAGAAACAGCCGCAGAACTTGCCGAACTATTGATGTTACAAGAATCACGCAGTTCTGATCAGGCCAATCATGCCAGAGGTGACCATGACAGAAGTGTCGACCGCTTTCTTGGAGAGATCGGGATGAAGGTGAGCGATCCGCTGTCCGTGGCCGGCCCGTTTTTCAAATGCATCGGCGAAGTAACCGAAAAGTCGGTTGACAACGCAAAGGTGGTGTTCCGTCGAACGCGACCCTACAAACTCCCCAGTAACGGCCTCAAGTTCCTCAAGGATCTCAATGAGGGCGACTCATTCTCCTATCCATCCGGTCATGCTGCGTATGGCGCTGCGGTCGGCTTGGTGCTTGACGAAATGATCCCCGAGGAGCGCAATAAAATTGCAAAACGCGTCCAGGACTATGGCTTCAGTCGAATGGTGGCCGGCGTGCATTTCCGAAGCGATGTCTACGCCGGAGAGATCGCCGGCGCCGTGATCGCAATGTCTCTCTTCAAGTCCAGTGAATTTCGTGAAGCATTTGATTCGGCAAAGGGCGAATTGCGTAAGGCCCTCGGCTAGTAAGTATCCCCCGGCAAAGCCGGGGGCTTTAGTTTATGAGCCGCTCAAAGCGGCTCTCTTGGGTCGCTGACGCGACCGCGCTTGGAGTAGGCCACCTAAAGGTGGCCTATCAGCGCCAAAGGTTCAATTGCTCCAGCCGCTGATCTTCCTTTTCCTGGTTCCTGATGTACTCCCGTATCGCCTGTTCGTCCCGCCCCACGGTTGATACGAAGTATCCTCGGGCCCAGAAATGCTGACCTATGAAATTGCGTGACTTCTCGCCATACACACGCGCCAAATGTATTGCGCTCTTGCCTTTGATAAAACCGACCACCTGGGAGACCGCATATTTCGGTGGAATCGAAATCATCATGTGGACGTGATCTGCGAGGAGATGACCCTCTTCGATTCGACTCTCCTTTTGCTGCGCCAAACTATGGAATAACTCGCCAAGATATCTGCGCAACTGCTGGTACAGTGTTTTCCTTCTGCATTTTGGGATGAATACTACGTGGTATTTGCAGTCCCACCTTGTGTGGCTTAGACTCTGACTTAGGTCCATCGCGAAGCTTCCTTTCGTGTGGCGTGGCTGCTCACGATTGGGAGCTTCGTCGGTGGACTACTGCTGTAAATGTCGAACTTTGTGCTGCCCCCCGGCAGAGCCGGGGGATCTCCTATGTTAGATTAGGACCGGCCATGTCGCCTAGATGTCCCGCTCGCGGCGCGTTCTTCTCGCGCTGTCGTTTATGAGGAATAGCGCGGGAGGCACCCCAAACCTTCAACGGCCAAATTCGATCGTCCGATGACCGGCAGTCATGACGCCGCCCTGGGGCGGCCACGTTTGATGCAGGGGCGGTGGTTGGTGGTGATGCCGGGGCGTGAGCTTCGAGGGGGTCGTGTTTTCGGGCCGGGCAGGCAGGCTTTGGGGATGAGCCGCCGATCAGGGGCAAGCCCGACGACTGACGGTCCTGCACAAAGCAGTCGCCGCCCGGTGGTATATGCGAACCGCTTGCCGCACCCCGAGTAGCCGCGGGCGACAGGATTCGGATTGTCACCGGCGTTGGTCGACGGTGGGAATGGCCTTGAGCCAAGCCACCCACACCCTCGGCTTGGGCCTTGATCAAGGCCGATAACGGCGAGGCTGCGATCGTCGCAGTCAGTTGAGCGCGGCAGAATCGACCTACCGCATTCGGCCATGCAGCCAGACGGAAGTGTTGGGGCGTCATGCACCGGCGCCTGTCCGGAGACCTCCGCAAAGTCGGTCACTGGAGCCGGCCAGAGGGTCCAGTCCAAGCCTGCACGATACTCACATGGCCATTGACAAGATCCAATTTTGCGCGACGCTTCCGGCGCATATCGAGGTGAAGCATGGCGCGCATGAGCATAGATATCCCGGACGATGTCAAAGAGCGCATCGATGCGATTGGGGACCGGGTGGACTGGTCGGATGTCGCACGGGAAGCGTTCGAACGACAGATCGTCGCATCCTCATTTCCCGAAGAGCCCTCAATGGAGGATGTCATCGCCCGGCTGCGGGCCTCCAAGAAAGAGTGGGAAGCCGATCATAAGGCAGAAGGTCACGCCGACGGTCGCGATTGGGCAATGAAGAATGCCGAGTATCCCGACTTAAAGGTCCTGGCGGAATTTGAATACGAGGACGAGGAGGATCTTTATCAACAGATCGACGACCACCTTCGTAATAAGACGACCGGCTGGGACGATCGGAGCTTCTGGGAAAGCTGCGAAAACAATCCGCCATCCGATGACTACGTCGTGGGATTTCTCGAAGGCGTTACCGAGGTGTGGAACAAGGTCAGAAGTCGACTGTAAGACACACTCGACGTCGCCTTCCACCTCCAACCCGGCAAGAGTGTGCTGGCGGCCTCAATAGGTGGCGGTTGAGCATGGTGACATAAATCAGGTTCACCGGCGGCGCCCCAGATGGATTTCGGTAACGTACGGGAAATGCACCAGGCCGTCTGCTTCAACTGCCGGGTCGATCATTTCGGATAGGGTCGCAAAAAAATTGTCCGCTCCGATGGCTGCAAGGGCGCGCTGCGCGAGCGACGACGACAGCAGCAGTCCCACGATCTGGTCGCGCGTTACCCGTCGGGCCCATCGATGACGGCATGTGACGCTGGCCCCGATCCAGGTCAGTCGAGCAAGTTCATCATCGAAGTCGATGCTGCGGTACCGGCGATTGTAACCGGGAGAGTGAGCCTCCAGAAAAGCCTCGTAGCGATCGAAGAATGCGCTCTGCGCCCAATCGCGGTTGTTGGCCATGATGGCAATCACGCCGGCCGGTCCCAACACCCGAGAAGCTTCGGCGTAGAAGCGCGGCCGATCAAACCAATGCGCCGCCTGCCCGACCGCCACCAGCCCACCTTTGCCGGTGGCGATCGGCAACGCTTCGGCCGTTCCAATCAGATAATCAATGCGCTGTTCGATCGGCGTAGAGGCCACTGCCTCTCGACACATGTCCTGCCCTGGTTCGATGCCGACGAGACAGCACGCCAATCCGAGTGCGCGCCGCCAAGCGCGCGTCGAAATGCCGGTTCCAGCCCCGACGTCGATCGCAAGCAGACTGGCGTCGCATGCGCGGCCCCCGGCTTCGAGAAAGGCAACGCCAGCCGCGGTGATCTCCTCTGGATAGTCCGGCCGATGGCGCTGATAGTTCTGTGACAGGCCGCTGAAGTCGCCAGCCTCGCGCCGCGATATCGAGTTACTCAAGCATCTGCCTCCGCGCCCCTAACACTCGGTTGCTCCGCCGCAATACTAATCGAGTTTAGGCCCAGGCATGGCCCGAAAGGAGTCAGCCGTCCCAGCACAATGGCACTGACCCACCCCAGACCGCGGTCGAACGCGGACTTTGCGCCTCCCGATGCCAAACGCTGGGGGCCGCGGTCGAACTCCCACGTGACCGGCGCACCATTTCGCGCCCGGAGGGAGCGCCTCCCCCGCCGCTGGACCACCGTCGCGTGCCTATTTACCAGTGGCCCTTCCGACGGTTCCAGGCATAAAGCCAATCTGCGAACCGGTTGTAGGCAAAGCCGGCGACGTGCCGCAGAACTGGCATGTCAAGCACCTGGGCAAGCCAGATCGTGCCGGATGTTCGGCGCCAGATCTCGATGGCGCATTTGGCGCCCACGTACAACCGGTCATCGCTATCGACTCCATGAAGCCAGCGACGCACCTCCTCGATCCCGACCCCGAACCGGGCGAGCGCATCAGGCTCGAGATTGATATCGCGAAACGTAATGGCACCTGCGCGGGCTGCCTCCACGAGACGGCTTTTCTGCCACTCTATGCCCGCGTCGCAGACAGGACATCTGGTGTTGTACCAGACCACAAGTACGGGGCGTATCGCGGCCGTTTTCCCGATCACTTGGATGGGTTCCCCAACCTGCTCGTTCCTGTCGGATTCGATCGATGAATGGTGGATCCAGAGACCAACCGAACAATGACACTCCGCTATGCGATCGGTCCATGAGGCATATGTACTGCGAACCAAATCAAACGAGGTGGCGATCCGGCGATCCATTGAGGGCCGCCCGCGGCGCAAGCCAATACCAATCTTGATGACTCATAAGCGACACCTTTCCCAGCTGTCCGATCGCAAGGTGTACACGACTTGAACAGCTGTCGGTCTGCAGTCATTCCCATAGTTTGCCGACATTTGGTGCCCCGCTAGCATGCCATGCCCGAGTGTCTGGCTAGGTGTTTCGCGCTTCGCGCGGTGATCCAGATACCGAGACGACTCTGGCGCTGCTGACGCCGATTCCCGAGCCGCCCACGGGGTTCGGCCAGAGGCCCGCAGCCATGCATTTTCGCTGGTTGCTTAATCGCGGCGCATGCTGACACATGCCCGCCGCGCCTTCGATTGACTTGTGCCGACATCTGGCCGGATCGCAATCGACGAGGAGATTCCGACGTGCGTCTGGCCTTTGCCCTGGCGGCTTTGAACCTGCTGCTCCTCACCGACGTGGCGGCGACCAAAGAGTTCAACATTTCGCACCAATGGCCGGGCGAAACCGACGCGCGCGATCGTGCGGTGAGGATTTTTGCGCAAACTGTTACATCCAGAATTCCCGACGCAACCTTCCGGATTTATCCGCAGCTATCCTTCAAGATCAGAGCCGAGGAGCAGTTTGATGCTCTTCGATCCGGGCGTCTGGACATGACCGTTTATCCGGTTCGCTATGCCGTTACCAAAATTCCAGAATTTTCTCTGGCCGTTTTGCCCGGCCTCTATCCCAGCCTCGCCATCGTCCACGGTCTCAAAAATTCCAAGCTACTTGAATATTTGCAGGGACTGGCCGACGAGAATGGCGTCCACATCGTGGCATGGTGGTGGGCGCCGGGAGGATTTGCGACCCGCAATCGGGAGATCGCCGGGCCTGACACCATCAAAGGGCTCAAATTGCGAGGCGGAGAGCGCTTGTTCGATACTATGCTGAAAAAAGCGGGAGCGACGCCTGTCGAAATGTCATCGAACGACATTTATGAAGCAATGCGATCAGGCAAGGTCGACGGCGCGGCAACGTCCTATGAGACCTTCGTTTCAACCAAGATATTTGAACACACCAGATATTTTACTGCTGGAAGTCCAGGTTTGTGGATGACACTCGATGCTCTTATGATCTCCAAGTCGGACTGGGACAGTCTGTCCGACGACGAGCGCGATGCATTTGAGGCCGCGGCTGAAGCCTCAGAGGATTATTTCATGGCGACGCAACTCGAAGCCGAAAAGAATTTCGTCGACGTCTTCACCAAAGCCGGGGCCAAATACCGCCGATTCACTTGGAATGACTATCTGGCTTGGTTGCACTTGGCGCAAGCCACCGCCTGGGCGGAATACCTTTCGATCAGTCCCGCTGCCGAGACGATGCTGCTTGATACGCTGCAGACGATCCTGAGTAATCGCGAGAACGCCTCCGACAAGTAACCCGACGGTGTGAGGTCGCCCCCTCCCCGGTCAGAACGGCGGAACCTCGGGTACGATTGCGAGAACCTTCGGCGCGTCCGTACCGCAAAGCCAGTCGCCTCGACCGCTCGACGAATTGGTCGACGCAGTCCGGGATGTCGCACCCGACTCGGGCCAGTTAATATTTGGATTGCACGCCCCTCGATCGCGAATCGCAATCTGCAACCGTCTGGTGAACTGACGTCGACATCAAGGCTGAACTCCTTGCGGTTATCTGACCGGCGACCGCCCGCGAAATCTGAGGGCCGGGCGCGCAACCCGTTCATCAGGCATTAGGCATCCGGCGTAGCGGTGTGCGCAAGCCCGCGATTTGCGCCACGCCATGGTTACTGCGGCGCTAACGCGGTGGCCGCGGATGACAAACCGCCATGCCAGTAACCAGTCCTACAGATATCGAGTGTAATAAGGACCGGGGCATTAAAAGTTCACATCGCCTGAAGTTGAAGCGACCCGAGACGGCTGATGCAAGATTTTCTTTCACGGATGCATTCAGCGATTGCCGGAATCCGAGCTCGACTCTGGGTCACGATCGGCGCTTGCCTGCGCGGTCCGCACATTGCCCGATCGCGCCCCATTCTTGTCTTCCTCTTTGGTTGCATTTTGGTGTCCAGCGCCGTAATTGGCAGCACAGCGCTAATTCTATCCAATCTGCGCGACCGCAACATCTCCGATGCCAAACGCGAACTACAGAACACCGCGTTGGCGGTTGCTGAACAGACCGATCGTGCCTTCCAGGCTCTTGAGCTTGTCGAGGTCAGTATCGCCGAGCGCCTGCAGTCACTCGGCATCACCTCAGCCGAAGCGTTTCGTCGGAGATTATCGGAACGCGACATCCATCTGATGTTGGAAGAAAAAATCAACAGCGTACCTCATATTGATGCTGTGACATTGATTGATGCCGAGGGCAAGCTGGTTGCCTTTTCGCGCGGATGGCCGTCCCCTCCCAACGACCTCACAGACCGCGACTATTTTCAGATGCTCAAACTCGACCCAACGATCACATCATTTGTCAGCGAACCGATACGCAATCGGGGTAATGGAACCTGGGTTATCTGTCTTGCGCGAAGATTCACCGGATCGAATGGCGAGTTGCTGGGGATCGTTTCCGGCACAATGCAGCTCAACGATTTCGAGGATTTCTACAAGCGCATCGCTCCTGGCGACGACGGATCGATCGCCCTGTTTCGTCGAGACGGTGTACTGCTGGCCCGCTATCCGCATGTCGAACCTTCGATTGGTCACTCCTTTGCGACCAGCAACCTCTTCAAGGCCGTGCTGTCACATTCTGACCGGGGGGTCAGCTGGCAGATGGGCCAGATCGATCCCCACGAACGCCTGATCGCCGCCACCAGCCTTTCGCACTATCCGCTGGTCGCAACCGCGACCAAGACCATCGATGCGATCCTCGCGGACTGGCGGAGCGAGGCACGGTACCTCATCGCGCTGACACTGGTCCTGGTCGTTGTGATCGGCGGGATGGGAGCGGCGATGGCCCGACGATTCCAGGAGCAGAGCATTCGACTCGACACCGCGTTGAACAACATGGGCCATGGCTTGACGATGTTCGACGCGAAACAGCAGCTGCTCGTAGCCAATCAGCGCTACATCGAATTGTATTGCCTGCCGCCAGCGATGGTCAAACCCGGATGCAGTCTGGAGCACCTTCTCAAACTCCGAGCCGAAGTCGGTACCGGCAGCACCAATCTCGACGAGCACTTTCGCGACGTCATGTCCAATGTGACAGACGTCAAGGTTGGCGCGACGAAGGAGCGCCAGCTGCCCGATGGCCGTACGGTAGCTGTGACCTATGCGCCGATGTCAAATGGCGGCTGGGTGGCAACCCATGAGGACGTCACTGAACGCAAGCGCGCCCAGAATGAAGTCCTCGAACGCAAGATCGAGCTCGAGAAGCTGAATGCTCAGTTCGACGTCGCGCTGAGCAACATGAGGCACGGCCTGTGCATGTACGACGGCGGCATGCGGTTGACCGTTTGCAACGCCCGCTATACCCAAATGTACGAAATACCGCCTCAGCTGACACAGCCTGGCACGGCGTATCGGGACATCGTGATGAGCCGCGCTGCGGAGCGGACATCACCCGAGGAAGTCATCGCCGCGATGACGGCGAACAAGTCCATAGAGCGGACATTTACGCGGGAACTCGACGACGGACGAATTATAGCCGTGTCGCACCAACCCCTTGCGGACGGCGGATGGGTCGGCGTCCACGAGGACATCACCGAGCGCCGGCGCGCCGAAGCCATGATCGAGCATCTGGCTCATCATGATCCGTTGACCGGGCTTCCCAACCGGGCGGCCTTCACCGAGGCGCTCGGCGAGGCCATCCAACAGGCAGCCACAGCGAACGGAAAATTCGCTCTCGTCTGCATGGACCTTGATCGCTTCAAGGAAATCAACGACGTGTTCGGGCACAGCATGGGTGACGAATTGCTCCGCGATGTGGCCCGGCGGCTTGAGGCTGCAGCCGGCGAAGCCTTTCTGGCAAGGCTGGGCGGCGACGAGTTTGTCCTCATATCGGCTGACGAACCGCAACCGACGGCCACTCAAACGCTCGCTGAGCGATTGCAAGCGGCACTGGCTGGCGATGTCGCGATCAGAGACCAGACTGTGCGGGCCGGTCTCAGCCTTGGGGTGGCGATTTTTCCGGCCGATGGCGAGGAGGCCGCCTCACTGCTGGCCAACGCGGACGCCGCACTCTACCGCGCCAAGGCTGACGGGCGCGGCGGAATCCGCTTCTTCGATGCCGCCATGGACCAGCGGCTGCGTGATCGCCGGGCCATTCAGCACGACCTGCGCTCGGCGGCCGAGCGCGGCGAGATCATGATCCACTATCAGCCGCAAGCCCGTATGGATGGCTCGGTCATTGGCTTCGAGGCGCTCGTGCGCTGGCAGCATCCGGCCCGTGGCATGATTCCGCCAGATACCTTCATCTCCATCGCAGAGGACAGTGGGATTATCATCCCACTGGGCGAGTGGATCCTGCGCGAGGCCTGCCGCCAAGCGGCGTCCTGGCCGAGGCCCCTATCGATCGCCGTCAATCTTTCTCCTGTGCAGTTTCGTCATGGCGACCTCGCCGCGACCGTGCATGCCATCTTGCTCGAAACCGGCCTTTCCCCCAGTCGTCTGGAGCTCGAAATCACCGAGAGTCTCCTGATCGGCGATTTCTCTCGGGCGCTGTCCGTACTGCGTCGTCTGAAGAATCTGGGGGTCAAAATAGCCATGGATGACTTCGGCACCGGCTATTCATCGCTCTCCTACCTCCAGAAATTCCCGTTCGACAAGATCAAAATCGACCGCTCTTTTGTCTCGAACGTTCAGAAGAATCCGCAGTCGGCCGCCATCATCCGCGCCGTCATCGGCCTCGGGCGCGGCCTCAACCTTCCAGTTGTCGCCGAGGGTGTGGAAACTCAAGGCGAAGTCGACTTCCTGCTGGAAGAGGCCTGCGATGAAGTACAGGGCTATTTCATCGGACGGCCGGCACCCATCGAGCATTATGCCGAGCAGGTCGGCTGCGAGAGTCCTGCAAAGAGCGATTCTGCGGTTGCCGTTTGAGCTCGCGAGCAGATCCAAGCGCCGCTGTCGCGTTTAATTGGCTGTAGGGCCGCCCGACCGCGAACCTCCGGCAGTTGCGTCGGCTTTCGGGTCCGATCCACCCGCCGGCACGTTCTGTTGCGTGCGCCGGCGACGCGACGTTGCCCAGCCCCCTTGCCGGCATAAAGGCCCAATGTTGCAGTCAGACGGGTTCACGGTGCCGCCGCGCGGTTCCCCACGCTAACCCGCGCCGAGCCCTCTAAAGATGCCCTTGACGATTTCCCAGGCGAGCCCCAGGACCAGCATGACCGAAGCTACAACGAGATGCCGCGGAATTCCTAGGGTTCTCAATACCAGCTCCAGCTGGCGATCGGGGTCGATCAGCTCGGCGACGCTGCTGACCAGGGCTCGACTGAAATCAAACCACGCGTTGACAAGAGGCGCATCGTACCACCACACCACGGCCAGAACGATGTAGGCAAGCACCAGCAATACCACCAAATTCGCGACCGTTCCGGCCAAGGTTTGGTGTACACCGGAGCGGAACATCAGATTTCTGATGACCATCAGAACGAGCGAGACCACGAGCATGATGGCGCCAATCAGAAGAAAGTCGCCCACATGAAGGATGTCGACGATAATTGTTTCTGTACGGCCGCTCTGGTCCAATCTTGCCAGATACTTGACGATTGCCTCGCTCCAGTCGAAACCCTCGTTCACCAGCCGGGCGTCGTTGAACCATCCGTAAATCAGGATGGCCACGGCAATCCAGAACACGAATATCCGGCTGAAGAGGAAGCGGCCGAGGGTGGACAGCTGACGATCTCCTCATGGAGGCTCGCAAAACTACCGCCCACGCCCGGAGACGTTTGAAGGGGCATGGTCGGCCGCGATTCTACTGAACAACGCGCTGATGTGCTCCGCGGTTTACTCATCTGCGCGCGATTACCACGTCAGGAAGGCCACCGTGCTCAGGGGAGATGTGATACGCTCAAGATCCCCCTCAGCCGAAATGACACACAAACCGAGCGCCACGCTTGGCTGGCTGTTGCAGCAGAGGCGCCACCGACCACCTTACCCGACAGCCCTGGGAGCCGGGGGTCGCAAATTTTATCGCGCTTCTCCGCGCTGACGGATCCGATTAGGATCGGCAACCGACCCCCGGCCGCCGCTGCAGAAATTTACGGTCGGGGCGTCGACGTCCGGACGATGCGTGTACCAACAGCCAGGCGATCCATGCTCAATCCAATCTCTCGTCTCGTTACCCGCGCCGCCTATGGGGCCACGCAACTGCCCCGCGTTGCCTGGTACGTCGGACATGGCTTGGCCATGCGCCAGCTGTCGCAGGCCATAAGACGGCGCGACGGCGAGACTGTCCGCCCCCAACCGGGAACCACCGCGGCGGTCCCGGACCGCCGGCGCCTGTACGCCGATATGGCCGCCCTTCTTGGACAGGACCTCGCGAACGTCGAAGCCGGCATTTATCCGCTGCCGGCGGATCATGATGGCTCATTGTTGACCTTGCTGAGCCGGTCGTGGCTCTTTTTCGAGGATCTTCCGGACGTTCATCGCCGCCGCGAGAGGGGCGCGCGGAGCGAAGTGCTGACGTCGGCGACGCGCGGCAAGCGGCCGCTCTACTATCTGCAGAATTTTCATTTCCAGTCCGGAGGCTGGATGACTGATGACTCGGCCCGGCGCTACGATACACAGGTCGAGGTCCTTTTCAGCGGAACGGCGAATGCGACGCGAAGACAGGCGTTGCCGCCATTGCACGAGGTTTTCTGGCGCCGCGATCAGCGGCGGTTGAGACTTCTCGATATCGGTTGCGGGACCGGCCGCTTTCTGGATTTCGTCAAGCAGGCCTGGCCGCGACTTCCGACGATCGGTCTTGATATGTCTGAGGCGTATGTTCGGGAAGCCAAGCGGCATTTGCGGGGCTGGTCCCGGATCGATCTTGCGGTCGGCAATGGCGAAGCAATCGCGGTTCGAGACGGCAGCCAGGATGCGGTCACCAGTATCTTCATGTTTCACGAATTGCCACCCAACATCCGTCGCGCGGTCTTTCGTGAGGTTGCGCGAGTCCTTAAGCCCGGCGGGCGCTTTGTGCTGGTGGATTCTCTGCAAAGCGGCGACGAGCCGGACTATGACGGCCTCCTTGAACTCTTTCCGCAAAGCTTCCATGAGCCATATTATTCGAGCTATATCAAAGAGGACTTCCGGATGATTGGTAAGTCTTGCGGCCTGACGCACGTCCGCGATGCGAGGGCCTTTGTCTCTAAAGTGATGGTGTTTGATAAGAATTGAGGCCTTTCCCGCCTGACCCGCAGAATGTCGCGATGCGAGTCTAAACCGTCCGGCCTCCGTCAAGAGTTTGCCCGGTTCTGGCGATAGGAAAGGTGAGGTGCGCTGCTTCAATCGCGGCCGAACTCATGAACACAGCGTAAGCCGGGCCTGCCACCAGAACGTCGAATTTCGGGTTCATCGACGTGCCACTGTTCTGCGCGACAGCCCGATTCGCAGGGCCGACAATTGCCATTATTGTGAGGAGATCGAAGGGATACGCTACGCAGTTTGATCTGACATCAACGTCCCGTCAGTGAACAGCAGCCTTACTCTGGTCGACGTTTGAAGTCCTGGATTCGATCGGTCAGGCGCAATTGTTGATCTTAAGCGCGAACAGGCGACCGGAATTCGGATGGAGATCGATGCCTTCAGAGCGGCCGACCCACAAAGGAATGAGATGCTTCAGAGACACCAAACGAGAGGCAGGGCACAACGTGCTGGCAAACGCCTCCGCCTCTTGAGCTGGAGGGGCCCCGCCACCCGATGGAGCCGTGGATTTGTTCCGGCATGGGCTGCGTTCACCGTGCTCTGGGTGTTGATTGTGGGGCGAAGCGAATATTCCGTTTGGACCGAGCGACACGAGGTCATTCATATTGACCGGGAGTGTTGGCCGCGTGGGCAACCGTTCGATGAATGGGTCGGGTTCAAGGAAGAGCCCGGCCCGGGAAAGCCCCCTGACGTCGTTGAAGCAGCCAACCAGAAGCGAGATGACATCCTGCAGCAGCTCAGGAACTGTGAAGAGGCAAGACCGATCTGGGTCCGTGTCGCAAGAGAGCTCATGTGGCCCGATGTGCAACGTTCACTTGCACGTGTTTTGCTGCCACCCACCGCATTGTTGACCGGCTGGATAATCGCCTGCTGGTTCGTGCGGGAAGTCCGCAACGTTTAAATCATCTGGCCAACGACACGCGCATTGGAGAGCAACCAGCCCATCCACAGCCGATAAATCGGATCACCGCGCGGTCACAGC
>Ga0187783_10001285_pt1 | contig 18468 bp, 15 predicted proteins | sample 1015_SJ02_MP02_2_FD_132471 | JGI IMG/M metagenome (GOLD analysis project Ga0187783, IMG submission 132471) | Tropical peat soil microbial communities from peatlands in Department of Meta, Colombia - 1015_SJ02_MP02_20_MG | ecosystem: Environmental > Terrestrial > Soil > Wetlands > Peat | place...
TCAAGCCCATGCCTGGCCGCGTGCATATCCCAGCCTTCAGCGCTTTCCTCTACCGCTATCGCCATTTGGTCGCGCGCCTCTTCACCAAACGCAAGCATTTCCGGGCCATCGCAACGCGCTTCGAAAAGCATGACGCCAACTCCCTCGCCCTCATCAAGCGCGCATCCGTCCGAATTTCGATGCGCTTTATGAGTCGGTGACCTAATGCGGATTAAGGGGTGAGCTGATGGTCAACATTTCGATTGGGGGTTTGGAATTTAACGTTGCTGTCGCGGGAGATAGCGACAAGCCAGCCCTTATGCTTTCCAATCCTCTCGCTACCAATCTTCAAATTTGGGATCCGCAGCTTCCTGCGCTCTTCGATCATTTCCGGATCGTGCGTTACGATTCTCGCGGCCACGGTGAGACTCCTCCCGGCCGCGGCCCATACTCCATTGAAGAACTCGGCCGCGATGCGCTCGCAATTTTGGACGCGCTTGGAATTGAGAAGGCGCATTTCCTCGGCCTGTCAATGGGCAGCATTACCGGGCTTTGGCTTCTCATCAATGCGCCGGGCCGCCTTGGCCGGGTCGTGCTCGCCAGTACAGAGGCGCAGATGCCCGGTCCCGACATGTGGAACAGCCGCATTCAGTCGGCGCACGAAATTGGAATGGAAAACGCCGCAGAGGCCGCAGCCGAACGCTGGTTTACGAAACAATTCCGCGACGCCAACCCCGGCGAAGTCGAACGTGTTAAGGCGATGGTGCGCGCAACCTCGATCGAAGGCTTCGCTGCCTCTTGCGCGGCGCTGCGCGACATGGATCTACGCGAATCGATTCGCGGCATCGCCAATAGGGTTTTGATCATCGCCGGGCGGCACGATATGTCGACGCCTCCCGGCATGGGCGCGTTAACCGCAAGCGCGATACCGGGAGCAACGCTTGTCACGCTCGACGCGCCGCATCTGTCGAACATTGAGGATACGGCAAATTTCAACAAAGCCGTGCTCGATTTTCTGAGCGCGCCCGAGACCGCCTTCCTGCAAGCTCGCCTGCAAAAGCAGACGACAACCAAAAGGGCTCCAGCGAAACTGCCAGCGAGAAAAACTGTCGCAAAAAAGGCGGCGACGAAAAAGTCGGCGGCGAAGAAGTCAGCTCCGACCCAATGGGCAAAGAAGAAAACTGCCGCAAAAAAATTAGTAGCCAAAAAAGCCGCCGCGAAACGGGCGCGTCTTACTGCAGCCAAACAGCAAACTTTCCGGAAAACGGCTGCAAAGAAAGACAAAAAGGGAGCCAAAATGGCGGGAGCCAAGCAAAAGCGCTAGAACTTATTCCGGGGCGCCGTCACTTTGTCTCGTAGTTGCGAAGGGCATAGGTGAGGCTGCTTGTTTCGTTGCAAAAATCCGCGGCCTCGACCGCGCCAATCATGATGAAATGCGTCGTAACCTCCTTTGCCTCGACGAGCCGGCAGTCGAAAGCGGCAACGGCGCCCCGTAACACTGGAGAGCCAGTGACGAGCTTTGTCCATTCGCCCTGCGTAAATCGCTCACCCAAGCGGTGCCCAGTTCGGCCGGCAAAAACATCCGCGAGCGCCGCATGTGTCCCTGCAAGGGTGTTGATGCAGAAGACGCCATTTTCGATCATCCGCACCGCCGAAGGCGACGTTTTGTTGATGCAAAACAGCATCATCGGCGGCTCGAGCGTGATCGGCGCGACGGCGGTTGCGGTAATTCCCGCAAGACCCGCAAGGCCGTCTGTTGTGACGATATGAACGGAAGCGGCGATGCGGCTCATCGCCTCGCGAAAATTGGCGCTGTCAAGGCCTGGCGCGGGCGGCGAGTCTCCTGTGCCAATCTTGGCCATGGCGCCAATGAGCTCCTTTCGCATCGAGCGACTTCTCAAAAAAGAACATCCACGGAAATTTTGTTTTTCGATACCAGGCCTCCTCGACAGGCAAAAGATTCTTCGCCTTGTGGCACCGGGATCACATACACATAAGGGGCTGCGGCACCACTTGCGCAAGGCGCGCGCAATCCGTAGTATTACCGCACCCAGCATGGTCTTTCGTCGTCTCTGGCCTCTGACCGATCTCGTTGAACGTCACATTTTTTGCAGCAGAGCCAAAACAAGGCGGCCGTTCCGCTCTCACATAGAAGTTTCACCTCGGAATGTCACTAAGCTGCTCGCGAGGGCGGAAATGGCCATTGCGCACCCGGCAAATGACTGCGCTCCCATGCGCTCAACCTAAATTTGCTAGGGCGGGAAAATTTTGCAAAAGCCATGCTGAGACATCTTGAACCGAACCGGTCAGAAAGCCTATTCCTGTCGCCACAAGCAATACCCCGATCACCCGTTCCATGGCCGCGAAGTAGGGACTGAACCGCTTGATTATGCGCACAAAGGGTTCAAAGGCGAGCGCCGCCAGTACAAAGGGGACGCCGAGCCCGGCCGAATAGAAGGTAAGCAGCACGATGCCCTTGACGACTGTCTCCTGCGTAGCAGCGACCGCAAGAATTGCGGCAAGAATTGGGCCGATGCAAGGCGTCCAGCCAAAACCAAAGGCCAATCCTATAACGTAGGCGCCCCAAACCCCGGCAGACGGCTGCACATCAATCCTCGCCTCGCGGTAAAGAAGCGTAAACCGGAAGACGCCAAGGAAATGTAAGCCCATGACGATGATTGCCGTGCCAGCGAGCAGCGACAGCCGGAGCGAATATTCATGCAAGAGCTGACCGAAGCTCGAGGCAGTGGCTCCAAGGCCGACAAAAACGGTGGAGAAACCGCAAACGAACAGCAAAGCCGCGACGAGGATGTCCCGCCGCGCGCGGGCCACACGGTGGACCGCAACTTCCTCGATCGTTGTGCCGGCAATAAAGGTAAGATAAGGCGGGACTAAGGGCAGCACGCAGGGGCTCAAAAACGACAAAAGCCCAGCGAGCGCTGCGGCGGGGAGAGTGACATCTTGCGTCATGCGCCGTTTTAACCGGTTCCGGGGCAAGGTAAAAGCGCTGCGGCCCGCCGGAACTCCGGCTGGACATCGGGAGTTTTATAGAAAAAATTAACCTTAGAGGAAATTAACGTGACGCTTTATCGGTTCAAATGCCAATAGTTTGAGGCCTTCTGGGAACGATTGATGGAAGAACGAATAAGTTTCACTACGGCGCTTGGACTCGCGGCCGCGCGCTCCTTCCTTCGTATCTTCCACCTGGCGACCGCTACTACAGCCGCTCTGTCGCGCGGCGAAGATGGCTCCCTTCGATGATGGTCTTTGTCGTTTCGTTTTTCAATATTCTCTTCGGTTTCGGCATCGGGCTTATCGTCGCAAACTTTCTCGGTCCGGAGGAGTATGGCCGGTTTGCCCTCGCCTATGCGACGGCGATTTTCGTCCAGACAGGCTTTTTCGATTGGATCCGGCTTGGTGCGGCGCGGTTCTATTCCGAGCGGATAAGAAGTGAAGAGCCAGCCGTCCGGGCGACGCTTGATTTGGGTTTCGCGGTCATTGCCGCGTGTCTCGCTGCCGGGGCAAGCTTTTTGCTGCTGAGCGGAATCAAATTCACTTTATCCTATGGCCTCATCGCCTTGGCACTCGGCATTGCCGCCGCCAATGGGCTGTTCGACTATCATACAGCGCTCGTCCGCGCCCGCTTTGATGATCTCCTCTTTGCCCGGCTTCTGCTGGTCAAGAATATTGCCGCTCTTGCGCTCATGGGCGGCGGGGCCTTTTTGTTTAGTTCGGCAAAATTAACCCTCATCGGCACGATCCTTAGTCTCGGCGCTTCGGTTTTGACTGCGCGCGCTGCTTTGCATGACCCCTTGTCCAACCCGCGCCTCGCGCGCCTGTCGATTGCGCGGACGCTCGCGGCCTATAGTCTGCCGGTTGTTGGCGCCAATATCCTTTATTTGGCAATTCCGCTTGCTAACCGTTCCCTGCTCGCCCTTGTCGAGGGGTTTTCCGAGACGGGACAGTTTTCCCTAGCTTATGATTTCGGAGTAAAGGCAATCCATGCGATTGGCTCCACTCTTGATATTATCTTGTTTCAACTTGCCGTCGCAACACAGGAGCTGCACGGGCCGGTGCGCGCGCGGCGGCAAATCGCCCGCAATTTGACGATTCTGATTGCGATGATTTTGCCGGCTTGCACAGGCCTTTGGCTCATATTGCCCTCGATAGAACATCTCGCTGTTCCGCCAGCCTTTAGAGGCCATTTCGATGCACTACTGCCCTTGATGATGACCGGGCTCTTTTGCTTGGGCCTCATCCAATTTGGCATCAATCCGATTTTTCAGATCGAGAAAAAAACCGCGCCATTGATTCTAGCCGCACTTGCGGCCTGTGCCGCCGATCCCATCTTGCTCCTCCTTTTGCCCCGCGACGGCGACGCATCGCGCCTTGCCATTGCGCAATCGGGCGCGATGCTCCTCGCGCTCGTCATACTCGTTGGCTTTGCCCGCCGGGCATGGCGGCGCTGGCCGCCGCCCCGCGAACTCGCCGTCATCGTTTTCGGCAACGCCCTGATGTCGGTTTTTGTCCTGCCATTGCGAGACTGGGACCCTGGCCTCGCAACGCTCACCCTTCAGGTCACGCTAGGCACCGCCATCTACGCGCTCGTCGTCCTGAGTTTGGATATTGCCGGTTTGCGAAGCCTCGTGATTGCGCCTCTGCGCGGCGCCATAGGAAAGGCCAAGACATTGCCGCTCTTTGCGCGGCCTTTAGCCCCGGTGCATGAGCAAGCTTACCCAGCCCTCGATATCGATCCGCCGCGCTATAGCAAAGCCTTGAAGCCCGTAGGCAGAAATAACCGCTGGAACTTCGCCCGCGCGGAGACCCGAGAGGATAATATCTGCAGCGGGCAGCGTTAACGTCGCTATACTGGGCGCGAGGTCCCGCAGCGGCTCGGCAAGGATGTTCGCAGTGACCAAGCCGTAGGGCGTGCCTTGCCGCAGTATGGGATGGGCGCTGCCTTTTGCCAAAACCGGCCGCACATAGCGCGCTACGCCATTCAACTTGGCGTTGGCCGCGGCGGCGGCCACGCAAACAGGATCGATATCCCCGGCGTAAACGGTGCATTTGAACAGTTTGGCGGCGGCGATGGCAAGGATGCCTGAGCCGGTGCCGAGATCAAGGATGGCGCGCGGCCTGCGCTTGCGCGCGGCTTGCTCCATCATGAGGAGGCAGCCTTGCGTCGTGCCATGATGGCCGGTGCCAAAGGCAAGCGCAGCCTCAATCTCTATTGCGATATCGTTGGGCCGCGCGCTCCCGCGCTCATGCGCGCAATGAATGAGGAAACGCCCGGCCCGGACCGGCTTCAGCCCGGCAAGCGAGCTTGCAACCCAGTCGCGCACGCCGATCGTTGTGAAGGCGGCCGACCTTGCGGCGGCATCTCCTGCAACCACGGCGATGAGGGCGCGAACCTTTTCTTCGTCGGGAGGCGTGCCGAAATAGGCCTCGGCGATCCAGCCACTGCTGCTTCCTGGGCTGCTTAAATCCGGCATTTCCGCAAAGGCCGAGGCGGCGGTTGTTACTGGGTCAAAACTCTCGACAATAATGTCGGCGATATTGCGCGCCGCCGCCTCACCGCAGCTAAGACGCATGACGTGTGTGGCATTGTTTGGCGGCAAGCCTTCCAGCATGCGGCGGACCCCTGCGATCGCGTACCCAGATGGTGGCAGCACGCCCGCGCCGCAATTTGGCGCGCTGGCTCTATTCGCGATTTTCGCCAGCATCGAGAATCCAGGTCTCGCCGCAAAATGCGACATAAATCCTTTCCTGACCCAAGACTGCACCAAGTTCGGCGGCGAGCTCATTCAGCATCGCTTCTATTTCCTGGTCAGGCAAATTGCCTAAATAGGCATGCACTGCCTCGCCGGTGAAGACCGCAACCGGCTCGCGGCCCGAACCCGCTGACCCATCGGGGCGGGGCCAAGCGTAGGTGACTTCTGCGCGGGTGAACATACCAGAGAGCGCGGGCATGCCGGCCTCGACCCGGCGGCGCATCCAACTTCGCGCCGTGCGAACGGCTTCGGAAATGTCGTAAACGCGGCCTTCCTCGTCCCACCCTTCGCGCAGGCCAACGGTAATTCGAAAATCGCGGCGGGGCCCGCGCGAGCCATCGACAATCACATAGTCTCCAGGCCCTATGTGCGGGGAGCGCGGTGCGGTTTCTTTGTTCATATTTCGCCCCCTGCCCGGGCAAATCCGGCTACGTGCCTTGTGAAAAACTGGGAGGCCGACGAGAAAACACGTTCCACTTCCGGACTTAATGTATGCCAGCATCGCGAGCCATGCCAGCTCGGCGCCCCCGCTCCTTTCTTGCGCAGTTGATATTAGAGCCCAAACACTATTCGTATCACGCAAAATACTGTAGCTTAGACAATCAATACGCAGGGACGAATATTGCACTGCAAGAGCGGAGGAAGAGGCAATGGGGCGGCTTAGAATGGTTACCAGCACAACAATCATAGTGCTGGGAATGCTGCTGATTTCAGGTTGTGGCAAGGTGCCGACGTCAAAATCCAATCAGCCGGGCCCTGCTAAATCGGCACAGCCTAGCGCCTCCGGCTCCTTACAATCCGGAGAGGAGAAGGGACAGGCCCCAATTACCGATGAGGCGCAGCGCGCGGGGCGGGAGGCCGCAAGTTTTCCACAGGCAGATGAGGATTATTTCCGTGACATGGACAATGGAGTGGCGCTCAGCGAAGACGAAATCAAGGGCCGCAATATGTGGCTCGTTTGGAGCGGCGGCAATGACCGGCAATGGGACGAGCTCACAAGATTGACTTTCGGCGCGCATGATCTCTTAAAGGTGCTGACATCGCATCCGAGCCAGACCTATTGCTATGGGCCATGCAATCGCGACACCCGCTGGTCGTGGCTGGGCGCGGTCAATGATCCCTGTTTCGAAAAGCCAACGGGGCCCGATCCGGAGCGCTTCGGCCTCTGGCTCGACGTGCGGCGGAAGGACTGCCCGCCCGATCCCTTCGAAAACGAGGAAAAATATCCCGGCGTTAAAATCGGCGCGCGCGGAGAGCCGATCGGGGATGGCAAGACTTTGCCGGTCGGATCCTATTTCGGCTACGCGTCGGGGATCGTCGGCCTGCGCCTATTCCCCAACCCGGACTTCGATGAAGAAGCAGCGAAGCGCTGGGATCCGGAGCGGTATTACACCGACCCGGATTATTACAACGATCCAAAACTTGTCAGACCCTACCGGGTCGGTATGTCCTGCGGCATGTGCCATGTGGGACCGAGCCCAATCCACCCGCCGGCCGATCCTGCGCATCCAGAATGGAGCAATCTGAGCTCAACCGTCGGCGCGCAGTATCTTTGGTTCGGCCGCCTGCTTGCCTATAGAGCGGATCTTAAGAATTTTATCCATCAAGCGGCCAATTCCTTTGCGCCTGGCACGACGGAAACATCGATTGTCTCGACCGACTACATTAACAATCCCCGCTCGAATAATGCAATTTATAATCTCGGCGCGCGGCTTGGTGTTGCGCACCGCTGGGGCGAGGAGACGCTGCAAGGCGAAGAGCTCGATAACAAGCAGCTCTCCGGCTTCTTTGATCCGCCGGACACCGCCTGGTCGCCGCGCGTGTTGAAGGACGGCGCCGACTCGGTCGGCGTAATGGGAGCGCTGAACCGGGTCTACGTTAATATCGGCCTCTTCAGCGAAGATTGGTTCACGCATTTCAATCCGGTTCTCGGCGGCAAGCCGATTACGCCATTCCCCATCAAAAACGCCGAGGAAAATTCGGCCTATTGGCGGGCGACCGAGGCGGGCACGCCTTTCGTTGCGAAATTCTTTCTCAAAGCGGGCCAGCCAGACCGCCTTAAAGACGCCCCCGGCGGGGAAAAATACTTAAAGACCAGCAAGGCAACCCTGAAGCGCGGCAAAATCGTTTTCGCTGAGACCTGTGCGCGGTGCCACTCGAGCAAGCTGCCGGATATTGCCTGGAAGGCGCTCGATCCTGGAGGCTGCTCCGGCCCCGATTATCTCAATTGCTTTAAACGCTATTGGGATTTGACCAAAACCCCCGAATTCAAAGCGAAAATGCGCCAAATCGTTCTGGCCGAGGACTTTCTGGACGGCAATTTCCTCTCAACCGATGCGCGCATTCCCGTCACCTTGCTCCGCACCAATGCCTGCAGCCCGCTCGCAACCAACGCGATACGCGGCAACATCTGGGACAATTTTTCGTCTTCGACCTATAAGGAGCTCCCTTCGGTCGGGGCTATCACGGTGCAGGATCCCTTCACGGGAGAGCGCTGGCAATACAAGATGCCGGGCGGCGGCGTCGGCTTTACCCGCGTCCCCTCGCTGGTAAGCGAATGGGCCAACGCCCCTTTTCTTGTCAACAAGCGGATCGGCACGTTCGACGAGACTCCGTCGGTTGAGCACCGGACGAAAGCCTTTCAAACCGCGATTGAGCAATTGCTATGGCCCGAAAAGCGCCCGCGTGAGGCAAATCTCGATGGCTTTGTCATTCGGACGACGGAACGCAGCTTTGTGGAAATCCCGAAACGCGACATTCCGGAAGAGCTTTCGAGCCTCTTCTCGTCTCTGCCGGATCCCTTTGCTGATGAGCTCAAAGAGCCAGTCTCTTGGCTGTTCGATGAGGACGGCAATTTCAAGCTCGGCCCAATTCCGAAGGGTTTTCCAATCAATCTCGCGGCGAACTACCAACCGCTCGTCGATATCCAAGGCCTTGCAGGCAGGGCGGAGCACGACAAGAATTTTCTGGCGCTCTTGGGCGCGATCGCTTCGAATTTGCCGCCGCCAGGGGCAAGCGCAAGCGACGAGGAAATCCTCGGTTGGCTGAAAAACCTGCGTGAACCGCTGCTGAAGCTCATGAAATGCCCCGATTTCGTGGTGAACAAAGGCCACTACTTCGGCACGGCGCAATTTAATGCAACGGAGGGCTTGAGCGAGGACGAAAAATCTTTCGGCAAGGAGCCCGCGTTGAGCGACGCCGACAAACGGGCGCTAATTGAGTTCATCAAGACGTTCTGACGCCTTCTCAAGCAGCGAAAGGTTTTGAGGGCATGACCGAATGCGAATTTGCCGTCGTCGGCTCGGGGGCCGGCGGGGGCACGCTCGCGGCAAGGCTCGCCGAGGCAGGCTTTCGCGTCGTTTTGCTCGAGGCGGGCGGAGACCCGCAAGAAGCCGGCGAAAATTTGCCGGAAGATTATGAGGTGCCGGCCTTCCATACGCTCGCCTCCGAAAATCCGGCGATGAGCTGGAAGTTCTTTGTCCGGCACTATGCGTGCGTCAAACAGCAAAACGCCGATCCGAAGTGCATCCCCGATCCCGCAAGCGGAAGCCCAAGCATCTTTTATCCGCGCGCTGCCACACTTGGCGGCTGCACCGCCCACAATGCCATGATTTTCATGGCGCCGCATGAGTCGGACTGGGACGAGATCGCGCGGCTTACTGGCGATGCCTCCTGGAGCGCACGGAACATGCGCCGTTATTTGCGCCGTATCGAAGACTGCCATTACCGGCCATTGCGGCGTTTTTTTTTGCGGCTTTGGGCCTCCTTCATTGGGAACACGCAGCCGCCGTGGCTGCCGACCGAACTTCCCCTGCCGCGAAAAGCCGCCCGCGATGGCAGGCTCTTGGATCTTATCATCGAGACGGTGTCATTCGTTTGGCGTGCGATCCGCCAAGAACGGATGGAGGCCTTTCTTGAACGTACCGGGCTAAGAAAGTCGTGGGACTTGGTAGAGAGGGCGTGGAAAACAGTCCGCTTCGGCGCGCGGCGCGGGGTTGAAAACCTGGCCTTGGATGTTCTCACTCCAGGCTGGCTCGAAGGAATTGATCCAAACAGCGGGCGCTGCCTGCGCCGGCGCGCCGAGGGGCCATGCGTCGTGCCCCTAACGTCATGCCGTGGGCAACGCGCAGGCGCGCGCGAGCGGATATTGGAGGTTGCAAGGCGCTGCCCGGACCTGCTGCGGATTGAATATAACGCCCTTGCCACGCGCGTTATCTTCGCTGAAGGAAATCGCGCCGTAGGGGTTGAGTACCAAAAGGGGGTGCGGCTTTATCGTGCGCATGACAACCCAAGCGTTGAGGATGGCGAGGTCCGCGAAGTACGGGTCACGCGGGAAGTCATACTCGCCGGCGGCGCATTCAATACCCCGCAGCTTTTGATGCTTTCCGGAATTGGACCCGAAAAGACCCTCAAAAAATTCGGCATCGATGTCGTCTGCGCGCTCGACGGCGTCGGGCAAAATCTTCAAGACCGTTATGAAGTGGGCGTCGTCAACCGGCTGGCAAAGGATTGGAAGGCGCTAAAGGGCGCCGAATTTCACCGCGGCGATCGCTTGTTCCAGGAATGGCTTGGGAGGCCTAAATTTCCCTTTCTGCCAGCGCGTTGGCAAAAGCTGCGGCGGCTCGGGATCTATACCGCAAATGGCGCGGCCGTCGCGTTCACGCGCCGCTCCGCTCCAGGATTGCCGGACCCCGATCTTTTCTGCATGGGGGTGCTTGGCAAATTCATAGGCTACCGGCCGGGCTACGCCCGCAAGGATGTCTGCAATCCGGGCCACCTTGACTATCTTACTTGGGCCATTTTAAAGGCCCACACCATCAATCGCGCGGGTTCCGTCACTTTGCGGTCAAAAGACCCGCGCGATCCCCCCGAAATCAACTTCCGCTATTTCGAGGAGGGCGACGGCCCCGCCGAAAAGGATATTGGCGCGGTCATCAAGGCAATCCGCATGGTGCGCAAGATTACTGCTGCCCTGCAAGAGCATGGGCTCGCCGAAGAACTGCCCGGAAAGGATGTGCAGACGGACGAAGAGCTTGCCAAATTTGTGCGCGACAGCGCTTGGGGCCATCACGCCTCCTGCACGTGTCCGATCGGCCCTCCTAGACTAGGCGGGGTGCTCGCAAGCGATTTCAAGGTGCATGGAACGCAAGGGCTGCGCGTCGTCGATGCCTCTGTGTTTCCGCGCATACCCGGTTTCTTCATTGTGAGCGCGATCTATCTGATCGCCGAAAAGGCCGCCGGCGTTATCATCGCGGAAGCCAAGCGCCCGGCGCAGATCTATCAGCCTGCGCCAACAGGCGAAGCCAGCTATTGAAGCATGGTTTTCAATTCCGCGATGCTTTTGGTAATCAATTCAGCGCCAAACGGGCCTTGCGCTTCGCTCCGCAAAACGGCTTCTGCCACTTTGACTGCAGCCTCGGCGGCAGAGGCCCTGACCTCTGCCGCGGCCTGCACCTCGGCCAGGCCAATCTTCTCCTCTGCCTGCTTCGTCCGGCGCTGGAGAAATTCGGTCATGCGCGCATGCGCCTCATCCGCGATGCGCTGGGCCTCGGCGCGCGCCTGGGCGACGAGCGCCTCGGCCTCAGCTTGCGCTTCGGCCCTCCGGTTCTCGAAGGACGCAAGAAGGGCCTCCGCCTCAGACCGGAGACGCGCCGCCTCGGCAAGTTCGGCTCCAATTCTTTCGCTGCGCTTATCGAGGCTCGCCGCGATCTTCTGGGGTATGCCGTAGTAAATCATGAGGCCCAAAAAGATCGCAAAGCCCGCTGCGACGAAAAATTCCGCGTCAAACACAAGGCGCTCCTTGAAAGTTAAGATTTGAGCGCAGCGATGGCGCTTGCGATCGCTACCCCGTCGGCAGGCCTGCCGGTGATGCGCTGCACGATCGCAGAGGCTGCCTCGCTTGCGATCGCCTCAACATTGCTCATCGCTCTCGTCTTCAATTGCGAGATTTGTGCCTCCGATTCGGCAAGCTTGGCGCTGAGCTCCGATTCGAGCGCCGCGCGCTTGGACTCGGTTTCGGCGAGGAGCTTAGCGTGCGTTTCTTGCGCGAGCGTCAGCGCCCGCGATCTTGCATCATTGATGAGCTTCTCATGCGCCGCAGCGGCCTCTTCTGATCGCGCGCGAAATTTGTTGGCGTCGCCGATATCTGCACTGATCTTATGCGCGCGGGCTTGCAGGATGGTCTGGACGCGCGGCAAGGCGATCTTTGCCATCGCTAGGTAAAGCGCACCAAAAGTGAGGGCGAGCCAGATGAGCTCGGGCGCGAAGTTGGCAGGGTCGAACGGCGGGAAATTGGTTTCGGCTTCGCGGCTCGCAGCCTCGGGCGTCCGTTCACGCGCCGCAGCCTGGGCCTCCATGCCAAGTTTGTTCTCAAGGGCCGCCACGCGATCTTCGAGCCGCTCGAGCCCTGAAACTCCGGCACCCGCCTTCTCCGGCGCATACACATCCTTTCCCGCCAACAAGGCCAGGGTCTTTTTGAATTGCCGGGCCTCGGCGGCGGCCGCATTGGCTGCGGCAGCGCTCTTCTCGAGTGCGGCCTCGGCGGCCGCAACGCGCGCGGCGAGTGCGACTTGCGCGGTTTCGACTGGTTCGACGCGCTTGCTCAATTCAGAAAGACGTGCGTCGAGGGGAACGATGGCAGAGCCCGTGCCATCCAGAAAGACGAATCCACAGACAATAACGAGCGCGGGAAGAGCGCCCGCGAAGGCAACGGCGATGAGCAGTTTCGGCGTGAGCTGCAAGAGATGGCTTTCACTATTCTGCGAACCGGAGCGTCGTAAATAGCCCGCGCCCGCCGCAATCGCCTTGATGATCGCGGCGCCAGCTTCGCGCAAAATTTTTACCATGCAGTTTTTAAGCGACTGGGCGGCTGACGGCAAACCGGCCTTCACGTCGTTCACGGAGGGAGACTCCTTTGACCGATAACTCCTTAAAGCGATATGCCCTGCGCCCGGAGCAAGCCCCGGGCGCCGGAAACAGTTTTGCTACTTGACCACGAACAGCAAAAGGATCGCGATCAGCAGCGCAAAAATACCAAGACCTTCGGCGAGGGCAACGCCGATAAAAACCCGTCCAAACTGACCATCCGAAGCCGTCGGATTGCGCAACGCGCCCAAGAGAAATTGTCCAAAAATTATGCCAACGCCGATCGCGGCCGTTCCCGTTCCGATCGCGGCCAGTCCTGCACCTATTAATCTCGCTGCTGCGGGTTCCATTTCTGCTCCTTTTTGCTGCGCTTGTGGGCGACCGGTCTGTTGTTCAAATCTTTATTCAGTGGCCCGGGTGAAGAGCGTCTCTGAGATAGACGCAAGTGAGGATGGCGAAGACATAGGCTTGAAGGACCGCAACGAGCAATTCGAACGCGGTCAGCGCGATCGCCATAACGAAAGGCAACGGCGCGAGAATCGCAAACAACCCCGCACCAAGGAGACTTACCACGAAGCCTCCCATCACCTTGAGCGTGATGTGGCCCGCGAGCATGTTGGCAAAGAGACGGACAGAAAGGCTCACGGGGCGGGAAAGAAAGGAAATCATTTCGATCGGGACGATGAATGGCAGCAAAACGGCCGGCACGCCTGAGGGCACAAACAGTCTCAGGAACCGCGCGCCGTTGCGGATGAATCCGTAGACAACGACGATGCCGATCACAAGCAGGGCAAGCGCGCCCGTCACCGCGATCTGACTCGTCACCGTGAAGGTATAAGGAACAAGCCCGATGAGATTGCTCAAAAGAACAAACAGAAACAGTGTAAAGATGAAAGGGAAGAAGCGCATGCCGTCATGCAAGTCGGCCATGTGAAGCGTCGAGATGACGAACTCGTAGGCCATCTCGGCCAGGCTTTGCAGGCGGCCGGGAACAAGCGCGCGCGCCCGCGTCCCAAACAGCATCAGACCGGCGACAGCGAGCACCACGATCACCATAAACAGAGACGCATTGGTGAAGGTTGCGTCGATGCCGAAAGGGTGCAGGCGTACGATTGGCTCGATCGCGAATTGATGGATCGGATCCAGTGCATTTTCTTCCGCCACGACTCTAGTCCCTCGCATTTCCAGGCTTTTGCGTGCCTATGCGATACACATTCCAAAAGCCCGCCGCCGCACCCAAGAGGACGAAAAGGATTAGAAAAATTGGGCTCGTGCCTAAAAGGCGGTCGAGCCCCCAACCCATCGCCGTGCCGACCATCACTGCCGCGACAAACTCACTCAGGACGCGAAAGGCAAGGCTCAGCACATTGCCAACCCCGCCGCCAGGGGAGCTACCGCCTTCCTGACCGCGCGCCGAAGCCTCAACTGCGCTATCATGCTGCGCGGCAAGGGCTTTACTCAGCCGGTCGAGCCGGGCCTTCAAAGCATCATCTTCGCGCTTTTGGCTCCCGTTCGCTTGGCTCTCGCCAGGCAGTTCGCCATCTTGCTGCCGATCCTTCTCGCGCCCGTTACCGCCCTGCCCCACCTGCCGCGCTCCCCCGCTCCTTTTGATCTCGCCCTATAGGCGGTTTTGCGGCAGAAAGCGAGAACAGCCTTATCCGGCGCAAAGGCGCGTTGACAAGTAGCGATGCGGGATGAATTCGCAGAAGTTGCGACGCAGCGCACAATAATGACACGGCAAGGCTCTGTCAACATCGTGTCCGGGCTCGCGCGACATGGGCGGCGGTCCATTTGACCACCGCATGATCGCCGAGATTAAAAGGCCATTGCCCGCGCGCCTGACCAGCGCGGCAATCTTACGTTTCCCCCATGAGGTGACGGCGGCGTGGCAATAAAGGAGAGGCGCGCGGCTGATGAGCCAGTCAGCCGCACACCGCTCTCGGCAAAAAACCTAGCTGCCAAGCAGCCGTCGAATTCGGACGCCTCACTGGATCATCCGCCCTCGCATTTAAATGCCAAGCCGAGGTACGAAGGCGAGGCACTTTTGACAATTACCTGAAGCCATGATGCGCCCAACAAAAAAAGCCGCCCAGGAGCGGCCGATCAAACAAAATTGCGTTGAATAACCTACGGGACGGAAACGAACTCGATTGCCATCATCGGCATCGCAATCGATGTCTGCTCCGTCCATGTGATTCCGGCCAAGGAGGAAGGCCAAGAGCCATAAGTCTGGGACGTTGAGAGATGCGAAATCGCAACACCGTTTCCGGCCCCTTGCAGGACATTGCCGGCCAAGGCCGACCCGATGACGGACGCCTCGATGCTCGGCACGGAATTGACCGACGCAAATCTTGCAACCGAACTATCCGAATTGGCGCAGAACCAGAATGTATCGGCAAAATTCGCCCCGCCAGGGCCGCCTTGAACAGTCGCATTCAGCGCCGAAGTCACGACCCCGGCCGCGGCTGCGGATATTGTTGCCGAGGTCGCAGCCAGATTGGCCGGGCGCTGATTGGCGCCATTGGTGTAGATCGCAAATTGCAGATGCCCGGCTGGATCCGCGGTATAGATATGCGTTCCCACAGTGCCGATGGTCGCCTTGTTGCGCAAGCCGCCCGGGGCGCAGCGGATGATGTTCGGCCCCGTCGCCGAAGGACCGGCGGTTGCCGGAAGAACGAGGTCGGGGAGATACCAATCCTTGGCGAGATATTGGAAATCCTCGATCTGACCCGTAGGCGGGGGAGGCGGGGGCGCTCCTACAGTGACCGACGTGGTGGCCGTGTTGGATGTCCCTCCCGCATTCGCCAGCGTGAACTGGAAGCTGCCGGAGCCGCTAAAGCCGGTGTTCGGCGTGAAAGTAGCGGTGAGCCCGTTGAGCGTCACCGTGCCGCCGGAAGGCGTGCCAACAAGCGCCGCCGAGGTTGGATTGCCGGTCGCGCCCGCCGCCAAATTCACCTGCACCCCGGTGTTGTAAGCCGTGGACGCCGTCTCGTTCACAGCGGCCGGAGCCGGAACGGCGGGGACAACCTGCAGCGCGTCGATCTTGGCGTTCGGATCGGCGAGCGTCGTTGAGGCAGTCGAAAACGTGATCGTTACGTTGCCATTGCTGTCCGCGTTGGTGGCAAAACTCTTCTCGATGGCCTTGTGCTGCGCACCGGTTGCCGCGAAGATATCGAACGCGGTCAGAACCTGCGTGCCGTTGATGACAACATTCTCCTCACGCTGCCCGGCCGCGGTATCGAAGTCTTCCGTGAACCAGAGATTGACCTGATAAGGAGCGCCCGGCGTGAGGCTCGAAATCACATAGGAGAAAGGCGATCCCCAGCGCTGATATTGCAGAACCGACTGCGGCGGAGGATTGGTCAAAAGGCTCGTCACAATCGTTCCATTGTAGCCAGCGGCAGCAGTTCCGCCATTAAAGCCGGCATCGGCAATAAATGGCGGCGCGGCAGGCCCGCCCGCGCTGATCGCAACCGGCCCGGCAACGCTGTTGGTAGTCGCCGTAGGCCCGCTATCTCCGGGGCCATTATAATTAGCCTCTGGGCTAACGGCGGTTACACCTGGCTGGTTTGAATATATGTGCACGTAATCGACGAGCAAATCGGCAGCCCCGCCTGGAGCACTCGTCAAGGCCGGGCCGCCAAGAGCGCCCTGCGTATTGTCAAGCAATGCCCACATTGGGGAATTTGTAATGCCGCTCGTTGTCTGCGCCTGCTGCACGCCGTCTATGTACCAGGTCACCGCGCTCGACGTCCACAAGACTCCAAACACGTGCCAGCCGGTTTGCGTTCCAGCGTTGTAGCTACCATTGGGCGCGCAATTGCCGCCGCTTGCCTGATTATGGAAGCAGCCGGTAGCGTTTCCCTCGATGCCCTCTAAAATGTCAATCTCCCCGCTGATTGGCCAAGTGCCAGTGCCGGTCAACCACCAGGCAGGCCAGTTTGCCACTTGTCCGTTGCTTGCGGCTGGCACAAATATGCGCGCCTCGGCATAACCAAAAGTAAATGAGAAGTTCCCTTTAGTGTTGATGTTCTGACCTTCATATGGCTCTGTCGCACCGCCGTAGCACGAATTGCTTACGGCCGATAAAGAAAGGTGCGCGTAACCGTCGCCGGGGAGCGTGATCTGGGACGGCCAATAGTTTGCGGTTTCTTGATTATTTACGGGTCCGCCGCATGTCGTGCCATTTCCGCCAAAGCCGTTTATTTGCCATTTTGTGGTGTCCAGCGAAGTACCATTGAATTCATCGTCAAAAATTAGGTTGTAGGTATTGTCAATGGGCACAGGAACGTGGCCATGAGATGAAGATTGGGATAGTGCAGGCGTGCTCGATAGCGCGGCCAGCAATGTTAGCCATCGTAAATTCATAATTTCCTCTTCGTTTGTTAACTTATGCAATAGTGTTCATGTCTTCCTGACGTGCACAAAGATAGCAATGACTCTGCGTCTTTGCCCACGGCTTCGGTCGTGTGCGATCGCAATCGCCCCAGACTCTAGCCTTAATTGGAAGGAAGTTCGGGCAAGGTCATTGCTGGTACCCAACATGCTCGCGTAGGGACGATGAGAAAAATCTCTCCGGCGCGCACACCGCCCGTCCGGGCGGCCTGTTGGTTGGGAATTTTGGTCGCAAGGCACGACCCAACGCCGTCCAGGTGAATAGCTGGCGGCGCGGGAAGTTAAACGGTGCTTGAGTGTAAGGAACGTTTGATTTAAACGAAGACCGTCAAAGGTGCATCTGGGATCAAGATGGGCCGGCCTAGCGTTATCTTCCGTGCAGGCGCAATTCGTGCACCGCGCACGCGCCTATAGTCCTCACAAGCCCGCGCAGTCAATATTCGGGCGCCCGGCAAATCTGAGCGTTCTTACCTCACAACCTGCGGCGCACTGTCCCGGCATCGAAGGGCTACGGTGCGGCAAAGAATGTGAGGCGTGCATACGGCTGCAACCATCCGGTGAGCAATACGGGTCAATTCATCCGCGAGCGTTTGGGTGTTGCTTTCACGGCCAGCGTTTTGCGCGCCGGGCGGGATGTTCACGAGGCGAGCCAGCATCGGCGACATCTGAGTCGATCATGGCGGGCTTCAAGGAAGCAGGCATTACCAAAGGAGCCGCCGGCGTCTTTCGGACGACAGCGCCCAAGTCTTTGATTTGTAAAAGTTCGGATTTGATCCATCTGACAAGCCTCGGCCGGCGGGACGGCGGCCCCCGCGTGATCCGCCGATCCCAAGGTCCGCGGGTCACGCTCATAATTCTTTTATTTGGCAGCCCGCTGTTCTGACGAAAGTTTTAGAACAAAAGCCTAGCTTGACGGAAAGCATTCGAGTGCCTAGAAGGAGCGGCCTCTGCTCGCTCGAGCAGTGCGCCCGCGCGCTTAGCTGATTTCGTAATCTGGAATCCCAAATGTTTCACCGGACCTATTCCGCCAAGGCGACGGATATCGAAAAAAAATGGGTTTTGATCGATGCCGAAGGCCTTGTCGTCGGGCGGCTCGCATCACTGATCGCCTTGCGGCTGCGCGGCAAGCACAAGCCCGCCTTTACCCCGCACATGGACGATGGCGACAATGTTGTCGTCGTCAATGCCGAGAAGATTGTGCTCACCGGCCGCAAGCGTGAGCAGAAGATCTATCATCATTTTACGGGCTACCCGGGCGGCATCAAGGAACGTTCGGCCAGATTTATTTTGGAGGGCCGGTTCCCGGAGCGAATCTTGGAAAAGGCTGTGGAGCGGATGCTTCCGCGCGGGCCGCTCGGACGCAAGCAGCTCGGAAGTTTGCGCGTCTACAAGGGGCGCGAGCATCCTCACGGCGCACAGCAGCCCATAACTCTTGATGTTGCAAGCCTCAACCGCAAGA
>Ga0187783_10001286_pt1 | contig 18460 bp, 13 predicted proteins | sample 1015_SJ02_MP02_2_FD_132471 | JGI IMG/M metagenome (GOLD analysis project Ga0187783, IMG submission 132471) | Tropical peat soil microbial communities from peatlands in Department of Meta, Colombia - 1015_SJ02_MP02_20_MG | ecosystem: Environmental > Terrestrial > Soil > Wetlands > Peat | place...
CTGAGCAAGGAGCGGCTCGCGTGGATGTACAAGCAGATGTGCCGAATTCGTGAGTTTGAGGAGCGCATCAAACGCACGTTTGTAGAGCATCCCGGCGTGATTCGCGGGCACGCGCACCTTGGTGACGGGGCAGAAGCGAGCATCGTTGGCTCGCTTGCGACAAAGCAAGAGAACGATCCGGTGATGCCCAGCTATCGCTGCCATGGATATCCGCTTGTGCTGGGAACGCCAGCGCGAAACGTCATGGCCGAGATCTACATGCGCAAGGACGGGATTTGCAAGGGATTCGGCGGGTCGATGCACCTGTCCGACCCGGCGCGGCATTTCCCCAGCGCGTCGGCGATCATTGGGCAAGGGATCGCACACGCGGCAGGGGTGGCATTGGCCGCCCAGGTGAAGAAGACAGGACAAGTGGTGTACTGCTATTTCGGAGACGGCTCATCGAAGCAAGGTGCGTTCTACGAAGCATTGAACATGGCTGCCGTGTGGAAACTACCTGTGGTCTTCATCCTCGAAAACAACCAATATCAGGCGTACACGCACGTTAGCCTAGAAGATGCGAACGCCCGCGCGGGCGACCCGCTGTCGCAAAAGGCAAAGGCATTCAGCATTCCAGGCGTGACGGTGGACGGGACGGACCCGCTGGCGGTATACGAAGCCGTAGCGAAAGCAGTCGATCACGCCCGCACCGGAAACGGCCCGTCGCTGATCGAATCGAAATTCTACCGGCTGAGCCCACACGGAAATGCGATCACCGTCCCGCCAGTGCCGACACAATTCCAAGAACACGAAGTGCTTGAGGTCTATGGAAACAAGGCGGAATGGGAGGCGGCGAAAGCAAACGATCCGATTCCGAAGTTCCGCAAGCAGCTGATCGCGAAGGGAACGCTGACGGAAGCCGAGGCAAAGAAAATCGAAGACGATGTGCGAGCGGAGATGGATGACGTCGTCAAATTCGCACTGGCGAGTCCACTGCCGTCGGGAGAAGAAGCTGCGAATTCAAATTACGTGTGGGCTTAGCAGCGCAAGACCGGCCGATTCCCAGTGCGCGTGGCCGGAACTATTGATTTCCGAAGCTAGGAGGCAGGTATGGCGCGCGAAATGATGTTTGGCGAAGCGATGGCGAGCGCGATCATGGAAGAAATGCAGCGCGATCCGAATGTCGTCTTTTACGGGCAGAACATGGCGATGACGGAACGCGACCCATTTCTCAAGCGATTCGGAAAAGACCGCGTGCGGATCACGCCGATTTCGGAAACGGCAGAACTCGGTATTGCCGTGGGGGCCGCGATGGCTGGCTTGCGACCGATTGTTGAATTGTACATGAGCGAGTTCATGCTGGTGGCGTTCGATGAAGTGGTGAACGAAGCGCCGCGCATGCGGTACATGTCCGGTGGGCAAGTGAAAGTCCCGTGCGTATTCAAGGCTGGCTTCGGATTCGCGGCAGGTTGGGCAGGGCAGCACTCGAATTGCATGTACAACCAGATGATGGGAATTCCGGGGTTGAAGCTCGCGCTTCCCTCGACTCCAGCGGATGCGAAAGGGCTGATGAAGTCTGCGATTCGTGACGACAATCCCGTCGTCTACTTGCACCATTACATGCTGATGCTGGACAAGAGCGAGGTGCCAGACGGTGATTACCTTGTGCCATTCGGTGTAGCTGACGTGAAGCGCGCGGGCACAGACGTGACAATCGTGGCGACCGCGTGGATGGTGAAGGAATCACTGGCTGCGGCAGAAATGCTGGCAAAAGAGGGAATCAGCGCCGAAGTGGTCGATCCGCGGACGCTTTCGCCGCTCGACGTAAAGACTATTGTGGAGTCGGTGAAGAAGACGGGACGATTGGTGTTGGTGGATCAGGCGCCGAAGTATGCTTCAGCAGCCGCTGTGATTGCGGGCGCGGTGGCGGAGCAAGGATTCCAGTATTTGAAGGCACCCGTGAAGCTGGTGACGGCGCTCGATACGTCAGTTCCCTACAGTGAACCGATGGAAAATTACATCCTCCCGAACGAAGAGAAGATCGTACAAGCGGTGAAGTCGGTGCTGGCCGTGCATGCGACAGCGGTTTAGAACCAGGGCGCCCCGCCGGACTGCCTAGCCAGGAAACTGGGCGATCGTCGTGCGAAACGCGTGAGCGCTCAGCTTGTCCAGCGGCCATTTGCGCGCCTCTTGATTCAGGACCTCGATGCCCCACGGGCCCTTGTATCCTGCGGCCAGCAAAGCAGTGACAAACTCTCGCGGGTGAAATTCCCCTTCGCCACAGAACCTCCGATGATTGATGGTGTCCTCGTGCAGGCTCCACGGGCATTCGTGCGTGCCGTCGTTGATCTCAACAGCGAGCATGTATTTCAAAGGGACTTTGGCGACCTTCTCGTAGGGAATTTTCAACTTCGCAAGGTGCCATAGGTCAAAGCAAATTCCGCCGTTGGGCGCGCCAGCACCCTCGACGAGCTGGACCGCCTTCTCCACCGAGTCGATCGTGGAGAACGGCATCATTTCGTAGACGATTCGCGTGCCGCGATCGGCGGCATCTTTACAGAGCGCGGCGAACGCCTCCGTCATTTTGGGCATAGGGCAGTTACTGCGGACAAATTCTCCGACTTTTACGTGTCGCGCGCCGAGCGCTTCGGCAGCGTCCAGCAGAAACTTCTTTGCGATATCCGATTCCCTTTTCTTTTCACCTTCGAGAAACCAATCCATGAGGAATTCGAGTTCGATCTGCTTGATTCCATTGTCGTCGAGAATCCGTTTGATCTCTTTTAGACTTCGCCTTTTTAGCGTGTTCGCAAGGTCGGAATGCCAGATGCCGATTCCCTTGAATCCGACGCGAGCAGCGGCTTCGATGCGGCCCTTCAAGTCCCATGGGCTGTAATCTTTTTCGGTGTGCGGCTCGGCAGGGCCAGCGAGTGTCCAGTAAGAACCGAGCAAATCGACAGAAATAGTCATCGATGGTTCCTTTTCGAATGAAGCTGAGCCGAATGCTATGCCGAGGCGACGTAAAGAGTCAATCGCGCGACAGCTTGAAGCGGCTTTAGAATTCGATTTCGCGGTGCTATTCTCGGGACCTTTCGTAGTTTGAGCGAAATGAAACTAGAAGGAAAAGTCGCGATCGTTACGGGCGGCGGCCGAGGAATCGGGCGCGCCATCGCGCGAAGGTTTGCGGCAGGAGGCGCTGCGGTACTAGTCACTGCGCGGACTGAAAGCGAGGTACGCGAAGTTGCGACAGAGATTCAGAAGGCCGGCGGACGAGCAGCGTTTGTCGCGGCAGACGTTTCGCAGGAGCCAGACTGCGAGAAGATCGTGCGTGTGGCGCGTGACGCTTTTGGCGCGGTTCATATTCTCGTTAACAATGCCGGGATCTACTCGCCGGTTCGTCCGACGGAGGAGCTTCAACCGCACGACTGGGACTACGTAATTGCGGTAAACCTGCGCGGGCCTTTTCTGTTGTCAAGGCTGGTGCTGCGGGAGATGTACGAAAGAGGCTCAGGAAATATCCTGAACGTTATCACGCTCGCGGCGAAAGCTGCGTTTCAACTAAACAGCGCATATGCAGCGTCCAAGGCGGGCTTGGCCGGGTTGACGCGGACCCTGGCCGCAGAAGGAGCCCGAAGAGGGGTACGGGTCAATGGGATCAGCCCAGGTCCGGTACCGGAGACAAAGATGTCGAAAGAGCTTGGGAAGCGCTTCGCCGAACATTTCCACACGAGCGCTGAAGAAAGCGTAAAGCAGATGATCGAGGGTTCGCTGCAAGGGCGAGCGCAGACCGCAAAAGAAATGGCCGAGGCCGCACTCTTTCTCGTGTCGGACGAGTCCAGCGCGATTACCGGGCAGATTCTGAATGTTGACGGTGGGATGGCTTTTTACTGAATTCCTCAATCGTCGCAATTCCCCTGCGCGCCGATTGCATCAAAACCCGGGCTCCCACGCCGCCTACTTCGATTCCCCATTCTCCTATCGCGCCTACAAGGTAAAAGACTGCCACCATGGCCAAGAGAACGGCAAAGAGCACGCCGAAAAGCAGTTCAGCGGCCAGAAGCTCGCGCACGAAATAGAGCTGCAGTACGAGCAGAACTGCCAATCCAAGCAGAAGCCGATTGCGGAGCTTCGAGTTTCGTTTGAGCGCCGCGACGACTGTTCTGAAATGAGACAACACCGTTTCCATAGCCTGTTGCCTTCCTTTTCGCCAAATTAGATGCAAGGCGAAGCCCAAAAGCGTCAACGGGTATGTAACTGAAATCGGGGAGGATGGCGGCCCGGCTAAGAGCTGCGTCTGAAAGAGATTTCCGTGGGTTGGAAGAAAGCTACGGATAAACGGAGAACGTTTAGTAGTGAGTTATCGGGGCGTTGTGTCTAAGTTAACCATTGCACTCGTTTCAGGTAAACCGAGAGCAACCTACCGCCCTTCAAATGGATAGCGGTCCTGCGCCAGGACGGCATCGGCGACTCGGCGGCGAAGCATAATCGCATCGATGGGGGCGTGTTTAGCCAGGCGGCGAAGGGCAACGAGTTGGGTGGCCAAGGTGTCACCATCCGCTGTGGCAGCGAGGGCCGTGCGAGCGTCTTTCTCGATACGATCCATGGCGTCATAGGTAAACGCGCGAGCGGCGTCCGCCATGACGTCGGCGCCGGTGCCACCTTGGGCTCTGGCCGAGCTCGATTTTTGTGCGCGAAGGAGCGACGATTCAATGGCGTAGACGTCCATGACGATATTGGCCAGAGAGGCGACGATTTCCTGCTGGTTGGCAAGCTGCTCGCGGAACTTTTCGAACGCCGTGCCAGCGGCGAAGAGGAATATTTTCTTGGCTTGGGCCAATGACTGCTGTTCTTCCGCGAGTGGACCGGCCGGCGCTTCCGAGAAGGTGGGACCCGAGAGGAGTTCGTCACCTAGCTTCTTGGCGGCGGGAATCAGCGCAAGAGCGCCCGACATGGCGCGTTTCATAAGCATTTGGATTATTACAAGGCGGTTGATTTCATTCGTTCCCTCGAAGATGCGGTTGATCCGGCTGTCGCGGTAGATTCGCGCGACGGGATAATCTTCGTGGAAGCCGTAGCCACCAAAGATCTGAACGGCCTCATCCGCGCAATAGTCGAGTGTCTCGCTGCCAACAACCTTGCTGATCGAACTTTCGATCGCGTACTCCTCGAGGACTTTCATGGCCTGTTTGATTTTGTCCGCGCCGGGCGCATCGACGGCGGCTTCGATCATTCCGGCCGTGCGATAGATCATGGATTCGAGCGCAAACGTGCGAATAGCCATTTCGCCAAGTTTCGCCTTGATCAGGCCAAATTCGGCGATCGGTTTGCCGAACGCCGTTCGCTCCTTCGAATATTTCGAAGAGAGGGCGAGCACGTGCTTGGCCGCGCCGGTGCAACTGGCGCCGAGAGAGAAGCGACCAGCGTTCAAAGTGTTGAAGGCAACGATGTGACCGCGGCCGATTTCATAGAGAAGGTTTTCCTTCGGGATTATTGCGTTCTCGAAAAAGAGCGGCACGGTGGAGCTGCCGCGAATTCCCATCTTGTTTTCCTCAGCGCCGATGGAAAAGCCGGGCGTGTTGCGCTCGACGAGAAAGGCCGAAAATTTGTCGCCATCGACTTTTGCGAAGACGGTATACAGATCGGAATAGCTGCCGCTGGTGATCCACATCTTTTGACCGTTGAGGATCCAGCTCTTGCCGTCTGATGAGAGGACCGCGCGAGTCTTCGAATTCAGGGCGTCGGATCCGGCCTGCGGTTCCGAAAGGGCGTAACAGGCGAGAATTTCGCCGGTGGCCATACGCGGCAAGTATTTTTTCTTCTGGTCATCTGTCCCGAAATACACGAGAGGAATCGTGCCGATGCCAGTCTGGGCGCCGAATGCGACGGTGAAAGAAGCGTAAGCCCCTATTTTTTCGGAGAGGACGGCGGTCGAGACTTTGTCGAGAGCAGCCCCGCCATATTCCTCCGGAATGCTGACGCCGAGAAGGCCGATTTCGGCGGATTTCTTAACGAGGCTTTTCATCAGGCCTTCGGTGTGGCGCTCGAGCTCGGGGATGTGGGGGAACACCTCTTTGGTGACGAACTCTTCGGCAGTTTTGCCGATCAGGCGTTGATCGTCATTCAGGTCAGCAGGCGTGAAGACTTCCTCTGGACTGGCTGATTCGATTAGGAAAGCACCGCCCTGATGGAGAGCCTGCGAAGCCGGCGTCGTGGCCACTGGAAGACCTCCTCATTCAAGCCTATATCAGAAACAGATGTTCACGGGCGTGCCAGCGCACTTGCGGCAACCATTTTACATCCGAGGAATCGTCGGAGGTGTTTCAACTCTAGGCTATGCAGCACGCTCGAAAATGCCCGCCGCACCCATGCCGCCGCCGATACACATCGTGACTAAGCCGTAGCGTCCCTTGCGCCGTTCGAGTTCTCGCAAGATTGTTGCGGTGAGCTTGGCACCAGTGCAACCGAGCGGGTGACCGAGTGCGATGGCCCCTCCGTTGACGTTGACCCGGGCGGGATCGAGGCCCGCAACTTTTATCACGCTGAGAGCTTGTGCGGCAAAAGCCTCGTTCAACTCGATCACGTCGATTTGGTCCAGAGTGAGTCCCGCGATTTGCAGTGCCTTTGGAATTGCGTAGACGGGACCGATGCCCATTACTTCGGGGGGACAGCCCGCAACCGCGAAGGAAACGAATCGGGCGAGAGGCTTCAGACCCAGTTCTCGAGCGCGTTCGCCGCTCATCACGACCGCCGCGGCGGCACCATCACTCATCTGTGAACTGTTGCCTGCGGTGACCACGCCGCGCACATGAAATGCCGGCTTGAGCTTCGCGAGCGCTTCAAGCGATGTATCGGCGCGCGGGCCCTCGTCGGTGTCGAACGTGAGCTTTCTCGTTTTCGTGTGCGCTGCGCCGGCGTTTCCGTTCGTTCCATTCTCGACATAGTTGTAATTGACTTCGACAGGGACAATTTCGTCCTTAAAGGCACCGCCTGCGATTGCCGCGAGCGCTTTCTTGTGGCTCGCAAGCGAGAATTCATCGGCTTGCTCACGGCTGATCTGGTATTTGTTCGCGAGATTTTCGGCCGTGATTCCCATGTTGATGTATGTGTCCGGATAATGGTCCATCAGCCAGGGGTTTGGCGCGATTTTGTGACCTCCCATGGGAACCATACTCATCGACTCGCTGCCGCCAGCGACAGCAACGTGTGTCTGCCCGGCTACGATGCTTTGCGCGGCAATGGCGATCGCCTGCAGCCCTGACGAACAGAAGCGGTTGATTGTCATTGCGGAGGTAGTGACCGGCAGGCCGGCACGCAGGGAGGAAATCCTTGCCATGTTCGTGCCCTGCTCGGCTTCCGGAACGGCACAGCCGATTACAACATCCTCAACATCTTTCGGTTCGAGACCTTTTGCACGGCCGATTGCTTCTCTAATGACGAGAGCCCCCAAATCGTCCGGGCGACTGGTTCGCAGGCTGCCCTTCGGAGCTTTCCCTACCGCCGTTCGAACCGAACTGACGATTACAGCCTCTCGCATACTTCACCTCGTGAGCGACGATGTCATTTCGCAAACACCATTGGATGCCTCTATCAAAAAAAATGCAACTGCGAGGAGAGCGAGGGAGGAATTAGTTCAGCAAGCGCGGCCGTTTGCTAGCGCTTGAACTGAATCGAAACCGTCATCTCGACAGAGATTGGTTGACCGTCGAGCCTCGATGGCTCGTAGCGCCACTGTTTTAAGGCGTCAATGGCCGCCTGGCGCAGCAGCATGGGACCGGAAATTGCTCTCACGTTCAGTACGTTGCCCTTGTCGTCGATAGTGGTATCAAGGACGACCGTGCCTTGGACGCTGGCAGTTTTAGCGATGTCAGGGTAGTCGGGCACGACCGAGTGCATCAGTTTGGGAGGCCTGATTTGGCCCCCGACGCGAACCACACCGGCCGGCGCGGAAGTTACGGGCGCAACTCCAGCAGGACTCAACGGTACAGGTCCCGAAGGGGCAGAAACACCATCCAGCGCACCATTCGCACTGGCGGGGGGCGTAGCGTCGATTGAAGGAGCTGCGACGGGCGACGGGGCCGTTTCGTGCTTTGTGGAAACGGGATGAGCGTTTAGGGCACCAAACATGTCGGAAACGACACTCGGAACCTGTTGCTTTGGAGCAGACGTTTCAGAACTCCTACCACCGTTGACGAGAATGGAATCGGTAGCACGAACGACCGGCGCCGGAGCGGCGGCCGGCAATGCGGTATGCGCGAATTCCGATGTTTGTGTCGCCGGCGTCTGTTGCGCTGGCGCCAAGACTGGGTTCGAGTTGAGGTTAGCCTGCGCGGGTTGCGTCGACGACGCGGAGGCCGCGCGCGCGACGGAACTCTGACTCGGGCTGGTGCGGAAGTAAAGCGTCCATGTGCCCACTGCGGCGAAGATCACGGCTGCCGCTGCGGCGACAAGAAGCCAATTTCGGCCGGGCTTTGGCGCTTCATGTGGGTTTTCTGCACCTGCTATTTCGTCGAGAGACGATGAAGCAGCCTGCGAGTGCCTAGCGTGGACGGCAGACTCATAGTCGTGACTCGATTCGACTGAGTATGTGGGTGCCGGGACGGGCGATTGTTTCAGGGGTGGTTCGTGCGTGGCGGCTCGATCGTGCGTCTCGATCGCACGCTGCTTCTTGTCCGGCCCGTGGAACGGAATAACATGACCGCCGGAGGTCGCGGACGCGGCGGGCTGAACATCTTCGTGCGAGCCGAGGCCGACGAAGTGAGACGGCGCAGGACTGCGCGGTTGAACATCTCTGTCGGCGTGTCTGCTCGTGATAGTCGTTGAGTCAGCAGAGTCGAGATGTTCTGCGGCGCGCGCGTTGACGGGATGTGCGGGATAGGTGGGCGCAGCAGATGGAATATTGTTGAGCGACGCTCCTATCTGCAAATCCGGTCTGGCAGCGGCGGACGAAGGAATTGACGCGTCCGGGAATACCGTTTTTTTCGCAGTTTCAGAGGAATCGGACGGAAAATAGACGCCCCAGTATCCGGGCTGGCGATTCGTGAACTCGATCTCCACGTAGCTTTTGCCAGTGGCGTATGAGCGAACCTTGATGACGCGGCAAATCGCATCCTGACCTGACTTCAAATTCGTGAGCACGACCATCTGGCCAGGACTCACGGCAGTCGACATTCTCAACACACCGCCCTGGGGAAACACGATCATGGTGACGGCTTGCTCTTCAAACTGCCGCGTAAGAGGAGTCGTGCCACGAACCACTTCCGTAACGCGTGAGCCATGCACCTTGACGGGGAGCTCGAGTGAAACGGCGTCTGCGCGAAGGTGTCCGGCATCAGCGGCGGCTTGGCTAGCCTGTTCGGAGCCGCTCTCGGTCTGAAGATTTTTACTTTCCAATGTCTCTTTGAGTGGAGTCATCGTAGTACCAAGCGGCGAAACGCCGCTCCTCGAAAGTGCTTAATTTATCGGGCTATTGGCAGTACTGCTGAATTTTCGGGGTGCGGGGAAGCAGCCGCAATAGTACGTCAGTACCTTCGAGGAATCTTCGTCAGGGTAAAAGCCGATTTAATTGTTATCCCAGTAAACCAGCACCGCACCAAGGGAAGGCTTTGGACGCGCAATTCTCGGCCAGGACAGCTATGGAACAAGAGCTAGAACTGCTTTACGAGGGTTCCGGTCATGATACGAACGCCGTCGGTCTCAAGAACGAGAACCGTATTGCCATCGACCGTGTAATACGCAAGCGGATAGGTATTTGAACCGGAATTCGTTTTGACGGTCACTGTTCCGCGACCGTTGGCGGCAGGACTCGCGCTCGTGCTGCCGGTGACAAGCGGCACACCAAGTGAGGTGGTCCCAGCAGAATTTATGCTGATGCTTCCTGAAAATACGTTTGTGGTGGAATTTGCGGAGATCTCGCCGGCCACATCCTGCTCTGGAAAACCGCTCGAGTTCGTCAGACCAGAAAAGTCCAGAGCGAAACTGCCCTGAGGAGCGGCGGTGCTGGACTGTGGCTGCAAGAGTCCGCTCAACAGGAAACCAGTATCAAGCTCGATCAATTGAGTGTTGCCGCTGGAGGTGGTATACGCAGCGAAGTTTTGAGTGATTGTGCCGTTCGTCACGGTCAGCGTGATACGACCGAGGTTGGGATCGACTGTGTAGGACGCAGTTCCAAGGGCTGTATTCAGTTGAATCTTGACGCCGCCATCATTTTTGTCGATCACGCCTGAGGTGACAGCTCCAGTGCCGCCCGAAACCAAGCTGCCGCCGGCAACGTAGGGGACGCCATTATCGACGTCCCAGCCGACAAGCGTAAACGCGTAGTTCCCATTGAAAATCGAGGCAGAGAACGATCCATTGGTGTTGGGAGCACTATAGATATCGCCCGAGAGGAAGGCTTCGGTATCGACTTCGACGACCTTCAAATGTGTGCCGTCGACCATATAGAAAGCAAAATTAAAGGTGCCGGGGAGCTCCGTGCTGGTATTGATGAGCTGGAGCATGCCACGCCCGCTATTCGGAAAATTGGGGTCCATGAAGAAGCTTCCGTACAGGGTGTCATCCGGTGCACCTTGCGTTGTGGTTCCGTTATTGTTGATGTCCTCGACAGCCAAATTGAGCGGGATAGAGGCGACGCCATCAGCCCTGAACTTGCCGGCAATTTGAAGCGGCTGGCTCTTCGCAGTTCGACCCGAAAACCCGAAGGCGTAATTGCCCACAAAAGACGAGGCATTGAGTTGGATCGGATTCTGGCTGTCAATCGTGCCGCTGCCTGTCGCGGCAGAATCAAACCGAACTAGCAGACCGTGTTGAGCTGGGCCGCCCTCTTCGCCGGAGACAAGAGTGAATTGCCAGGTCTCTGTACCGTTGATCGCGGGATTGGTCACTTTGGCTGATGCGGTTCCATCCGGGTTGACGGAGAGCGACCCGGTTATGCGAACTTCTTGGGCGGGCGAACTCAAGCTGGTGCTGTTGTAGTCTTCCACGCCGCTGAATGTTCCAGTGCCCGTGGTCAAAGTGAGGCTACCTGCCACGGCGAGCGGGCCGTGAGAATCCTTCCCCGTATACGAAAATGCGTACTGTCCATTGAGGGAGCTATTCGAAAAGACGACGGCGACAGTCGCCGTGCCGGAGGCGGAGCCACTGACAGCCGTGATCGTCGTAGTGCCACCGGGAGGCGGTGAAAAAGGGGCGGTATAGACACCTGCGGCGGTGATTGTGCCGTGGACCGAATCCCCTCCGTCCGTTCCGTTGACTTGCCACGTGGGCGTGACCGAACTGCCGCTTACAGAGGCAGTGAAAGTTTGAGTCGCGCCTGCGGCGATCGCTATTGCACCGGGACTGACAGCTACGCCTTGAGACGCCGTGATATTGATTGTGGCGATGCCAGTAGTGCTTGTTCCCGATCCCGCGGTGGCAGTGATCGTGACACTGGACGGATTCGGAATTGAAGCCGGGGCGGTGTAGAGGCCGCTGGCGGTGATGGTGCCGTTCCCGGAGCCGCTAACGCTCCAGGTGAATGATGAACCCGGCGCGCTGGACAAAAACGCGACGAATTGGACAGTTTGATTCACAGCCACGCTGGCCGAGCCAGGAAAGACAGACACAGGGCCCGGGACAACCGCAGGAGGCTTGGGGGCAGGGCCGTTGCTTGCGCAACCAGTGACGCTCACAAGTAACATGGTTATCGCCGCAAAAAACCACATTGATCCAGCGCCGTTGCGAGTCGGCTTCATGAAATCTCCCAAAGGGTGTTGGTGATTAATGACCGAGCGAGACTGCCCGCCGCTCATAAGAGCTAAAAGCGAATCAAAGAGTTGCCTCTTGCGCAGCTTGACCGGAGTCTGGCCGGCGTACGTCAATTGTTGCAAGCTGGGCCGCGTCAGCTGACCTTTCGTGCGATTCGGTTCGATCAGTTGCGCAACGGCTTGCCAGTCTTCAGCGTGAATGCGATGCGCTCCTGCGTCTTTCGTTCACCGCAGAGGCTGACGAAAGCCTCGCGCTCGAGATCGAGCAGATATTGCTCAGGAACAGTCTGGGGCGCGGTGATTCCTCCGCCCGAAAGTACATAAGCGAGTTTGCGGGCGACGAGAGCGTCGTGTTCGCTAGCGTATTCCCCACCGACCATCATGTGGATTGCCAGTTTTGCAGCCGCAAAGAACTGCTCTCCGAGAACGCGCACTTCCGCGGGAGCGGGAGCATGGTATCCGGCGCGAACCAGAGCTAGGGCGGTTTGCTTCGCGTCGGCTACGAGACGATCGCGATTCATCGCCAATAAATCCGACCGGCGCAGGTAGCCGAGGGTTCGAGCTTCCTCTCCGCTGGTGGAGACTCTTGCCATCGCCACGGTTTCGAATGTATGACGGAGTTCGGTAAACAGCTCGAGATCGGTGCCCGCCCGATCGTTCGCACGGATCAGCATCTCCTTACTACCGCCCCCCGCGGGAATCAGACCTACACCGGTTTCGACCAAGCCGATGTAAGCCTCGGCCGCTGCATGAATCCTTGCGGAATGTAAACTGATTTCGCACCCTCCACCCAGGGCCATTCCCTGAGGAGCGGTGACGACAGGCCGCGGCGCATATTTGATGACCATGTTAGCGCGTTGAAATTGACGCACGGCGAGGTGAATATCGTCCCATTCGCCCTCTTGCGCAGTCATCAGCAAGAGCATGAGATTGGCACCGGCCGAAAAGTTCGGGGCCTGGTTGGCGATAACGAGCGCCTCGAATTCCGTCTCGAGGCGGGCGACGGCGGCCTGCAGCATCGCAAAAATATCCGCTCCGATGGCGTTCATCTTCGAGTGAAACTCGCAGCACAGCACACCGTCGCCGATATCGATTAGCGAGGCGCCACTATTTTCCTGAACGACGGGTGTACGTTCCTTGACGGATTTGAGGATGATGACGCCGGGTGGCTCTTCGACTTTTTTGAAAGTCCCTGAAAACAAATCGAAATAGCGGGTATCGCCTTTTCGTGACAGGTAGAATGACTTTTCAGGTAAGGCGAGGGCTTTCGCGACGAGCGGCGGTATCTGCTGACCTTCGCGTTCAAGTTTCGCCGCGATGCGCTCGATGCCGATCGCGTCCCAGATTTCGAACGGGCCAAGTTCCCAGCCGAAGCCCCAGCGCATCGCGCGATCTACGTCGACGATGGAATCAGCGATTTCGGGAATGCGGCGCGCAGCATAGAGGCAAGTTTGGCTCAATGTGTTCCAAAGAAACTGATTCGCTTTGTCGCAGCCTTTGTCGAAGGCTGGGGCGACGAGGGCGCGAAGGCGATCGGCGGTGTCGTCGATTCCCTTCCCCATTTCAATTGAAGCAAACCTGGCCTTCTGCCGTGGCCGGTACTCCATCTTCTCCCAATCGAGCGTGAGAATTTCCGAATCCGCCCCTTTTTTCACGCGCTTGTAGAATCCGCTGCCGGCTTTTTCGCCGAGCCAGCCGCACTGCATCATTCTCTCGACAAGCGGGGGTACGCGAAAGATTTCGCGCGATTCATCATCGGGAACATTTTCGTGAAGATTGCGAACCACGTGCACCAGCACGTCCAGGCCGACGATGTCCGCTGTGCGGAAGGTAGCCGATCGCGGCCATCCCAATGCCGGGCCGGTGCAGGCATCGACTTCCTCGATAGTCATGCCGAGCTGTTGCATTTGCTGAATGGCGGTGAGCATCGAAAACGTGCCGATACGGTTAGCGATGAAGTTCGGAGTGTCCTTCGCAACCACGACACCTTTGCCGAGGCGATAGTCGCAGACCTCGTGCAGCCAATCGAGGATCTCCGGCAATGTAGCTGGACCGGGGATGAGTTCAGCCAGTTTCATGTAGCGCGGCGGGTTGAAGAAATGCGTGCCCGCCCAGTGCCTTCGAAAATCTTCGGACCGTCCTTCGGCGATGAGATGAATCGGCAGCCCCGACGTGTTCGTCGTGACGATGGTTCCTGGCTTGCGAACCGATTCGACGCGCTCGAGAAGCTTGCGTTTGATCTCGAGATTCTCGGCGACCGCTTCGATGATCCAGTCGGCTTCGGCGCACCACACGAGGTTGTCGTCGAAATTCCCCGGAGTGATGAGCCTCGCGGTCTCCGAAGTAAAAAAAGCGGCGGGTTTGGACCTTTTCGCCGCTTCGAGCCCAGCGAGCACGATGCGATTTCGAACGGCCGGACTTTCCAGCGTAAGCCCCTTGCGTTTCTCATCGGCGGTCAATTCAGATGGAACGATATCGAGGAGATAGCAAGGAACGCCTGCGTTGGCGAAATGCGCGGCGATGCGTGCCCCCATCGTTCCAGCGCCGAGGACAGCTGCTTTTTCGAGAGGACGCTTCATCTAAGGTGGTCGTGACCACCGACATGGTTGCAAAAGCGCCAACGTGCGTCAACCGGAATGCCCGCAACGAACAAGGTTTGGTACAGTGGAAGAAAGGGCAACATGGGCACCGCCTCGAAATGGCTCATCAAAACAGTCCAGGGTCTACGATCGTTTGCTTACGCGGATCAGGAATTGCCCAAAGTGGCGGTCGCTTTGGGGGGAGGGTTTGCGCGCGGGATTTCGCACATCGGAGTGCTGCGCGTCCTGGAGCAGAATCAGATTCCAATCGATTTCATCGCGGGAACCAGCGTGGGCGCATTGATCGGAGCCACATACGCGAGCGGCACATCACTCGATGAAATGGAACGTCAGGGAAGCGCCACAACTTTTCGAGATTTTGGGCGGTGGACCCTTTCCCGGATGGGAATGGCTTCGAACGACCGGCTCGAAGAGTTTTTGCGAAAGTTTACGCCTGCGAAATTTTTCAGCGATCTAAAGATTCCGCTGTGCATCGTCGCGTCCGACCTAATTGCGGGCGAATCGGTTTATTTCAGAGATGGCGAACTCGGACCAGCCCTCAGCGCGTCGTGCGCTTATCCTGGCCTCTTTATGCCGGTTCACTATCGGGGGCGCATTCTCGTGGACGGGTTCTTGACCGAAGCAGTACCTGCCGAAGCGGGCCGCAGGATGGGTGGGCAGCTCGTGATTGGCGTGCATTTGGAGCCAGGCCTGCTCGATACGAAACCACGCAACACCATCGAGGTGATCAGCCGCTCATTCTCGATCATTCAGTCTTCTGCCATTCAGCCATGGCGAAATGCCGTGGACGTGCTGATCGAGCCGGACGTTCATCACATTTTGTGGGATGAATTTGTGAAGACTCCGCAACTGGTCGCCGCAGGCGAAGCGGCGGCGCGGGCGGCGCTGCCGGCCATCAAAGATGCATTAGCGGGCAACGTACCGCGACCGGCAAGACGGCGCGAGGACATCAGCGCTACGCGCAGTCACTGACGTACTGCGATCCTAGGATGTCCCGTACGAGATCGATAATACTTTAGGATAGCTGGTTTAGCTCAACCGTGACGAGTTTGCCGTTTCCCTTACCGCGCTTCGTGAACCACTCACTCATAGCTGCGGCCAGGCGCTGAAGATCAACACGCTGACCCGCCTCGAGGGTGCCTTCACCCGTCGGAAGCGTGTCATCGAATTCGGCCGATCCAGTGAAATTTCGCATGCAGAAACTGTCGAGCCACTCGAGTGGCACGAGAGCCCGCTCGTGTTCGACGATCATTTCGGCTCGTAACTTGCGGGCGTACATGTCAACGCAGTGTAGCGCCGAGCAACGCAAGCTTTGTTTCGGCTGCTCCGTTCTTGCAATTCATTGCACCGTATCCTACACTTTTTAGGGTGTTCCTTTTATGATGTTCTGTGACTGTTTGCCGTCGTGATCGTGGCGAGGCCACAGGATCGAGCGCCTTCCCTGCGCGAGAGCTACCGGAGGTTGGGTGTCCACGTCCCTGGAAAATTGGGTTGAAGAATCCGCGCGACTGACAAAACCGTCGAAAATCATCTGGTGTGATGGATCGGAAGCTGAAAATGAGCGCCTCACGGCGGAAATGCTTCGAGATGGAACCTTCATCAAGCTAAACCAGAAGACTTATCCGAATTGCCATCTGCACCGCAGTAATCCCAACGATGTGGCCCGCACCGAAAGTGTGACGTTCATTTGCACGCAGCAGAAAGACCAAGCCGGCCCCACAAATAATTGGATGTCCCCGGTCGAAGCCCAGGAGAAATTGCGGCCGCTGTTTGATGGCGCGATGAAGGGCCGAACGATGTACGTGATCCCGTACATCATGGGTCCGGTCCAATCGCCGTACAGCAAGATTGGCGCTGAGATCACAGACAGCGCGTACGTGGCATCGAGCATGCGCATCATGTCGCGGATGGGCAAGGTCGCGCTCGAGAGGCTTGGAAAATCGGACGATTTCGTTCCCGGTCTTCATTCGCTGGGCGATTTGGATCCGAGCCGCAGGTTTGTGATGCATTTTCCTGAGAAAAAACTGATCTGGAGCGTGGGATCGGGCTATGGCGGAAACGCGCTGCTTGGGAAAAAATGTTTTGCCCTGCGGATTGCGAGCTGGATGGCGCACGAACAGGGATGGATGGCCGAGCACATGCTGATCCTTGGACTCGAGGATCCGTCAGGCAAAGTGACGTATATGGCGGCGGCGTTCCCGAGTGCGTGCGGAAAAACGAATCTCGCGATGATGGTTTCGGCGCTTGAGGACGAAGGATATCGCGTCTGGACTGTCGGCGACGACATCGCCTGGATGCATGTTGGGAGCGACGGCACGCTGCGCGCGATCAACCCCGAGGCGGGATTTTTCGGAGTAGCACCAGGAACCAACGAAAAAACGAATCCGAACGTCATCGACGCCGCACATCGCAATACGATTTTTACTAACGTCGCAATGACGGCGCAACACGAACCGTGGTGGGAGGGTATGAGTGACATACCACCCGGCGGGCTGATCACCTGGAAAGGCCAGCCCTGGTCATCGAAGGACGGCACTGCCGCGCATCCGAATGCGCGGTATACCGTGCCAGCAGCGCAGGCGAAATCGATTTCATCGCATTGGGAAGATTCCGAGGGCGTGCCGATCTCGGCAATCATTTTCGGAGGGCGACGCGCAAAGTTGGCTCCGCTGGTTTATGAATCCCACAGCTGGCAACACGGTGTTTTCATCGGGGCGACCATGGCTTCGGAAACCACTGCGGCGGCAACCGGTGCAGTTGGCGTAACACGGCGCGACCCAATGGCGATGCTCCCCTTCTGCGGATACAACATGGCGGATTATTTCGGACATTGGCTGGCGATGGGGGCGAAACTGAAGAATCCGCCGCGGATTTTTCACGTGAACTGGTTTCGTCGCAACGCTGACGGGAAGTTCATGTGGCCCGGTTACGGGGAAAATGTGCGGGTGCTGAAATGGATGCTCGACCGCATCGAGGGGCGTGCGCGCGCTACGGAGACACCCATCGGTTTCGTTCCAGAGCCGGGCTCTATAGATTTGAATGGACTTTCCATTTCGCGGGCGACGATGGAAGACCTGCTGCGCGTCAACCCGGATGACTGGGCTGACGAACAACAGGCGGTCGGAACATTCCTGGAGAAATTTGGGAAGCGATTACCAGAACCCATACGCCAAGAACATACGGCGCTCGGCGCACGCTTGAGCGAGTTCCCAATCCCCACTAAGTAGATTCTTCAATTGATTCGCACACCCTGGGCGATTATTTCGCTCGATCCGGCCTTTGCTTCTTGGCCAAGAATCAACGAGAATAGATACGCGATCGCCTTCTGATCTCGTCCACGAGTTCCATGACTCCGCAGGTAACTAACCCGGTGCCATCTGCACTTGCGTGGGCCCATCCCATCGTTCAGGAGTGGTTCGTTAAGAAATTCGGCACGCCGACTGAACCGCAGGAGCAGGGTTGGCCTCCGATTCTCGAGCAGGCAACGACGCTGATCTGCGCCCCGACCGGATCGGGCAAGACATTTGCGGCCTTTCTCGCGTGCATCGACCGGCTGGTTCGAAAAGCGATCGCCGGCGGGCTGGAAGACCGCACCGAAGTGCTCTACATATCCCCGCTGAAGGCACTCGGGAATGACATTCACAAGAATTTAGAAGAACCACTCGGCGAAATTCTCCAATTGGCACATCAACGCGGATTTCTGATGCCGGAGATCCGTTCGGCGGTTCGGACGGGCGACACCTTGATGCATCAGCGGCGGGCCATGCAGCTGAAGCCGCCGCACATTCTAGTGACGACTCCAGAGTCGCTCTTCATTCTGCTTACTTCCGAGAAAAGCCGTGAAATGCTGCGAACGGTTGAAACGGTGATCGTGGACGAAATTCACGCGGTCGCAGATGACAAGCGAGGCGCGCATCTGGCGCTATCTCTGGAGCGGCTCGACGCGCTAACGGGACGAAAGCCGACAAGGATCGGCCTTTCGGCCACTCAGAAACCAATCGAGATCGTTGCCGACTTCCTTGCAGGGACCGGGCGCTCCGCGCCACTCGTAGTTGAGATTTCACAGCGACGAACATTTGATCTGGCGGTTGAAGTGCCTGCCAGTGAATTGGGACCGATTGCTTCGAACGAAATGTGGGATGA
>Ga0187783_10001287_pt1 | contig 18442 bp, 11 predicted proteins | sample 1015_SJ02_MP02_2_FD_132471 | JGI IMG/M metagenome (GOLD analysis project Ga0187783, IMG submission 132471) | Tropical peat soil microbial communities from peatlands in Department of Meta, Colombia - 1015_SJ02_MP02_20_MG | ecosystem: Environmental > Terrestrial > Soil > Wetlands > Peat | place...
CAACGACTTTCGCGGAGAGCAGCCGCTTTGGGGTCCACCACAGAGGCCGGAGCAAATCGGGAAGCGAATTTGGGCGAGCGTTCCGGCGCAAGCGAGCGCCGTCTGGAGTCGAATCCAATTCCTTGACATGTGCCCCTGGCCAGGATAGCGTGGCCCCTCTTTCCGCCTGTTCTGGGATCGGTAGAACCGACCGTCTCGGTGCACGCAGAGTGCCGGCCCTTCGACGCGAGGAGCCTCGCGCGGCTGGCACTGAGCACTCGCGCTCAGGTTGAAATGCCCGCCCAGCTCTCGAGCGGGAATCGACAACCAAGGAGAAGGCCGATGCAGAACAAGAGCGCGCGAACGTGTCGATGGCTGGCAGGGTCGCTCGCGGTCACCACGGCTGCCGTCGCGACCTCCGCGCTCGCCGTTGCGGCTCAACAATCGCCCTCCAACCCGTCTCAGGTCATCGTCGAGCGCAACGTCCCCGCCAAGATGCGCGACGGCATCGTGCTTCGCGCAGATATTTACCGGCCGAACGCGGACGGGAAATTTCCGGTTCTGCTCGTACGTACGCCCTATGACAAGACGCAGGAAGCAAATTTCGGTGTGAGAGGTGCTGCTCACGGATACGTGGTCATCGCACAGGATGTGCGCGGACGCTTCACGTCGGAGGGCGATTGGTACCCGTTCAAGAACGAATCGCAGGACGGCTACGACACGGTTGAATGGGCCGCCGCGCTGCCCTATTCGAATGGCAAAGTCGGCATGTACGGCGGCTCGTACGTCGGAGCCACACAATACCTCGCCGCGATCTCGAGCCCTCCGCATCTAGCCGGCATTTTCCCGGACGTCACCGCTTCGAATTATCACGATGGCTGGACCTATCAGGGCGGGGCGTTCGAGCAATGGTTCAACGAGTCGTGGACCACAGGTCTGGCCATGAACACCCTGCGCCGCCGCGTCGAGGCTGCCGGCGACGCACTCGATGGGACCAAGGTGCTGCCGCTGGCCTCCTATCCGGTGCTCGAGACGGTATCCCAAACCGGTTTGGCCACATATTTTACGGATTGGCTGTTGCATCCTAGCTACGATGAATACTGGAAGCAATGGTCGATCGAAGCACATTACCCGGCGATCCAGGTGCCCGTGTTCAGTGCCGGAGCCTGGTACGACATTTTTCTGCGCGGCACCTTGCGAAACTATACGCACCTTAAGACTCTGGCGGGCACCGACGCCGCGCGGCAGGGGCAGCGGCTCATCGTGTACGTGGGCGGACATGCCGGGGGGTCGCAGGCGAGGAAAGTTGGCGCTGTTGATTTCGGCGAAAGACTGCCCTTCGACCTGAACGAGCTGATTTTCCGCTGGTACGACTGGCTGCTGAAAGGCGAATCGAACGGCCTTGCCAGTGAAAAGCCGGTGAAGATCTTCGTGATGGGGCGAAACCAGTGGCGCGAGGAAGATGATTGGCCACTTGCGCGGGCAAAGGAGACGCCTTACTACCTGCACTCGGCCGGCTCCGCGAACGGGTTAAACGGCGAGGGTTTGCTGAACGCGAGCGCACCGGGCGAGGAAATGCCCGACCGATACGTGTACGATCCCGACGACGCCGTGCCCACCGTAGGCGGCCCGCTATGTTGTGGAGCCTTGCCGACGGGAATCGGCCCGGAGGATCAACGCCCGGCCGAGGCGCGCAAGGACGTGCTCGTCTATTCGACGCCCGCTTTCGCGAAGGACACGGAGGTGACCGGCCCCGTTTCGCTTGACTTATACGTCAGCACGTCAGGCGTCGATACGGATTTCACTGGGAAGGTCGTCGACGTTTGGCCGGACGGGTTTGCGCAGAATCTGACCGAAGGCATTCTGCGCCTCCGCTACCGCGATTCAGAGGAAAAGCCCGAACTTGCCAATCCAGGCCAGACCTACCACATTCGGCTCGACCTGGTCGCCACGAGCAACGTTTTCCTCGCCGGTCATAAGATGCGCCTGGAGGTTTCGAGCAGCAACTTCCCGCGGTTCGACCGAAACCTGAATACGGGCGAGACCCAGGCTCGCGGGGCGCACATGCTCAGAGCCACCAATACTGTGTTCCACGACCGCGCGCACCCCTCGGCCCTGATCCTGCCCCTCGTGCCCTGAGCAAGGCCCGAAGCTGTGGCCGTCTCCTTTTGAGCACCTTCGAAAAGGGTGCTTTACAGCTCTCCGTGCCCATGCTAGCTTGTTCTCCCGAACCGCCGATCCGTCAGCGCCAGGCGGCAGGGCCCTTGACCATAGACCCGCCCCAGTTTTTGTCTCGCGAGTCTTCGCCACAAGTTTCGAACGGCAGCGTCTTCCCCCGTCGAATCCGCCCTAGGCGGAGCGATCGAGTCGTGCCAAGCTGGATTAAGCGAGGATCCGGGTGCTAAGACTGCGCAAAGTCGACCTGCTGGGCTTCAAATCCTTCTGCGAGAAGACGCCGATCACGTTCAGCGGCAGCGGAATCACCTGCATCGTGGGCCCGAACGGCTGCGGGAAGTCGAACGTGGTGGACGCGATCTCCTGGGTCTTGGGCGAACAAAGCCACAAAGTGCTGCGCGCCGAGCGCATGTCGGACTGTATTTTCAATGGGACGGCGAAGCGTCCGCCGATGGGACTTGCCGAAGTCACCCTGACGCTGGTTGATCCCGAACTCGCCGAAGCGGCTGCCAAAGTGCTCGACAGCCCCGAGAGGGCTGCGGAAATAGCCGCCGCTCCTGAGCCGGAACCCGACGCCGACGCACTCGCTCGATCCGGGAGTTCGGACGCGCAGGCACCCGATGGGCAGGCTGCCTCGAGCGATTTCTCGGGCCAACAAAAGGGGGCAAAGAAGCGGGGTGCGGAAAAGCCGTCCGTTCGTCTGAAGCCCGGCGAAGTCGTTGTGGCACGGCGCCTTTACCGCTCCGGCCAAAGCGAATATCTCATCAACGGCCGCATCGCCCGCCTGCGCGACGTGCAGGAAATCTTCATGGGCGTCGGTCTCGGCCCCGACAGCTACGCGATTATCGAGCAAGGCCGCATCGGGCAGATTCTGAATTCGAAGCCGATGGACCGCCGCGCGATCATCGAAGAGGCCGCCGGAATCACCATGTACAAGACCAAGCGCCGTCTGGCCGAGGCCAAGCTCGAAGCCTCCAAGATCAATCTTTCGCGCGTGAATGACATTCTCGTGGAGGTCGAGAAGCAGCTCGCCTCGCTGAAACGCCAGGCCTCGAAGGCGCACCGGTATGCCGAGTTGCGCGAGCAGATGCGCGGCCAGCTCCGCGTAATACTCGCGAGCAAAGCCGAGCACCTTGATATCGAAGCCGCTCGCCTGGAAACCCTGTTGCGCGAAATGGAATCCGCCGAAGAGCGCGAATCGCGCACGGTCCACGATCTTGAGTCCGAGCAGGAGCGGCTCACCGCGCGAACCTACGAACTGGACGCCGAGCTGCGCCAGACGCACAGCCTTCTTGGTCAGACAACACTCGAGCTGGATCGCGCTGAAAACCGGATCACCTTCAACCGCGAGCAGCTTGCACAGCTTGACTCCCGCGCCGCGCGCCTTTCGGTCGAAATCGACCAGGCGGAAAGGGAAGCGGCAAACTTGGGCCTGCGTCTGGGCGAGCAGCGCGAGGCTGTGACGACGTTGCGCGGCCAGATGGTTGGCCTCGAAGCCAGCCTGCGCGAAACCACGCAGAACGCCGCCGCCGGAACATTCGAGCAGACGCAACTCGAAGAGAGGATCGAGGCACTTCGTCAGCTGGCCTCACGCCTGGTCGAGGAATCCGCGCGCGGACAGGCGGAAGCCCAGCAAGCTGAGGAAACCGCCGCCCATCGTAGGGACGCCGAAGAGCAGCGCGCCCGAGGGCTCGACGCCATCGAGGAGCAGGTCTCGTTCCTTGCCGAGCGGCTGGGGACCGCCCAGTTCGCCCGTGAAGCGGCGGAGCGGCGTTCCGAGCAGTTTGCAGGCGAGGTCTCTCAGGCCCAATCGCGTCTCTCTGATCTTCGCCACACGCAGCAGCAAACCTCGCAGCGACTCGAGCAAGCGCGCCAGTCCCTGGCTGCTGAGAAGGCGTGCTGCGCATCGGTTGAGAAGATTTTGAGCGAACGAGCCTATACGGCCGATGCCATCCAAAAACTCTTCAACCTGAACGGACAGGGCGAGTCGCGGGGCTTTCGCGCCGTCGGATTGCTGGCCGACTACGTCGAAGTGCAGCCGGAATACGAAGGAGCCGTCGAGCAGTTCCTGCGCGATGAACTGGAGTACGTGGTCGTCGAAACCTTCGACCATGCGCGCGCCGGAATTTCGCTCTTGCGCAACGATATGGGTGGACATGCCACGTTTTTCGTCGATTCGGTGCCCAGCTTGGACGCTCGGAAGGACGAGGAGCCGACGTCCATGCCGGGCCGTTTCATCACTCGGCTCGATCACATCGTCGATTTCCGCGAGCCGCTCGGCCCGGCCGCCAAACACGTCCTCGGGAAGCTCGGGATGACTTACCTGGTCGAGACCGGAGAACATGCCGAGCTTATGGCCTGCGACAATCCCCGCAATTATTTCCTGGCCCTGGACGGCACCTGCTATCACGGCCGCACGGTCTCCGGTGGACGCCGCAGCGAAGCGGGCCCGCTGGCTCTCAAACGCGAGTTACGGCAGCATGAGTCGGAGGCCTCGCAGCTCGAGCAGGTCATCGCCGAGCAGCAAACCGACCTCGAGCGCGTCGAGAGCGAGATTTCGTCCGGGGAGCAGCGGCTTTCGACGGCCAGGACTGAGCACGTGGCTGCCGAAAAGGGGCTGGTCGCTGCCACGCACCAGCTCGAACAATCGAGCCATGAACTGCGCCGGGTCGAAGCGACGCTGGCCTCCGAACGGGAGGAAATCGCCCGTCTGCAGGCCGCGGCCGAGGCCGCTCGCGAACGTGCCGCGCAAGCGCGCAAAGAACACGAGCAAGCGCTGGGGTCGCGGGCCGCTGCGGAAGCGGAAGCCTCCCAAGCTGTCGCGAGGCTGGCCGGCTTGCGCGAAGGGCTGCAAGCCCTCGGGGAACGCATCGCCGGGGCGCGTCTAGAGATGGCGACCGTGTCCGAGCGCCTGGCCAGCGCCGAAGCCGTCGCACAGCAACTCTCGGCGGAACGGTCCGAGGCCCGGGAGCGGAGTGCCGCGCTCAAGCAACAGCGCGATGCGCTCGCCGAGGAGAAGGCGCAGCTTGAATCCTCCTCCGCGCAGCTCGCGCGCCAAGCCGAGTCCATGCGCGCGGAGAAGATGCGCCTCGAAGAGCGAAGGACGGGTTTCGAAGAGGAATGGGAAAATGCGCGGTCGCGTGCAGGGCATCTTGAGGAATCGCTCCGTGGCCAGCGGCAGTCGCTCGATGAACTTCGCGCCGAGCGCAGCCAGCGTCGTATCGAGAAAGCACGCAACGACGCCGATCGCGACCATTTGCGGGAGAGTTGTGTGGCCGAACTGGGCGCGCAGCCCGAGGAGCTCGCGGCCGAAGCGCCGCGGCTGTTGGTTGGCGAAGATCTCGTGGCGGCCGAAACCGGCTACAACGAGATGAAAGCGCGCGTTGACGCCATGGGGCCGATCAACATGATGGCGCTCGAGGAATATCAGGAGTGCGAGCAGCGCGAGGAATTCCTGCGCAGGGAGCGCGATGATCTCGTGCAATCTATTGAAAATACACAGCTTACCATCAACGAGCTCGACCAGGTCTCGCGCCAGAGATTTGAGGAAGCCTTTCGCTTCATCAATGCCCATTTCGCGATTGCGTTTCAGTCGCTTTTTGGGGGAGGCCACGGCGAAATGCGCCTGGGCGAACCGGACAGCTCCGGAGAGTCAGGCATCGACATCGTGGCGCAGCCCCCCGGCAAGAGGCTGCAGAATGTTCTCTTGCTCTCCGGCGGTGAAAAAGCTCTGACCGCGCTCGCCCTGCTGATCGCCGTGTTCAAGTATCAGCCAAGCCCGTTCTGCATCCTCGATGAGGTTGACGCGCCGCTCGACGAAGCGAACGTCGGCCGATTCAACAAAATGCTCGAGGAAATGTGCGCGCAAACTCAGTTCATCGTGGTCACACACAACCGCAAGACGATGGAAATGGGTTCCGTCCTCTACGGCGTAACCATGCAGGAGCCGGGCGTCTCGAAGCTCGTGTCCGTCAAGTGGGAGGAAGCTGCCGCCCAGGCGGAGCAAGAAGCCGCCAGCGCGGCGTAAAAGGAGCGAAACGATCGGCCCCGCAATCGAGGGTGGCGGCAGCTGGGTGGTTTGACGAGCTCGATCTTCGTTAACGCTGTTCGGCATTCGAGCAGGCAAGGCGTTTCGTCCTCGCACTTTTGATCACATCCGGTGATTTTCTTCACCGAGACGCGGGCCGGAGAGCTTAGAATCCGCCTGAGGTGGTCCGCCCATCAGTGCTGAACGCCATCGCGCGCCGCGTCACCCGTTCACTGCCATGATCGAAATCACCGACCTGCAGTCGGAATCGCACCTGAGCGCCCACACGCGAGACCTGAGCCTTTTCGGCTGCTTTGTGGAAACGCCGACGCCATTTGTTGACGGCACCAAAGTGAGACTGAGGATCACGCGCGGAGGGGCAAACGTATCCGGCGTCGGCAAAGTGGCCTATTCGCGACCGGGCAAGGGCATGGGAGTACAGTTCCTGTCGATTGAGCCGAGCAGCCTGCCCACCTTGGAAGGGTGGCTAGACAAGCTGCGCAACTAACCGGCCCCCTGCGGGTCAGCTGCAGCCCGCCTACTTCAAATTGTCGTCATACCAGGCAGCGATTCGGTTCAAGATGTCCAGGTTGTGTTTCTCTTCCTGGGGGCCGTGCGGCTCGCGAGGATATTCGACGAGTTCCGCTTTCACCCCGTAGTGCTTCAGGCCCCGGTACAGCTGCTGGCTTTGGCCGAGGGGATCGGTCGTATCGTCCTCTCCCTGCAGGATCAGCGTAGGTGTTTTCGCGTTCTTGAGGTACAGGAACGGCGAACTGTGCAGAAAGCCTTGGGGTCTTTCATAGGGCAGGCCCCAGAACCATTCGTCGTACGACGGGTGACTCTCCGTTCCGAATTCCGCGATTAGATCTGCCATCCCCGCCCCGGAAACGGCCGCCTTGAACCGAGCCGTCTGCGTGATAGCCCATTCCGACATGTAGCCGCCATAGGACCAACCGCCGATGCCCAGTCGATTTGGATCCGCTACACCGCGCGCGATCAACGCATCGACTCCCGCCATCACGTCCTTGTAATCGCCACCGCCCCAGTCTGCGCGATTCATCTCCACGAATTTTTCACCGTAACCGGTTGAACCCCGCACGTTCGGATAGAAAATGGCGTAGCCGTGGCCGACCAGGAGCTGACCCCAGGTTTGGACCGAGTCTGCCCATCTGCTCGTGGGCCCGCCGTGAACCAGGGTAATCAACGGCAGCTTCGTATGCCCGTCATACTTGGCGGGCAAGAGGAGCGCGCCTTCGATTTCGGTTCCGTCGAAGCTCTTGTAGCGGAAATATTCGGGCTTGATCAGTTCGACCGAATTCCACTCCTTATTGAACTCGGACGATTGCACCGCAGGGGAGGAGCCAGTCCCGATCCAGACTTCATCTGGTTGCGTCGCCGTTCCGCCCGCGAAAACGATCTCGGAATCGTCGACCGGCGAAATGTCGAAATTGTGCGGATTGACCGGCAAGCCTCTGAGCGCCTCGACTTTGCCCTCGAGATTCAGCCGGACGAGCCTCGAGCCAAAACCATCGTCAACGGCCGCGACCAGGCCATTGCCCGCACGCCAGAAATAGCCGCCGATCTGTCGATCGAGGCTGGCCGCGGTGAGGTTCCGCGGCTCACCGCCCCCGGCGGGGAGCACATAGAGATCGTGCGGTACAGGGCCATCGATGCGGCAGCCTACATAGCCGATCCATTTGCCGTCCTTTGAGACCTTCAGGTCGCCGAACGGCCCGCGTGGCGCGAGCAACTCCGTCATCTTCCCGTCGGAGGCATTTACCGAGAAAATCCGATCCGTGTCCTCATCTGATTCTGGATGATCGGTCGCCACAGCAATCAGACGATCTCCGGTCGGGGTCCAGGCGAGCTCGTCAAAGGCCCAAGGCCGCGCCACAAGCTCGCGGGTCTGTCCCGAATCGACTTCGAGCAGCCACAACCCGGCCGGCTTATCGTCCTGGTCGATCACGTGCGCATCGTCTTTGTCCTTCTCTTTCTTCTCTTCTTCGTCTGTTTTTGGCTGCGGCGCGATAAAGGCAATTTGCTTGCCGTCGGTCGACCACTCGAAGGAGTGGATGCCGCGCTTGCCATGGGTCACCGCGTAAGCCTCCCCGCCATCGATGGGAAGAAAGTAGATCTGTGTCTGCTCTCCGTCGCGGCTGGATAGAAACGCGAGCGTGCGACCGTCGGGAGACCATCGGGGCGACGATTCCGATTTATCCGAATACGTATACTGACGAATCTGCCGCGTCGTCACGTCGAGGACCCAGATATGCCGCTTGCGCCCTGTTCCCTTGAGCGGCTCCGAGACGACCATGGCCACGCGGCGCCCGTCCGGCGAAAAGCGCAAATCGGACTCGCTCCGCAGCGAAATGGCCATCTCCGGGGTCAGCGCTTTCTTTGCCCCATTGTCCGCTCGCAAATTGCCAGCCAGCATGGCGGTCAGAAACACCACGCTGCACGCGGCGCGAAATCTCATTTTTGCCTCCAACTTAGAATCTGCATCACGACGGTAGTGGACCGAGCCCTCCGCAACGAGCCCGCCAACTGTAGTCACCCGCCGGCTATTCGTCAACGCGTAGCACCATTGACTTGCCAGGACTGGCAGCCTAGCATGAACGGCCGCGAGAGGAGGGGCAGGTTGCAGCGGGAAAGTCCGCCGGGAGTTCGCAGGATCCTGTTCGCAATCGTTCCGACGGCCATCATCTTTGCGCTGTCTCTCGTCGCTCTTGCGCCCCCTCGGCCAAAGCCCGTCACCTCCCCCCCCAACCAGTTCTCTGCCGAGCGCGCCCGCAACGTGCTCTATCAGATGGTCGGCAACGATCTTCCGCACCCGATCGGCAGCCCGGACAACGATCATGTCCGTCAGTTCATCGTTGACCAGTTCACCCGTTTGGGCTACGACGCGCAGGTGCAGACGGCATTCGCTTGTGACGAGTTCGGAACTTGCGGCCTGGTCAAAAACGTCCTTGCGCGCCTGGATGGCGCCGAGGCCGGAGGAGCGGTGTTGCTGGCGGCGCATTATGATTCCGTACCAGCGGGTCCGGGGGCGTCCGACGATGGAGCCGGAGCGGCGGCCGTCCTCGAAATCGCGCGAGCGCTGAAATCAGTGGCCCAGCCGCGCCACTCGATCATCTTCATGATCGACGACGGCGAAGAAGCAGGCCTGCTCGGGGCGCGTGCCTTCGTCGATTACCATCCGTGGGCGCGGCAAGTGCGCGCGGCCGTAAATTTGGAGGCCCGCGGCACCTCGGGCCCAAGCATCATGTTCGAAACCGGCAGCGCCAACCAGTGGGCCGTCCGCCTATTCGCTCTTCATACCTCCCGTCCGACAACGAACTCGATCTCCTACACCGTCTACAAGATGCTGCCGAACGACACGGATTTCACCGTTTTCAAGGCAGCCGGCTTCGAGGGCTTGAATTTCGCGTTTATCGGCGACGTGTCTCATTACCACACCCCCCTTGACAACTTCGCAAACGCAAATCCCTCGAGCCTGCAGCACCACGGTGACAACGCTCTGCCGTCGATCATGGCCCTGGCAAACACGGACCTACGAAATTTGCCCCGTGCCGAAGCAGCCTATTTCGACATCTTCGGTCACTGGGTGGCGCGCTGGCCCGTTCAGCGCAACTGGCCGGCCGCGATCATCGCGCTCCTGCTGATGGGCACACAGGCCTTCTGGCTGGTTCGCACCAAGCGCATGAAGCTCGCAGGGTTCTTCTGGGGTCTGGTGGCCTGGATTGTTGTGGTGGTCGCCACGGCCGTGGTCGGCGTGATTCTGCTGCGCCTCCTCCGTATTATCGGCTCGACACCGGTCAACTGGATCGCTCATCCCTTGCCCGTCCTGGTCGCCCTGTGGTCGCTCGGATTCACTGCCGTGGTTGTTCATGCGGTCGTGTTCGCGCGGCGCGCCCGTTTTTGGGGATTGTGGACTGGCGCATGGGTCTGGATGGGTCTGTTGTCGCTCGTTTGCGCCTGGCGCCTGCCCGGATTCGTGCCCGTTTTTCTAGTCAGTTTGAGTGCTGCAGCGGTTTCCGGTTTGCCATTTGCGTTGCGCCGCGCGGCCTACAGGTCCGGGTCGGTAATTCCAGTGACGGCTGCGGCTATGGCCTCGGGGCTGGCTGGCTTTCCGGTCGCGCTACTGATCTACGACGCGCTTGGGCTGCATGACCTCTGGGTTTTGTCCGTGATCGCAGCCATCCTGCTCGCACCACTTTTGCCTGTTTGCGCTGACCTTCGCGAATCGGGAGGCTTGCCTGGTGCCGCCGTTCTCGTCGTGCCGTTTGTGGTGACCCTCGCCGCGTTCTTTGCCGCTTCCGTCGTTCCCGCCTTCTCCGCCCGATCGCCCGAGCGCCTAAATCTGGAGTATTGGCTCGACGCCGATTCCGACCGCGCGCAATGGATCGTCCACGCCGATTCCGCGCGCTTGCCCGAACAGATTGCCCTGGCCACAAAATTCCACCAAATCCGAAGAGGTCCATTGCCCTGGAACACGGCACCGGGGTTCGCGGCCGACGCCCCGACTCTCGGCCTGCCGGCGCCTACGTTCACAATTCTGGAGTCCTCGGTCGAGAACGGCCGGCACGCCTATCGCGTCCTGCTCCGCTCCGAGCGCGCGGCTCCGGAAGCGATGGTCCTGTTCCCGTCAAACTCGGGAATCGACTCGGTCCAGATGGAGGGCTTTCCCGTTCCCATCCAGAGCGAACAGGTCAGCAGATACTCGAATGGCTGGAATATCTACCGCTGCGTGACCATGCCCGAAAAGGGGGTTTCGCTCAACTTCACATTGCCCATTGGAAGGTCGGTCGAGGTGTACGCTGTGGACCAGACGTTCCGATTGCCCCCGGAAGGTAATTTCCTGCTCAACGCCCGGCCGCTTACAGCCGCGCCCTCGCAAGATGGCGACGTGACCCTTGTCGCCCGCCGCGTCGAACTTATCCCCTAGTCGCGTGCAACCCGGTGAGGGAAGGTGACGAAGGTCAGGAGTTTGCGGCGGCATAAAGTTGTTCGATAGAATTGACCGCTTCGCCGACGCCCCAATGCAACAGATTCTGCTGCACAACTCGCTGACGAACCGGCTTGAACCGCTCGAGCCGTTGCACCTGGGGGAGGTCCGCATTTACACCTGTGGACCTACGGTCTACGATTTCGCTCACATCGGAAATTTCCGCACGTTTGTGTTTCAGGACGTCCTACGTCGATTCCTGCGCCAGAGGGGCTATCGCGTGCTGCAAGTCATGAACCTGACCGACGTCGACGATCGCATCATCCAGAACGCGGCGGCGGCCAAAATCAGCATCCGCGAGTACACGGAGAAGTATATCCAAGCCTTCCTCGAGGACATGGACGCGATTCACCTCGAGCGGCCGGAAGAGATCGTTCGCGCGACCGATCATATCGACGACATGGTCGCCCTCATCGAACGCCTCGAGCAGAAGGGCGTCACCTACCGGGCAGACGGTTCGATCTACTACAGCATTGCCAAATTTCCCCGTTACGGCCAGCTCTCGAAGATCGACCTGAGCGGAATCAAGGCCGGAGCGCGCGTCGAAGTCGATCGCTACGAGAAGGCTGATGCGCGCGACTTCGCGCTCTGGAAGGCTCCCAAGCCCGGCGAACATTTCTGGCAGACGCGGCTCGGCCCAGGGCGTCCCGGCTGGCACATCGAATGCTCCGCGATGGCCATGAAATACTTGGGCGACACCCTGGATATTCACACCGGCGGCATCGACCTGGCGTTTCCACATCACGAAAACGAAATTGCGCAGAGTGAAGCGGCCACCGGGAAGCGGTTCGTTCGCCTGTGGTTGCATGCCGAACATCTGATCGTCGAAGGCGAGAAGATGTCGAAGTCCCTCGGCAACTTCTTTACGCTACGCGACCTGTTTCGACAGGGCCACAAGCCGTCGACCGTCCGGTTCCTCCTTCTCTCGGTTCCGTACCGCCGCCAATTGAACTTCAGCGCGGATGGATTGACCCAGGCGGCCAGTTCGACCGAACGCATGCGCAACTTCATGACGCGGCTGAAGACGGCCAACCTGCCTGCGGGTTCAAGCACAGCCATGGAGTCTCGCATCGCCGAAGCCGAGCGGTCGTTCGATCGCGGGCTCGCGGACGACTTGAACACGGCCGTCGCCCTGGCGGCCGTTTTTGACCTCATTCGCGACGCGAATAGCGCGATCGATCGCGGCGAGTTCCGACAGCAGGACGGCGTCCGGGCCGTCGCGGCCATGGAGAAATTCGACCAGATTCTCAATCTGCTTGTCGATGATGACGATGAACGGCTGGCGAAGCTCGGCTTCGGTCCGGCGAAACCGCGGGTGAGCGCTGAACAAATCGAAGCACAGATCGAAGATCGCAATCTGGCCCGCAAGCGCCGCGATTTCAAACGCGCCGACCAAATCCGGCAGGAGCTTGCCGAGTCTGGTATCATACTGGAAGACATGAAGGACGGCAGCGTCCGCTGGAAGCACAAATGAGCCTCTCCTCACCACGGCCCCGTTCACCGCACAGCCAGCCTTCCCAGGACCGCCCTAACCTGTTCGGCGTCGACTAACTCTTTCTTCCCGGGACCGGCATTCACTCGTCAGATTGTGCCTCGTTCGCACAGGCCCAAAACATTTCGGGAGGAAGAAAATGCAAGCCATCGAAGCGAAGTTGCCGCACCTTGTGACGCCGCTCCCCGGCCCCAAGGCCGAGCGCATCGTCGATCTGGATCGCGAGGTCGTCTCGCCCTCGTACACGCGCGATTATCCGCTCGTGGCCAAAACCGGCCGCGGCGCCCTGGTCGAAGACGTCGACGGAAACGTGTTTCTCGATTTCGCGGCGGGCATTGCCGTCGTCGCGACCGGCCATTGCCATCCGCAGGTTGTCGCCGCGATCCAAAAGCAGGCCGGGGAACTGATTCACATGTCAGGTACGGATTTCTATTACCCGAGCCTCGTCGAGCTTGCCGAAAAGCTCGCCTCGATCACACCGGGCCACCAGCCCAAACGCGTCTATTTTGGGAATTCCGGGGCCGAGGCCATTGAAGCCGCCATCAAGCTGGCGAAGTATCACACCAAACGCGACAAACTCGTTGCCTTCCACGGTGCATTTCACGGACGCACGATCGGCGCGCTTTCGCTAACGGCCAGCCGCTCGGTTCAACGCAAAGGATTCGGCACTCTCCTTGCCGGCGTCTTCCATGTGCCCTTCCCGGACACCTACCGGGGCACCTACGGCGTCCGCCCCGAACATGCTTCCGAGGATTGCCTGAGCTATCTTGAAAACGAACTTTTCCGCCGGCGCGTCGATCCCGAAGAAGTAGCTGGGATTTTCATCGAACCGATCCAGGGCGAAGGCGGATACCTGCCCGCGCCGGCGGAGTTCTTGCAAGGTCTCGAACGCATCTGCCGCAGGTACGGCATCCTGCTCGTCGTCGACGAGGTTCAGTGCGGCATGGGGCGCACTGGCCAATGGTGGGCCTCGGAATACGCAGGGATTGAGCCGGACATTCTGTGCACGGCAAAAGGCATCGCTTCGGGTATGCCGCTAAGCGCGGTCCTCGCTCGCGCCAGCGTAATGAACTGGACGCCTGGAGCACACGCGTCCACATTCGGCGGGAATCCCGTGTGCATCGCGGCGTCGCTGGCCACGATCAAGCTGCTCGAAGAGCAATACATTTCGAACGCGAGACGGGTGGGCGACTTCATCCTGCGGAAAATCTCCGGCTGGCGCGAGAAGCACAAGGTCGTCGGTGACATTCGCGGCCGGGGCCTCATGATCGGCATCGAATTCGTTCGCGACCAAAAGACGAAGGAGAAAGCCCCGGAACTGCGCAACGAAATCGTCCATCAGGCGTTTCGCAAAGGTCTGCTTGTCCTCGGGTCGGGCGATACCACCCTCCGCCTATGTCCTCCGCTGCTGATCGACGAAGAGCAGGCCGATTTCGCCATTCACACGCTCGACGAACTCATTACCCAAGTCGAACGGTCCGTGTAAACAATTTCTGAGCGGGAAGGGCCCAGCCGTCCTTGGCTTGCTGTTGCCCTGCTTGTGCTCTGCCCCCGAGGAACTCGGATTTGGTTGACTCGGCCATGGCGGGGGAGTAGTTTCGGCGCACAGGTTCACGTCTAGGACCGGCCGAAAGCAGACCGGTGTATCGCGAGGGATTCGATTGGCGAGGAGGATCCATGGGCCGAATGAACTTGGGCCGGGTCGTACTCGGTGGAATTGCTGCAGGGATCGTGCTTGATATTTGCGAAGGGGTCATGCGAGGGATGTTTCTGCGCGATCAGGGCGCGGACATGATGGCTAGGCTCGGTTTGCCCTCCGCAGTTACCACGAAGCAGCTCGTAGCGTTTAACCTTTGGGGGCTCATCGTCGGCGTCTTGACCGTCTTGTTGTATGCAGCGATACGGCCGCGCATGGGCGCGGGGCCAAGGACGGCTATTCTTGCGGGTCTGTTCGTCTGGGCGCTCGTGTTCGCGCTGGGCGCCATGCCCTTTGCCTTCATGCATGTGCTGCCGCTCCCCTTCGCCGTGATGACGGCGTGTGCGGAAGGCGCGATGATGATCATCGCCGGCCTGGTCGGCGCGGCGCTGTACAAGGAAGGAGTTGCCGCGCCGCGCAGCGCTGAGGGGCAGCCGACGTATGCGGGAGCTGGACGGAAGGCATAGACGGGCCAGCGACTCGAATCCGAAACCTACGGCTAGGGTCGGAAAAGCAAAGAGCTGACGGTTCGGGTGTCGCGGCGATTTGTACGCCGTGCCGCGAAACCAAGGGGCGACGAACTAGTTTGCCGTCTCGATTCTCACAAGCTTCTTCCGGGGGCCGCCGAATTTTCGGGTTCGTACCTCACTTCGGTCGCTCATCCCGCTCGAGCCTTTTCGATTCGGTAGCCAAAGGAGGCGAGCAGGCAGCGCGAAGGTTGCCGTCGCACTGCCTGCACGTTTGAGAAGCGGGGATTCAGCTCGGGCATTAGGAATCCTCGTTGTTCGCCCGTACCGAACCGAGCTTTTCGCCGTCTGCATGAATGTTAGCCGGGACAGCCACCTGTTCTCCCTTGGGGGCCGGAGGTTTTAGCGAGCTAACGATTTGATGGATCGTGCGGCCGTGATTGCTGAGTACAAACCTCACTTCGATGACCGCTCCGTCAAGATCAGGCCCCGGAGCCGCAAAGTTGATCGTAGCTGTGCCTGTGCAGTTGTCGTTCACCGTGTAGGTTCCGCTCTCGTCGGTATGGAACCCCGTCGTGGGGTCGGTTGGCCCCGGCTCAAGAACACCGTTGGCAAGAACGTAGTCTTCCTGCTTAAGGCCCCCCGCACCGTCGTAGTGCTGCATGACGATCCCGTCGCGCTGCACGATGACTCTGCCAGAAGGGCTAAACACTTCTCCGGATATCCGGAGGGCGTAATCGCCCCTCAATGTGGAGACTTTGCAGCCGTCGTTTTCCGTGCCCTGAGCGCGGACAGCGACGGCACAAGCTAACATCGCCGTGACCACAACCATGATTTTTCCCGTTTTGGCAATTGATTGCATTCTTGTTCTCCGTTTCCGCAAAGTGGTTACTGCCGTGCCGCCCTTGTACACGCCGAATGCCCGGTTGAACATGCAGCGGCGATGAGGATTTCCTGAAGGTTTTCTGACTTCCTTGTAAACCCGCTCTGTCCAGAATTGCCATTACGCGCGTACAATAGCCGCACAACGCGTGCCCGTCCGTGAAGACGGAAATGTTCCACTTTGAGGAGTTCGAGCTCGACCGCGGCGCCTACGAACTGCGCAAGAACGGCCGACCTGTGCAAATCGAACGAATTCCGTTTGAGCTGCTCTGCCTGTTGATCGAGCGCCGCGGCCGCGTTGTCGCGCGCGAGGAGATTATCGAGCGAATCTGGGGGAAAGATGTGTTCCTCGAAGTCGAGCACAGCGTGAACACCGCGGTTCGCAAAGTCCGCATCGCGCTAGAAGACGATCCGGAAGCGCCACGCTTCGTGCGGACGGTTCCTGGTCGCGGCTACCGCTTCATCGCGCCCGTCAGTGAAACAGAAGCCGACGCTCCCGACAGCCAGGGGAAACCGAGTGCCCAGAGTTCCCGGCGGGCCATGCTCGTCGTCCTCCCTTTCGAGAATCTCAGCAGCGATTCCGATCAGGAATATTTCAGCGACGGTCTGACGGAAGAAACCATCACCGGACTGGGCCAGTTGGGGGCGGGCCGTCTGGGGGTGATCGCGCGCACTTCCGCCATGACCTACAAGGGCACGCGGAAAAGCATCGCCGAGATTGGCCGCGAATTGGGTGTCGATTATGCGGTGGAGGGAAGCGTCCGGCGCGCCGGCGACCGCGTCCGAATCAGCGCGCAGCTCATTCGTGTGAGCGATCAGATCCACCTTTGGGCAGAAAGTTACGATCGCGAACTAAAGGATGTGCTCTCCCTGCAGGCCGACTTGGGACGCGCCATCGCTGAGCAGGTGCAGATCAGAATCGCGCCGCGCGATCCGGGAGTGGCGGCACAGGCGAAATCGATGGACGAGGCCGCCTATGACGCGTACCTACGCGGTCGCTTTCACCTGTGGAGAGTGACGCGACCTGATCTTGAGCGCGCCATCCAACACTTCCGCCAGGCGACCGAAATCGACCCGCGCATGGCGGTGGCCTACGCGGGGTTAGCCGATTGTTATGACGTCCTGCCGATCACAAGTGACGCCCGGCCCAGAGAGGCCTTTCCCAAAGCGGAACAGGCAGCCATGCAGGCGCTCAAAATCGACCACGGCCTAGCCGAGGCGCACTGCGCGCTTGCTAGCGTGCGCTTCTGGTACAACTGGGACTGGCATGCCTCGGAAGAACATTCGCGGCGGGCCATTGCGCGAAATACGAACTACGCGAGGGCTCACCTCCGCTACGGCCACATGCTCTCGAACACCGGTCGGCACGAGTCGGCCATCGCTGAAATTGATATGGCTCGGCAGCTCGATCCATTTTCGCCCATTATCAACACGCTTTGCGCTCAGTTCCGCTTTCAGGCCAGGCGCCACGATGCGGCTCTCTCGCTGCTCGCCAGAACACTCGAAATCGATCCTAATTTTTGGGTGGCCAACATCCTAGCCGCGAAGATCTATCAATTCCTGGGCCGGTATGACGAGGCGCTTCGGGCCGCAGAGACAGCGAGCCATTTCTCGGCCGGCAATACGGAAGCCACCGCGCTCGCTGGCTACACCTATGGACTGATGGGTCGACGAGACGATGCCCATAGAGTTCTCGAGGAATTGCGGCAGCGGGCCGCGGAGAGATTTGTGCCTCCCTACAATCTCGCCACGGTTTATTTGGGCATGGCCGATTACGACAAGGTGATCGAATGCCTGGAGGAAGCGTACCGCGAGCGCGACGTTCACATCGTTTTTCTGCAGGTGGAGCCTAAGTGGGATTGCCTTCGCCAAGCGCCGCCGTTTCAGAGCCTCCTTCGGCGAGTGTCTTTGGCCTGACCCGCAAATCAATTCCGCAAGTAGAGGGGGCGGTCAAGGATCAACTCAAGCTTCGTACTCTTGTCGAGCACGACGTCCTGGCCAAGACCCGAGCTGAGCATGAAGGCTGTCATGGCGCCCGCCGCTGCGCCCATGGCCGCGTCTTTCCCATTGTGCGCGGCCACCCCGGCGGCCGCGCCGACGACCGCGCCGGCTGCGGCCGCTTCGGCCTGCTCCTCGCGCTTGCTCGTGCGATTCTCAATCTCTCCTTCGCGCTCATACACGACGCGCACGGAATGAACACCGGGCACGTCCATTACTGTGGCGACGAGCGGTAACCAGCCGTTCGGCGTGCGCACATCGTCGAAGGTGAGCCACATTCGCGCGTGCCCCGCCTGGTGCGCTCGCTCAACCTTGTCGACGTGACCGCGAACCTCGGCTCCCGCCGGCAGCACCCATCCGTCGGGCGTCGACAAGGGCTCGAGCGTATGCGATTTGAATTTCGCGCCTGCCTGGGCATCTTTCGTGCTGAGGGCATCATCGAGCCGCACAAGAAATCGCGTGCTCGGCGAAACAGCGCCGGGCTGCTCGCTCGTCACCTGTTCCTGCCCTCCCCGGGGGGCTCGCGCAGGGGTTGTTTGCGCCAGGCCCGACCATCCCAGCAAAGCCGCAAAACCCGTAAACGCCCAGATCCGCCTCATTTTCGCGTCCTCCCTCAGCACCGCTTGGTCTAACCGTCTTCCTGCCCAGCAAAAAGCGCCAAGCGATTATCAGAGATGATGGTTTACGCCGCAAGGTGGTACGGCGTGAGGGGTTCCCCGGG
>Ga0187783_10001288_pt1 | contig 18439 bp, 16 predicted proteins | sample 1015_SJ02_MP02_2_FD_132471 | JGI IMG/M metagenome (GOLD analysis project Ga0187783, IMG submission 132471) | Tropical peat soil microbial communities from peatlands in Department of Meta, Colombia - 1015_SJ02_MP02_20_MG | ecosystem: Environmental > Terrestrial > Soil > Wetlands > Peat | place...
CTATCGGTCTTTTCGACGTTCAGAGCTCGGGGCTGCAGCAGGGCTCATGGATCGGTTTTGGAAAGTGGAAGCCGCTGCCCGTTCCCAAGCAAGCGCCAGCGCAGATAGCCAGGGTGGAAGAGAACGACGCACAGAGCGACGTGCCTGTGCTGCATCGCAAGCACGCCAACGGCGGCTCCGGCGGCAGCGGAGGGGGCGAGGATTCAGGCGCGGGCACGGCCCCTCAGGATCCTGATCGGCCGACGCTGCATAAGGGCGGCGATACGACGAGCGACAACGCTGGCGGGTCAACCGGCAGTTCGGGCAGCGGATCGAACGGAGGCTCCACGGGACCAACTACCACGCAGTCGCCCGATCCTGACCAGCCGACACTGCACAAAGGCGGCGATGCCGCAGGCAACGGCTCCGGTGACGGTTCCGCAGATTCAAGCTCGGGGCCCACGCCGGATCCTGACCGGCCCACGCTTCACCATAGCAGCGATAGCTCGTCCAGTGAGACGACAGCGAACAATTCGGGCCAGTCAAAGGCCAAGAAGAAGAACGAAGAGGACGAAGGCTACGTGGAGAATGTGGCAAAAGTCACGGACCCGGAACGGCCGATGATCACTCGCGGCAAGGCGGAGGGTTATAGCGGTCCGGTACTGCCCAGCGTCATTGGCATGCCTGCCGACATGCAGCAGGTGGTCGCCGTTTCGGACCCGAAGAGCCGGGCGGTCCATCCATGGGACTACTCGTGGGCGAATCCCGACGACGCAGCCAAGATGCAGGCGGCGATGGAGGACATTGGCCGGACCGCTTTGGGCTTGAATCCGCCAGCCTCCCAGGCGGCCAATCCCGCTCCCAAAACGGCCGCGCACAAAAATGCCAAGCCTGCGTTGGCGCCGCCAAAGCCGGCGCCGCTGGTCGACGAACAATTTCGCGTCTTTGAGCTGGCGTACGGCTCAGGCGCGACGATGGTGCTCTCTGCGCACACTGCGGGCGCCGACGGCCCGGTAAGGTTCGTTACGCTCATCGCGCAACCCGATCTTTATGGCAACGTCTCGGTGCTGGTGAAGAACGTGACCGACGCGACGCACCTGGATGACACTCCTCGCATGCACCTGGTGGACGCGGTCGATGCTCTGGCCGACAATCGTGGCGAACTGCTCTTCGAGCTGCGGGGGGCCACGCAGCGGCAGTTCGCGCTGTATCGTGTGCTGCGCGGCCAGGCAACGCGCATCTTTGTGAGCGGCGGCGACGCGATCGGCGCGCCGACGGGCGAATAATAATTCATCAGAATCCCTCAAAAGAGTTAGGTCTGAGCCCAATTCTGCGGGCCAATTCCGATACAATAAGCGGAACAAGTGTGCTTGTTGGCACTTCTCGAAGGAAGTTCGATTGGCAACAGTTTTAGTCCCGCCCTCTACCGGGTCGACAGCCTCAGATCTTGAAAATCAGACCTCCCCGGTAGCCACCCCGGCCGCAACTTCGCGCCACAATGTGGCAGCGAAAAGGCTGGTGCGCATGGGCCGCGCCGCTGCCACCAGTGCGGGGATGAGCTGGTCCATGATCCTCATCATCGGGCTCTTCCACCTGGCTGCGCTCGCCGCATTGTTCATGTTCACATGGCAGCGGCTGCTGGTTACGGGCTTGATCTATGCCCTCGCCATCAATGTCGGAATCGGCATGTGCTATCACCGCCTGCTCACGCATCGCGGCTACGTGGTCCCCAAGTGGCTCGAGTACCTGATGACGGTCTTTGCTACGCTATCGCTCGAAGGCGGACCGATTTTCTGGGTGTCGACGCATCGCGTGCATCACCAGCTCAGCGATCGGGAAGGCGACCCCCACACTCCGCGCGAAGGCGGCTGGTGGGCGCATGCAGGATGGATCTTGTTCGGCGAGTCATTGCACGCCCAGACTGAAGTGCTTTCGCGTTACTCGCCCGATCTCAGCCGTGATCGTTTTCACGTTTGGATGAGCAAATTTCATTGGCTGCCCGTCACCCTCAGCGGCCTGCTTCTTTTCGCTTTCGGATGGTACTTCGGCGGTCCGGTTAGCGCCATCGGATTCGTGCTCTGGGGCGTTTTCCTTCGCGTCACCATCGGACTGCACGCAACCTGGCTCGTCAACTCTGCCACGCACATGTGGGGGCGCAGGCGCTTCGATACGCACGACGACTCGCGCAACAGCTGGTGGGTGGCGTTGCTGACCGGCGGCGAGGGATGGCACAACAACCATCACGCGCATCCTGTCTCTGCGCGGCACGGATTGACCTGGTACGAGATCGATCCCAATTTTTGGGGAATTTGGCTGCTGGCGAGGATTGGTCTCGCACGCAAGGTTCAGGTGGCGAAGTTCGACCCGGCTGATCCCAAGCCGGCTGGGCTCTGAGGCCCTCCCCACCCCGCGCTTCAGGCTTCAACCTCCCTTCGTGATCTCGACATTCGTCAGTTTTACAACTACGGAAAATGAAATCGGGGAAGCAGAGGCTCGATCCTAAACCGGAAACCACGCCGGCGATCAAGATCGCAGAGAGCCCTGGCGCAATTGGCACGGCAGTGGCTGCGAACCTTTGGCCAACACTGGCTGTCATCGGCGCAATCGTTTTGCTTCATCTGTATACGAATGGCCGCTACGGGTTTTTCCCTGACGAACTGCAGTTCATGAGCGATGCCCGGCGTCTTGACTGGGGGTTCGTTGCCTATCCTCCAGTGGCGCCATTTCTGGCCAGGGTTTCAACCGCTATTTTCGGAATTTCACTCGCCGGCCTGCGCCTGTTTCCAACTCTCGCTCAGGCGGCTGCGTTGCTTCTCGTTTCACAGATGGCGAGGGAGCTTGGCGGTGGACGGCTGGCCCAAGCGACGGCGGCGCTTGCCATTGGGCTCTCGCCATATCCACTCTATGAAGGCATGCTTTTTCAGTACACGCAGTTTGATTATCTCGTGTGGGTCCTGCTCGCTTACTTTGTCATCAGGCTTCTGAATTCTGACGATGGGCGCTGGTGGTTGGCGATAGGAGCAGCCGAAGGCTTTGGCCTGCTCACCAAGTACACCGTTGCATATCTGATCGCCGGAATGTTTTGCGGGATGCTTCTCACGCGCGCGCGCCGCTATCTTCGCAGCCCCTGGTTCTGGGGCGGTCAGGCGCTGGCGCTCATCATTTTTTTGCCGAACGTAATTTGGCAGTTCCGGCACGACTTCATTTCATACACTTTCATTCAGTTTATTCACTCACGTGACGTCAGCAAGGGCCTCACCGATGGATTCCTGGCCGAGCAATTCGTCCTCTGCGTCAGTCCACTTGCGGCGCCCCTATGTCTGGCGGGTCTGATCGGTTACGTGCGCAACCCGCGCTATCGCATGATCGGATGGATGTTCATTGCGCCGCTCGTGCTGTTCGTGGTTACGAAAGGACGAAGCTACTATCTTGCTCCGACATACCCAATGCTGGCGGCGATGGGGGCTGTTATGGGAGAGCGGTGGATCAACTCGATATCGAATACATCGGCTTCAAGGAAAGAGGCGCGGCTTCGCCACGAGTCTGCGAAGCCTGGTTGGCCGGCAGAGCGGACGGGCCGTCAGTGGATTGCGGCAACCTATCTCATCGGCCTCATGCTTTGGGGCGCCTCGGTCTGCATGGTTGTTCTTCCTCTTCAGTCAAAAGGATGGCTTCGTGATCTTGCTATGAAAAGGAGCGCATTCCTGCGCGATGAGTTCGGATGGAATGATCTTGTCCGGACCGTGGCGGGCATTCGCGATTCGCTTCCCTCGGATGAGAAGCCTGGCGTTGGAGTCATCGTCGACGACTACGGTGAGGAAGGGGCTGTTGAGATTCTCGGTTCCTCATATCGTTTGCCTGAACCGATCAGCACAATCAACTCCGGTTGGCTTCGAGGCTATCCATCGCCTGCGCCGACGCCGCTGATTGTGGTCGGCTTTAGCAGAGACATGGCTGCCGCTGAATTCTCCGGCTGCAAGCTCGCGGGTCAGAATGGAAATTCTGAAGGCATTCAGAACGATGAGAGCGAGCAGCACCCCGACATCTTTCTATGTAGCTCTCCTCGCCAGTCCTGGCCGGAATTCTGGAAGGACTCTCCGCACTTCGAATAAAAGGGACGACGCGCGTCTCGGTCATGGAATGGCGCCGAAATTTGTTCGAAAAGGCGCTCTCAGGCAGACTTATGTGCGCACCGGCGGCGACTAGCTCTTTGCCTTTGCCCTGATCCAAAGCACCAGAAACAACGGCAGCGCCACCACCAGCACAAGCACGCCGGCGGGGAATCCGATGTAGCGGTAAGTGTCCGCGTAGTTCACGTGGTGGCCTCCGAAGACATTCCACGCCAGCAGCGCGAAGATGGCCAAGCAGGTTGTGGCAAAGAAAGTAAGAAAGGCCGCCGCGACGCTCAGCAGAAGGCTTTGAAACAAGCTGAAGCCCTCAAGAGGGAACCCGAAGACCTTGCCTCCCTGACTGCGACCGACCGGCACATCTTCATGCATCATCCACGTGCTCCACTGGAATAGAATACAAATTCATGGCCAGCGGCGCGCAAATCGAACTGTGGCATGCCGAAAAGGTGGCCACTCAGGTCGCAGTGCTGGAAGCACCAAACGGCATTCGCTACGCATCCTGGGGAGAAACCCGCATTACCGATCCTGACCTCGAGCGGCTGGTCGGCGCGGTGCCCGCCGCGCTGTCTGGCGCGCTGCGCCACCGCGCCTACTATTTTGTGCCTCTGGCGATCGCCGATACCGGCGAAAACCTGGTAGCGCCGGCCTACAACGTGGAGCTGGGCGATCGCGCCGTCTGCCATCGCAATGCATCGTTTGGCTCGACTGAAGCGGTTTTTCTTTCGACGCGCCTGGTCGAGGATCGCTTCGGCCTGGCGTTTGAGTTTTTCATTAACGTGGCACACAACTTTGTCGAGATCACAGGCGTTCCTGAGAGCTTTGCCAACCTGGCGTGGTCGCAAGCCGAGGCGCAAGTGCGCGGTGAGACCAGTCAGGATGCATGGGAGACACGCCGCCGCGTGCAGGAGCCGGGCCAGAAGAGCGCGAAGGGCGCCATCGACGAGCGCGCCCGCACCAGCTTTTTTGAGTCGACCTTCGCAGATGCTCTGGCGGTGTACATGCTCGCGCTTGGTGTCGATTTCGACTATCACGACCTGCGTGAACGCGAGTATCCGCTGCTGGCTGCGCCAGCGCTAGCCGAGCGGCTGCGCCACGTCGCCGGTCTCTTTCCGGCCAACCCTGGCTACGAATTCCAGATCCTCTACCGCCGCAAGGGATGATCTGAGATCACAGGGCGCCGTCACATGTCGGGGCACTGGTTGCGCAGGTCCCGGTGTCGCATTCCCAATTTCTCTAACTCGCATACAGGCTTTGATCGACAAAATTGTTGCGGAACTTGTGCTGCGGGTCGTAGTGCGCGAGCAGCGCGCGGAACTGCGGCAGCCGGGTGTAGCAGGGTTCGAGGCGTGCTGGAGGAAGCGTGAATAACTTGCCCCAGTGCGGGCGAGGCTGGAAGGGCCGCAGTTGCTCTTCGATCATGGGCAGCACTTTCTGTACCTCAGGCCACATCGGCTTCCACGTAAAGTGGATGCCCAGGGAGGTGCGCTGGTAGGCGGTGCTCATCCACAGGCTGTCGGCGGCAACGGTGCGAAGCTCGGTGATCATGAGCAACGGCGAGACGTGCGGGTGCAGCTTTTCGACTGCGGTGATGGCCTCAAAACCGCGATCGAAGGGCACAAAGAATTCCGACTGAAGCTCCTGGCCGCTGGATGGCGTTTGACCGATGCGGAAGTGGGGCAGCCGGTCATACCAAGGGCCGGGTATTCCCTGCTGATCGGTAACGCTCTCGGTCGGATGATCCTCGAGCGGATGGAGCTTCTGGGTGGCGAGGCTGGCGCCGAAGAACTGCGCATCCCATGCGATGTTGCCGTTCGGCCCGAGCCGGCGCTTGATCCACACCTGCGAGGCGCGATGGCGCTCCCAGTCGGTAAACACGCTTACGCTATAGCCCGCGCCAAACACTTCGCCGAAATGCTTACCTAGTTCGTCGAACGAGAGATTGCGATAAACCGACTGCGCGACCTGGTAAGTTGGCTGGACGTTCAGAATCAGGCGGGTGACAACGCCGAGCGATCCGAGCGCAACGACCGCGCCTAGAAACTGCTCGCCGCTGCGCTCGCGGGAAAGCGAGAGCAGGTTTCCGTCGGCGGTCACGATGTCGAGCGCGGCGACTGCCGTGGCGAGGTTGCCGTTATGCAGGCCGCTGCCATGCGTTGCGGTCGCGCATGCCCCAGCCACTGTAATTCCGGGCAGCGAGGCCAGGTTGTGCAGCGCGTAGCCCCTGGCATCGAGCCAGGGAGCCAGCTCGCTGTACTTTATGCCGCCGCTGACGGATACGGTGCGGTCTTTTTCGTTGAGAACCATTTCGTGGAGCCGCTCGAGCGAGAGCTGTTCAGAGTCGCTGTCGGCGATTGAATTGAACGAATGCCGCGCCCCCAAAGCGCGCAGCTTTCTGGCGCTCTTTACCGCGGCGCGCACCTCGTCCGAATTGCCTGGCGTCACCACGTTGGCGGTGCTGTAAGTAAGGTTACCGGCCCAGTTGGTGCAAGGCTCTGCCGGCTGTGCTCCGGCGGCACGGGCAATCAAGCTGCCCGCGACAAACGCGCCGCCGGTCTTCAAGAATTCCCGCTTGTTGATTTTCATTCCGAACCCTTCTCTCAGTCTTGTCGGTGCATCGTGCATCCAAACGCCGCTCCAGAATAGGGCCGCGGCTCGCGAAGCGCAAGCGCGAAGCGATGACAGCGGGGGTTGGGGTCAGCGGTCAGAAATCGGGACCCACCCTAGCGACAGAAACAAAAGCGTCGCGAGGGTGGGGCACCCCCGCTTGCGGCACGACTGAAGTCGTGCCCTGATAATCCGTGCCTTGCCCATGGCCTTCGAGGGATGCTGCGAGATCGCGCCCTTACAGCTCCGCGCCCGGAGAATGCGGGTCCTTCGACTACGTCCGCCTGCGGCAAACTCCGCTCAGGATGACAGCGGAAGTTCGATTCTCTGGTATGTTGCCTTCTTCAGCGCGTCAGATCCAATTTTCCGCCGCCGGTGGTGAAAATCACGAGCAGCATGGAAATGAGGAGCATCTCATAGCTCCAGCCCATCGACTTCACTCCCCAGAAGCCGGTCTTCCACTGGAAGATTTTCTTATAAATCGCGCCCAACATCACGGCGATAAGGCCGAGCGCGGCCCATTGCGCGAGGACTCCCAAACCCAGCGCAAAAGTGGCAGCCACTTCTGCTGTGCCCAGAAAAATGGTGAAGGGCACGCTCATGCCAATGCTCACGGCGCGCTGTTTCGGCGATTTGAGGTCGTTGAAGCCACTTGCGCCAAAGACCAGCGCCAGCATTACGCGTAATAAAAGCAGGCTGATGTCGGTGTATTGCGCGGCCCCAGGGATGGTAACCATGGGCGACCTCCCACGCCCACAGCCTAACAGGTGACAACCGCCCAAGCCGAGCGTGGACGAGCCAGCCGGAGGATGACGGCTCGAGTTCCCAAGTTATTTCGAGGTTTCATTGTTGCGCTGTGGCAAAAGCAACCGCAGATCCTTCGACTTCGTCCGCCTGCGCGTACTCCGCTGAGGATGACGATGCAAGAACCAAGGCTACAAGAGGCAACGATTCGCCAGACGGAAATTGACGAGCCGTGGGCCATAACAGGGTAGAATCCCTCAATCGACACTGGAGGCCGACTATGGGCACTATCACGACGAAGGACGGCACGAGCATTTACTTCAAGGATTGGGGAACGGGAAAGGTGGTGACGTTCAGCCACGGCTGGCCCCTGGATGCAGACGCGTGGGACGCGCAGATGCTTTTCCTGGGCCAGCATGGATACCGCGTAATTGCCCACGACCGGCGGGGCCACGGCCGCTCCGGGCAAAGCTGGAACGGCAACAATATGGACCAATATGCCGACGACCTTGCCGAAGTGATTGAAGCGCTCGACCTGAGAGGAATCACTATGGTGGGTCACTCCACCGGAGGGGGCGAGGTTGCCCGCTATATCGGCCGGCATGGGAGCAAGCGGGTGGCCGGCGCGGTGCTGATCGGATCTGTTCCGCCGATTATGGTCAAAAGCGACAAGAATCCCGGGGGCCTTCCTCTCTCAGTTTTCGACGGCATCCGCGCTGGAGTGGTGGCTGACCGTTCGCAATTCTTCAAAGACCTGAGCCTGCCTTTCTACGGCTACAACCGGCCGGGAGCAAAGGTTTCGGAGGGGGTGCGCGACGAGTTCTGGCGCCAGGGAATGCTGTGCTCGGTGGTGGGCGCCTACGACTGCATCAAGGCGTTTTCGGAGACGGATTTCACCGAAGACCTGAAGAAGATGGATGTGCCCACGCTGCTGATCCACGGCGACGACGATCAGATTGTTCCCATCGACGACTCCTCGAAGCTCACCGTGAAGATTGTCAAAAACGCGGCGCTCAAGATCGTGCCCGGCGCGCCGCACGGGCTCTGCACGACCCACGCGGATATTGTGAACCAGGCGTTGCTGGAGTTTCTGAGGAGCAGTTAGGAGACGTCTTCTCGCTGGGGCTAAAGCCCCGCTGGTATTTGTGCGGCTGTCGCGGCACGGCTAAAGCCGTGCCCTTTCAAACGTGTATTCATACAGTCAGCTCTGGTGCCGAGGCAGTTTTGGCTCAGGGGCTAAAGCCCCGCCCGGTATTTATGCGGCTTTTGCGGCACGGCTAAAGCCGTGCCCTGATACTTCATGCTCCGTCCGGTAAATTTCGGTAATTTTCGGGAAGCTCCGAAGCCTGCCGTGATGCGAAGCGGGCTGGGAATCGGCTTAGGCGCCGTTGGCGAAGTGACGACAGAAAGCCTTTGGCGTCGTCCCTACGGGACTCGGAAACCGATTGGCGCGATCCGCATCCCCACGCTGAAGCGCGGGGCTAATTACCGTTGCGCCATCGGCGCGTAAGGCGGGAGATTTTACGGGGAAGCGGTTTGCATTCAGGCCGCGTAGGCGATGCGGCCTTCGCTGATGGTCCAGCGGACTTTGCCCTGCATCGTCCAGCCATCGAAGGGAGTGTTTTTGGCCTTAGAAAGCGACTCGGTGGCGCGGTAGGTCCATTCGGCTTTGGGATCGAAGACCACCGCATCAGCGAAGCTGCCGACGGCCAGCGTGCCGCGGCCTTTGAGGCCGAGCAACGCAGCCGGCTGGGCGCTCAAGAGGCTCAGTACGCGGCCGAGGGGCATGCGCCACTGGTTGTTGAGCCAGCGCAGGCAGAGGCCGAGGGAGGTTTCAAGGCCGATGATGCCGTTGGGCGCATTTTCGAATTCAATTTCCTTTTCATGCATGGCATGGGGCGCGTGGTCAGTGGCAATGGCGTCGACGACGCCGTCGAGGATGCCTTCGATCATGGCGTCGCGGTCGGCTGGGGAGCGCAGGGGCGGATTCATTTTGGCATGCGTGTTGTAGAAGCCGACGTGCTCCTCGGTGAGGAGGAAATGATGGGGCGCGACTTCGCAGGTGACGCGCAGGCCATTGCGCCTCGCCTGGCGGATGGCGGCGAGAGCGCCGGCAGTGGAGGTGTGCGCCACGTGCAGGTGGGGATGGGCATCGCGCAGTTCGGCGACGAGGCGGATGTCGCGCTCGACGAGGCTGGACTCTGCCTCGGCGGGCATGCCGCGCAGGCCAAGCTTGAAGGAGACGGGACCGAGGTTCATGCTGGCGCCCTGGGTGAGACGCGTGTCTTCGGCGTGCTGGATCACGGTGAGTCCCGCGCGGGCGGCGGCGGCGAGGGTTTCTCGCATGACGCTGTCTTTGAGAATGGGCTTGCCGTCGTCGGTGACCGCAACCGCACCGGCTGCCTTGAGGGCGGCGAAATCGGTGAGCGCGTCGCCTTTGGAGCCGCGCGTTGCAGCGGCGATGGGAAAGACACGAACCGATGCGCCACGCTCGGGGGATTGCATCCAGCGAGTGATTTCGGGCGAGTCGTTGACGGGGATGGTGTTGGGCATGGCGGCGACGGCGGTGAAACCTCCGGCTGCGGCAGCGGCTGTTCCGGTGGCGATGGTTTCTTTGTAGCCCTGGCCGGGCTCGCGGAGATGGACGTGAATGTCGATGAGTCCGGGCGCGATGACGAGGCCGGACGCGTCGAGAATTTCGGCGCCGTTCTTGTTTTTGAGTTTGTCAGGGCCGGCGATCTCGGCGACGCGGCCATCTTTGAAGAGGATGTCTTTGGCGGCGTCGACGCCGGCGGCGGGATCGATGAGGCGGCCGTTGAGGATGGCGATAGCTGTCATGCGGGGCCTCGTTGTGCTTCGGCCAGTAGTGCGCGCTCGACGACAGCCATGCGGATGGCGACGCCGTTTGTTACCTGCTCGAGGATGGCGGACTGGGGGCCGTCGGCGACGCCAGCGGTGATCTCGAGGCCGCGGATGATGGGACCGGGATGAAGGACGACTGCGGTTGGCGCGTGGGCGGCGAGGCGCTGACCGGTGAGCTGGTAGGCGGCTTTGTACTCGTCGAGATCGAGTTGCAGGCCGGAAAGGCGCTCGGCCTGGATGCGCAGCATCATGACGATTTGCGACTGGCGGAGGGCGGAGTCGAAATCGCGCTCGATAGCAATGCCTGGACCAGCGGCGGCAGCCTGCCGAGTGAGCAGCTCTTTAGGCCCGCATAACAGAACGCGCGCGCCGAGGCGCGGCAGGAGAAGCATGTTGGAGCGGGCGACGCGGCTGTGGAGAATATCGCCGACGATGGTGATGGTAACGCCGGTGAGACTTTCCGGGCCGACTTCGGCGATGCCGCGGCGCAGATGGGCAAGGATGGTGCGGAGGTCGAGGAGGGCCTGGGTGGGGTGCTGGTGCATGCCGTCGCCGGCGTTGATGACGGGCAGGCGCGTGGCTTCTTCAAGCAGCCATGGCGCGCCGGAAGAATTGTGGCGCAGGATGATGGCTTCGGCGCCGAGGGCGCGAAGGGTGAGGCCGGTATCTTTGAGAGACTCGCCTTTCTCGATGCTGGAACTGAGGCTTGAGATGAGGGTGGTATCGGCGCCGAGAGCTTTCGCGGCCAGCTCGAAACTGGTTCGAGTGCGCGTGGAGGATTCGTAAAAAAGGAGGGCGATGCGGCGCTTGGCGAGAACGCGGTCGCGCAGGAGCGGGTCCTCGCTTTCGAGCTCGGTGGCGCGCGCGAGCAGGCGGCTCACGTCTTCGACGGTGAGGTCAGTGATCGAGAGCAGCGAGCCGGGATGGTAGGGAAATGGAGATGCGGGAACGGGCGGAGTGAGCAACGGGCGGCGAACGGCATGTGCGGCTGGAGTCATGGCGTGATTCGTGACTCGTGGTTCGTGATTCGTAAGCTGCGGAAGACGGACGGTGAAAGAAAGACTTTGGTTGGCGTACTCGTCAAGGACTGTCAGGGACGAGGACGGTCAGGGACGAAGACGGTCAGGGACGAGGACGGTCAGGGACCACCGATCATGAATCGCCGGCCGATGTCTTTTCGACCAGAAGCACCTGTTCGGTTGCGTCAACCTCCTGGAATTTGACTTCGATGATCTCGCGGCTGCTTGTAGGCACGTGTTTGCCGACGTAAGTGGCCTCGATGGGCAGCTCGCGATGGCCGCGATCGATAAGAACGCAGAGTTGCACGCGGCGCGGCCGGCCGTGGTCGAAGAGCGCGTCGAGAGCGGCACGGACGGTGCGGCCGGTATAGAGGACGTCGTCGCAGATGACGATGTCGCGGCCCTCGACGTCGAATCCGATGGTGCCGGGAGTGACCACAGGACGAACGCCAGCGGTGGACAGATCGTCGCGGTAAAACTGGATGTCGAGCACGCCGGTATCGACCTTGTGCTTTTCAATGCCGGAGATCAGCTTGCCGAGGCGTTCGGCAAGCGGGACGCCGCGGCGCTTCACGCCGACAAGCGCCAGGTCGTCGCTGCCGTTGCTCTTTTCGACGATTTCGTGAGCTAGGCGAACCAGGGTGCGCTCGATTTCAGAGGCAGACATGAGACGCCCTTTTACGCGCAGGCCGGTCTGGGTTTCCGCTTCAGCCATGGTGGTTGTGCTCTTGCCGGATGATAGAAGGGGTTGGCGGGTGGGAGCAAGCTGTGGAAAGGCGGGATGGGGAGTATGGGGGCGCAGAGGACGAGCAGGGGACGAGGGCGGACCGCGTCATAATATTTAGGCGGGCCCGGATGGCGAAATTGGCAGACGCAGCGGACTTAAAATCCGCAGGCCTTAACCGGCCGTGGGGGTTCAAGTCCCCCTCCGGGCACCATTGCATGGAGCAGCCATTGCATGGAGCAGCCGCTCGCTACACGCTCGCACTGGCAGAAGTTCCCGTCCGGGCACCATTGCGTGGAGCAGCCGCTCGCTACTCGCTCGCACCATTGCATGGAGCAGCCGCTCGCTACCCCGCTCGCACTGGCAGAAGTCCCCCTCCGGGCACCATTGCGTGGAGCAGCCGCTCGCTACCCGCTCTGGGGCAGGCGAAGCTGAAGCTGCGAATCGTTTGTTCTCGGCGGTCAGCTCGGGATTTCGGCTGCGGGAACGGGCCTGCTCAGGTGTATCTGGAAAATGCCTGGATTTGGGTGCCGTGGACATCGCGCCGCTCGACGGGTGAAGACAGGACGGTCGAGGTGGATGTGGCTCCCAGCGTGGAGAGCTTGTCGATGAGGGCTTCGAGGTGACGGATGGAGACTACATCGGCCTCGATGACGAAGGACTCGGCGCCGGTGATGCGATGGCACCGGCTGATTTCGGCGAGCTCTTTGACTTCGGCCACGCTGCGCTTTACCTGCAAATCGCCGCCGTGGATGGTGAGGCGCACCATTACGCGGATGGGCACGCCCAGTTTCGTCATATTGAGTGTCGCGTGATACCCGGTGATGACGCCGGCTTCTTCGAGACGGCGCACGCGCTCAGCCACGGCCGGAGTGGAGAGGCCGATTTTTCTGCCAAGCTCGGCGAATGACAGGCGGGCATTGAGCTGCAGGGCCTCGAGGATCTTCCAGGCGACGGAATCGAGCTCGACGACATTGGGCAGGGTTCTGTGGGGCATTGGTCATCAATCCTTAGGCAACAGCTTGATTATGTCTAATTTTGTTAAGCTGTGTCAGCTTTTTTCCTGCAAATCGCCATTTTCTGTCGATTTCGACCGAGCCTATGCTATTCGGTAGCCGGAATTGACTTCCCTACCCTCTCGAGAGCTCCGGCAGAACAGGAAAAAAGCTATGAGCGCCGTTCCCCGCGCCGCATCGGGCAACTCTGCAACCTCCGCCGTCGCCGAACCCATCAAAACAGATTTCCTTCCTCTGAAAGGCACAGATCACGTGGAGTTTTACGTGGGCAACGCGCGCCAGGCGGCGTATTTTTACCGCGCAGCTTTCGGAATGCGCCTGGCTGCCTATGCAGGGCCGGAAACGGGGCAGCGCGACCGGGCTTCGTATATGGTGCAGCAGGGCAAGATCCGATTTGTTCTGACCACGCCGTTACGCAGCCATCATCCGATTGCTCAGCAAGTGCACATGCACGGGGATGCAGTGCACGCGATCGCGCTCTGGGTGGATGATGCGCGGCAGGCTTGGCATGAAACGACGAGCCGCGGGGCAGCGAGCGTGGAAGAGCCGCACATTTTGTCGGACGAGAACGGCACGGCGGTGGTGTCGAGCATTCGCGCTTATGGGGACACGATCCACACATTCGTGGAGCGGAGCGGTTATCTGGGGCCTTTTTTGCCGGGCTACCGCGCTGTGGAAAGCGATGAAGTGGCGCGTCCCGTGGGCCTGCTGCACATCGATCACATGGTGGGGAACGTGGGCTGGAACGAGATGAACCAGTGGGTCGACTTTTATGCCAATGTGATGGGGTTTTCGCTTTACCAGCACTTCGACGATAAGGACATTTCGACCGAGTACTCGGCGCTGATGTCGAAGGTGATGGCGAATGGAAACGGGTATGTGAAGTTTCCGATCAACGAGCGGGCCGAGGGGAAGAAGAAATCGCAGATCGAGGAGTTTCTGGATTTCTTTCCGGGCCCGGGCGTGCAACACATCGCGCTTGCGACCGATGACATTCTGCACACAGTGGGCCGGCTGCGGGAACAGGGAATCGACTTCCTGCGCGTGCCGCACACCTACTATTCCGAGCTGCAAAATCGCGTGGGCAGGATCGATGAGCCAGTTGACGAGCTGGAGGAGCTGGGCATCCTGGTTGATCGCGATGACGAAGGCTACATGCTGCAGATCTTCACTCGGCCTGTGGAGGACCGGCCCACGCTGTTCTTCGAAATCATTCAGCGCAAGGGCAGCCGCAGCTTCGGCAAGGGAAACTTCAAAGCACTTTTTGAGGCCATCGAGCGGGAACAGCAGGCGCGAGGGAATCTTTGAGCTTTGAGTTCCTGGCCTTTCCGCAATGAGCGCGGAAGGGATGAGGCGGCGCGTGAGTGCTTGGGAATCATCGTTGGCGCGACATAACTTGGGCTCCCCCACCTTTCCGCAAAGAGCGGGAAAGATTGGGGCAACCGAACGGGGAGCTCTTGGAGAGGAACGAAGATGAGTACTGCAACTTTATCGATCGCGGCACCTTACATTATCCGGCAGGATTATGAGGCGTATACGGAGGAGCAGCACGCGGTTTGGGCGGAGCTGGTTGCGCGCGCGCTTCCGGAGCTTGAAATGCACGCGGCGCGCGAATACCTTGAAGGTTTTGAGATCATCGGCCTCAAGAAAGACCGGCTGCCCAATCTGAGCGCGATCAGCGCCCGGCTTGCCCCGCGCACGGGATGGAGCTCGACGCCGGTGAGCGGATTTTTGCCGGCTCCGGCATTCTTCGAGATGCTGGCGGCGCGCAACTTTCAGACGACAACCTGGCTGCGCAGCCGCGAGTCGCTCGAATACACGCCTGAACCCGATATTTTTCACGACGTTTTCGGCCACGTGCCCATGCACTCGCACAAGGTGTTCGCAGATTTTCTCGAACACTATGGTCGCGTGTGCGCGTCCATCGCGGATGCTACGATTCTGGAAAAGCTGGGAAGGCTTTTCTGGTACACGGTCGAGTTCGGCGTGATTGTTGAGCGCGGCGAGTTCAAGGTCTACGGCAGCGGGCTGATCAGTTCGCACGGCGAATGCATGAACGTGATCGAAGGCGGATGCGAAATCCACCCCTTTGATCTGGACGAGGTGCTGGCCACAAAAGTGAAGGTCGACGAGCTGCACAAGCTGTTGTTTGCGGTGAGCAGTTTTGACGAGGTTTACGAAGCGATGCATGAGGCCGAGCGCCGGGCGCTGAGCGGCAGCTTGTGAGAGGTGAATGATGAGAGATGAATTGCGTTACCAATCCGGATTTGGCAATGAGTTTGCGACGGAAGCGGTTGCCGGGGCGTTGCCGGTCGGGCAGAATGCGCCGCAGACGCACGCGCTGGGACTTTATACCGAACAATTCAGCGGCACGCCGTTCACGGCGCCGCGGGCGACCAACAGGCGCACATGGACGTATCGCATTCGTCCCTCGGTGACGCACCGGCCATTCGAAGAATTTCCGATGGGCCTGATTCGGAGCGGCCCGTTCGACGAGACGCCGACGACTCCCAATCAACTGCGCTGGGATCCACTGCCGGTGCCGGAGCAACCGACCGACTTCGTCGATGGGTTGGTTACGCTCGGGGGCAGCGGCGATCCGGCGATGCAGACCGGAGTGGCCATTCATCTTTACGCGGCAAACCGGTCGATGACCGACCGGTTCTTCTCGAATGCCGACGGAGAGATGTTGATTGTGCCGCAAATGGGAACGCTGGAGTTGCACACCGAGCTTGGCATCCTGGAAGTTCCGCCCGGCGAGATTGGCGTGATTCCGCGCGGGGTGAAGTTTCGCGTGGAGTTGATGGACAAGCAAGTCCGCGGCTACATCTGCGAGAACTACGGACTCACGTTCCGCCTGCCTGAGCTGGGGCCGATTGGCGCCAACGGATTGGCAAACCCCCGCGATTTTCAATCGCCGGTGGCCGCGTACGAAGACCGAGACGGAGACTTTCGCATCGTTTCGAAGTTTCTGGGCCGGCTGTGGCAGGCGGTGATCGATCACTCTCCGCTTGACGTGGTGGCCTGGCACGGAAATTATGCTCCCTACAAGTACGACCTGGCGCGGTTCAACTGCATCAACACGGTTTCGTTCGACCATCCGGACCCTTCAATCTACACGGTTCTCAGCGCGCCATCGGCCCAGCCCGGAACCGCCAACTGCGATTTCGCGATCTTTCCTCCGCGGTGGATGGTGGCGGAGCATACGTTCCGGCCGCCGTGGTTTCATCGCAACCTGATGAACGAATTCATGGGCCTGATTTTCGGCGCTTACGACGCCAAGGCCGAAGGATTTGTGCCGGGCGGCGCCAGCCTGCACAACTGCATGGCAGGTCACGGCCCCGACGCCGAAACTTTTGAGCGGGCCAGCGCGGCCAGCCTAGCGCCGCAGTTCCTGGGTAATACACTGGCTTTCATGTTCGAGACTCAGCTTGCAGTTCGGCCGACGGCGTTTGCGATGAACACGCGCATTCTGCAGCACGAGTATTTTGAGTGCTGGCAGGGATTGAAGAAACGCTTTCATGCGCCGGATCGCGTTGAGGAACCTGCGAAAGTATGAGAAGAATCGAGATGGAGGGAACGGGATGGGGCTGACAAGCTGGCTCACATCGGCGAACGATCCTGCCTCCGATTTTCCCATTCAGAATCTTCCGTACGGAGTCTTCGACGCCGGGAGAGAAGACCATATCGGCGTTGCGATTGGCGACCGCATTCTCGACCTGCACAGGTGCGCAAGCGATGGGCTGCTCGGCTCATTGCCGGATGCGGTCGCAACTGCATGCACGGCAGGGTTGCTGAATCCGCTGATGGCGCTGGGACCTGGAGCGTGGTCGACGCTGCGGCGGCGCGTGACTGGACTGCTGGATGCGGCGGAGGCGGGCGGAGATTTGCAGAGGCGGGTTGAGCCGCACCTGGTTTCGATCAGCGGCGCGGCGATGCGACTGCCGGCTGCCATCGGGGACTACACGGATTTCTACGCGTCGATCGATCATGCGAGGCGGGTTGGACAGATGTTTCGTCCTGAGAACCCGCTGCTTCCGAATTACAAATACGTGCCAATTGCTTATCATGGCCGCGCTTCTTCGATCGTTGTGAGCGGCACGCCGATTCGCAGGCCGGAGGGGCAGACGAAGCCGCCGGAGGGCGAGCCGGTCTTTAAAACCACCGAGCGGCTGGACTACGAGCTTGAAGTCGGGTTTTTTGTGGGTTCGGGCAATCGGCTGGGCCGACCGATTCCGATTGCAGAAGCCGAGGAGCATATCTTCGGTCTTTGCCTGGTGAACGATTGGTCTGCACGAGACATTCAGTCGTGGGAGTATCAGCCGCTGGGGCCGTTCCTGGGCAAGAGCTTTTCGACCACGGTGTCGCCGTGGGTGGTTCCGCTGGAAGCGCTCGCACCGTACCGGGTTTCGGCAAGTGCGCGGCTGGCGGGTGATCCGGCGCCACTCAGCTATTTGCAATCACAGTCATCGGATCGCGGCGGAATCGACCTCACGGTCGAGGTGTACCTGCAGTCGGAAAAGATGCGGGAAGCTGGCGTGCGAGCGCAATTGCTCGGCAGAAGCAATCTGCGGCACCTCTATTGGACGCTTGCACAAATGATCACGCATCACACCAGCAACGGCTGCAATCTTCGCGCCGGCGACCTGCTGGCAACGGGGACGGTCTCGGGCCCCGAGCCGGGATCGGAGGGCTGCCTGCTTGAACTCGGGCGCAACGCCGAGCCGGTTCGGCTGCCGACGGGCGAAAAGCGCACTTTTCTTGAAGATGGCGATCGGGTGACGCTTCGCGCATACTGTCAACAGGCGGGTGGCCCAAGGATCGGCTTTGGCGAGTGCGCCGGGACGATTGTTGGCGCGATGTAACCTGGGCTCTCCCACCCTTTCCGCAAAAAGCGCGGAGAGGATGGGGCAACCTGCAGCCCTGTGAAGAATTCGATGACGAGCGAGCTGAAACTCGATGACCGGCTGGACTCCAGGTTCAAAGCTGACGCTCCCAGAGCGAGAGCGAACAGTGAAGCCATGCTGGAACTGCTTGCGGCATTGCGCGCTGAGGAGGAGACAATTCGCCAGGGCGGCGGAGCTGCGGCGGCGGAGGCGCAGCATGCGAAAGGCCGGCTTACGGTGCGCGAGCGGTTGAAGTTGCTGCTTGACGAGGGCACCGAGTTTCTTGAGCTGGGGCTGTGGGCGGCGCACGGGATGTACGCGGAGTTTGGAGGGGCTCCGTCTGCCGGGGTGGTGACGGGACTGGGCCGCGTGAGCGGCAGGCTTTGCATGATCGTGGCCAATGACGCGACGGTAAAGGCCGGAGCGTTTTTTCCCTTGACGGCGAAGAAGGTTTTGCGGGCGCAGACCATCGCGA
>Ga0187783_10001289_pt1 | contig 18433 bp, 14 predicted proteins | sample 1015_SJ02_MP02_2_FD_132471 | JGI IMG/M metagenome (GOLD analysis project Ga0187783, IMG submission 132471) | Tropical peat soil microbial communities from peatlands in Department of Meta, Colombia - 1015_SJ02_MP02_20_MG | ecosystem: Environmental > Terrestrial > Soil > Wetlands > Peat | place...
CCGGCAGGTGTCACTCCTGGCAAGGTGTGGTCGCCTGGGGCGGCTTCGTCGTAGATATCTGCTTGCCGGTAGCGAGAGCTGCCGGGCGCGTGCACCTGGTCCGTGAGTACGTTCTGGTCCCGGGCGGATTACCGCACGCGGACGATGAGGACCTGGCGGGCGATTCGGCCGATGCCGTTGCGGGCAGTGATCGTGAGCTTGTAGGTATGCCCGGCGTCCTTTCTCGCGGCCCTGCCCGTCAGGGTGGCAGTGCCGCCCCGCCCGAGCGCGAGCTTGAGCCCGGTCGGCAGTTTGCCGGATACGGTCAGGTGCGGCGCCGGGAAGCCCCAGGTCCTGATGGTGAACGTCTTCCGGATGCCGGCTGTGAATGTCACTTGCCCGGCCGAGCCGAATGAGGCCGGCTCGTCTACCGTCAGGTGCACGGTGAGACCCGCTCCGAGGGGGAGGTCGAGGTTCGTTGCGCCGATAAAGGCGTTGTATCTGCCGCCGGCGTGAGCTGCCGGGGTGCCAGACAGGAGGCCCGAGGGGCTGAGCGTGAGCCCGGCCGGCAGTCCGCTAGCCGTGTTGAAAGTCGCAGGCGGGTAGCTGGTCTCGGTGTAGGTGAGCGAGACGTGCCTGCCGGTACGCAACGTGGCGCTGGTGGGTCCGGTGACAACGATCGGCTGCAGGACCGTGATGACGTACGTCTCGGCGTCGGCCGGCCCGATGCCGTTGCTGGCTGTCACCTGGACGGGATACAGACCGCCTGTCCCGGCCGCGGGCGTGCCGGATATCACGCCGTCGGAGAACTGCAGGCCGGCCGGCAGCGCGCCGGTCTCGGTGACCGTGCCGGCCGGTGACTCGCTCACGGAGTACGTGAAGGTGAAGGGAAAGCCGTCGAAAGGAAACTCAGGCTGGTTCTGGATTACCGGTGACATCGTCGTCGCAGTCGAGCTGGGCGTAATGACGCTGACATAGCCGAGCATCAGGGAGCCAGCCTGGAGATTGTCAGTCGCGTAGACGGCCCCGGTAGCAGCGTCGACGGCCAGGGACGCACCGCCGCGCGGGATCACCGCGTCGTAGACAGCGGCGCCAGTTGCCTCGTTGAGAACGTCCAGGCGCCCCTCAAAGTCGTCGGGGCCGAGGCTGGTGGAGGCGAACAGCAGCCCGGCAGCCGGATCCACGGCCACCGCCTGCGGTGACTCGCCCGGCACGGTGTAGTTGCCAGTAATCGTGTTGCTCGCCGCGCTGATGACACTGACCTGGCCGATATAAGGATCGGCGGCGAACACCTCTCCGGCAGCGGAGTCCACGGCCAGGCCGCCTGCCGGGAAATTGGGACCTCCGCCGACCGGGACTGGAAGCTGGATCGTCGCGGTGATCTGGCCGGATGACAAGCTCATCACCTGAACCGCGCGACCGGCGGTGAGGTAGAGGTTACTGGTGGCAGCGTCGACCGCCATCGCGCCTACCAGCAAGCCTCGCAGCTGGATGGTCGAGGTGATGTGGTCCGTCTGTCCGTCGATGACCAGGACCTCTGGATCGGCACCGCCGGTCGCCACGTAAATCGTGTCTGTCTGCGGGTTCACCGCGATCGCCCGAGCGTCGGCGGCTGTGTCAATGGTCGAGGTCACGGTGTTGGTCGCGCCGTCGATCACGGCAATCTCAGGCGCGGACTCCGCGACGTACACGGTGTCGGTCGCATCGTCGACGGCCACGGCTACTGGCGGCTCTGCCGTGGGCACGTCGGCCGTCACGGTGTTGGTTGCGCCGTCGATCACCGCGATCCCGCGGGGCTTGCCGTTGGCGATGGCGGCATAGATCGTGTCCGTCTGCGAGTCGACGGCCACTGCGACCGAGTCAGCACCGACCTGCACGCGGGTGGCGTTGTAGAAGCTGAAGCCGGCTGTCCCGGCGGCTGCCTGTCCGGCAACTGGCAGGATCGCCATGACAACCCCGGCCGCGCTGATGGCGGCCGACCACCTCAACTTGCGATTCATCCGACTGAACCCCCGTCGCATCGGCAAGCCGCCCGACAAGCCATAGGAAGGCTCAAGTATGACATGCCATATCATCGACCGTAAACGTCCCGTATCGATCGATCTGATCAGACATCCACGTGCAAGCAGACGGGCAATTCCCTCTCGTGCCGCGATCCGGGCGTGGGACTGTCGCAGATCAGCTGGCGGACGAGTGTCGCGCATCACCCGACGGAGGACACACACTAACGTCGATGCGCTGCCGAGTTGCGCCTTCCTATGATCAAGAGCGGCGCCGCTGCGCCGCGCCGCGTTGGTCCGTTGCCGCAGATCAATCGGGCTCATTCAAAATGCACGGTCCGCGACGGCGCTCATCTTCCTCGGCTCCCATTGTCCAGCTCGCAGGCACCGCGTCTAGGCCGTCCTCGGGCGTCGCTGCGCGATGGCTTCGCCAGCCTAGACCCGGCACCCACTCGCAAGGATTCTGCGCCTATGAGGAAGACGGGGTGGGACTAGGATTCCCGCCTCCCGAGGCCGAGCCCCAGGAAGGTATCCACAGCCGTTTCGTCGGTCGCCTGCGTTCCGACATTCATGCAGAGAGCCTCGAACGTGCTGTCATGGAAGGTCAGCACGAAATGCCGGTATGGACGGTGAGGCCAGGAGGTGTCGTTCGGGAAGACCACGCGGTTCTGCCGCACGAGGTCGCTCAGCCAGGCAGAGTTGAGAACCTCGAAGAGCGCATAGTGTCTCAGTCCCCCGGCGTAGAGCGGATGCCCGCCCAAGGCTTCGTCGTTCGGGTAGCCGAACCTCGTCTGGAGACATCCCTGGAATCGGAACACCACTCGATTGTGCAGGCAGTCGTCATCGGTCTCACATACGATGACGGCGCCGTGTTCGTCCTGCCAGATCGCCGGATCGGGTGCGCCCGCCGAAGGCCGAAATGGCGTGCTGACCTCTACAACCTTGATGCCCGCCTCGAGCTTCGCAGCCGAGAAGAGCGATACCAGGACCCGGCGGTCAACATGACCGAGAACGACCTTCACGCGGGAGCGGGCCAGGTGTGCCCGGTGTGCCATCAAGCGATCGCGAACGGACAGGCCGTGCGTCTCCGGATCGACGGGACCTACCAGCACGACCCTTGTCCTTGAGGTGCCGAGATGCTCATTCCGTTCGGTGAGGTGCTCGCTCTGCTCGCTGTGTCCGTCGACTAGCAGGCAACTAGCGGGTCTTTCTGCAGGCCTTTCTGCCTAGTCCTTTCGAGCTGTTACAAATATCCTTACGACTTCAAGGGCGCGCCGGAGGCGCGCCACGCTCCGGCGGCCCCAGTCATTGATCTTGCCTCGGAGCGCTGGAGGTTCGCGAGCCATCGGCTGCGACAGCTGGGAGGCGCGCACATTCAGGCTAGGTCCGCTGGGTGGCGGCAGGCTCCGCCGCTCCCTCCGCCAAGCGTGCCTCCGGTCGCGGCGGCCTGCCGCAGGTCTGCGCCTACCATGCCCGCCGCGCCGCCTGACCGATGCGCCTGCGCCAGCTCCCGAGCTGCAAGACCTGACTGCCGTCCTCCTCGCGCCGGCATCCTGTCGCCGTGCAGAGATCACAGTCAAGAGCGCTCGCTGCGCTCGCGCCCCGCTCGCGCCCTGCGGGTGGCGCTGCGCGCCAGCCTTGAGTGTGATCTTCCCCGGCAAGATTCCGGCGCCTATCAGGAGAACGGCCGCGTGTGAGATGGACTCGCGCCATCATGCCGTCCAACGCAGAAATGGCTATAGGCGATAATCGCGTTTATGGCTATAATGATCTGGTGACAGCTCTTAATTGGATAGCTGTAGTTCTATCGGTAGCTGCAGTGCTTATCACTGTTCGCCAGGTTACTTATGCTCGACAAGCCAATCATCTGCCTTTATTTGTCGATATTCTTCGAGAATATCGCTCGCTAGAATTTCAACGATACTATCATTATATAACGACCGAGTTCCCCAAGCGTACCACTGTACAGCCGCTATCTGATCTTGAGGACTATGACAGAGACGCTGCTCTCACCGTTGTGTATTTCTTTTGGTCAATTGCGTATCTTACCGTGTACGGCATAATGGATGAGGAGATGGTCATGGCTACTCTTCAGACGCCGATCCGACGCTGCTGGGCGATACTCGGGCCCTATATTGAAGCGGAGAGGGAGAAGCCGGACCGCATTGGAATGTTCCAATTTCTTGAGCACATCGCCGTGCGAGCTGAAAGTACGTCTATACCGAAGTTGGCCGTAAAGAGGCGCCTGCAGCGACATTCGCGCGTAGATTTGATGTCAGCCGCTCATGCCGATGGGGGAGCCGGAGTATCACACCAAGTACCCAATTGACTCACCCGCACGTTCGCCCAGGAATCATGGTACGCATGGGCACATCATGGACGAGTACCGGCGCCGACTACGCGACTATGGCGACGGGCTTGTCCGCGCTCACCGCGGCGGCCGTCTGGACAAGGCAGCAGTGGCAGAGTCAGGGCGCGCGCAGGAATGCGGCCAGGTGGATCAGTCTGGAGCCTGTTGTCACTCACGGCGAAGTGACGGAGCTGATGGTAGTCAACCATGGCCCGTACCTTGCCAAATTCAAGTGTTCGGTGGTCCATATCGAGCCTCAGCCTGCCGCCCAAAACGCGCCGTGGGAGCTGCGCTGGTCCGGGTCCAGCAGCGTCACCCAGGAGATAGGTCCGCGGGGTGGAAGCTGGCCCGTGGACTTCGCCAGCGGAGGCTGTGGCGTCGTGCGAGCGACGGAGAACTTGCGGGCAGCATCTCGCTGACCAGGTTCGGCCGATCCGATGTGCCGTACAACTACGACAACACCGCCGAATGCGACCAGCGCGTGCCGGTAACCGTCACGGTCCGGGTCACGATGATGGAGCCGCTGGCCCTAATTGAGCCGAAGCTGCGTATCACGCTGGAGCCGCATTCCGAGAACGGAGAGGCATGGGTGCACGTCGAGCTTCTGGCCCCACACCCGCCTGCGAAGCGGCTGCGCACGCGTTAGCCTGATCATGCCCAATACGTGCCCAGATAACGGGCCGCGTGAGTGTAATGGCAGGTTGAGACGGCAGCGCCGCAGGTCTGTAAAACCGTCGGCTCAGCCTACGTTGGTTCGAACCCAACACCTGCCACCACCAGCCAAAATGGCCCATGACGTGGGGAAACCAGGGCTCGCGGGCCTTCTCGTTCTTTTCCCACGCCGTGTCATGATGTGCCGCCGTGGGGCATCGTGTAGCGGTGGTTACGGACGTATCGCGGACGCGCTCCGGGTCGGCCGGGCGGTTCACCTGACCGCCTGACTCCAGGCCTCCGGGCGAGGCGTTCAGTAGCCGGCGCCGGACGAGTATCGTCCGGGCTGATTGCGCTGTGCTCCTTGCGATAAGGCAAGTTCGCCCGGTAGATGATTCTCTGAACCACGTCCTCGGTGTTGGCTTCTTCAGGACTGGCGGTGCACACAAGCTGATGCCGCTCCGGCAGAAGGCCGGGCGAGCCCTGGCTCCTTGCATTCTGAGCCTCGGCCATGCTATTGACCGCCGCATCGACCGAGACTGGTCCGATGCCAACATCGCCGAAATAGCAGTCCTCGAGGCGAACGTAGTCACTCGGGTCGTTGAGGCGGCGGCGACCGCCACCGTCAGCCGCATTGAGCCAGTGCTCGCCAATAACTGCCAACAGCACCTTGCATGACGCCATGGCATCGTCGATAGCTTGTGGAAACACCGCGCCCGGCGCTATCCCGCCAACATCGATGAAGACGCGGTCTGCTGCGAATCGCTGCTTGAGGCGATCAGACAAGCGGCCTGCGGCGTGTCGGCTGTCGTCCCGACGATAACTGATAAACACGCTGCCGATGTTGGCGCCACGTGGTCGTCGGAGCGCCCTTCGCAGGCTCCATCTTGGCCGGCACTGACGGGTCGCCCTGTCGGAAGCGATCTCAGCCGGATACGTGCCCCGACTTTGCTGTAGGAAGGTTTCGTCGAGTGTGGCATCGGCGCGGGTGCGGCTAGCGTGCGCGAACTGTAGACAACGGCCCGTCCAAAGCTTGCTTGCGGACGGAGGCGACCGCGTGCTTCGGTGAGGTGCCAGGTGCTGGCCTCCGTTGCATCTGACTCCGGCATCCAGCCGTCCGCGGGTGGACTCGGGCTGTCCGCTGCATGGGTGAAGTCCTAGTCCAGCAGCGACGGCACACTCCGCTCTTCGCTCCGCCAGTGGCGGCTCCGCCACTTTAGTCCGGGGCTCTTTGAAGTCCTGACCATGCTGGCCTGGGTACAAAGAGGGCTATGCAGCTCCGACCTGTGACGCCACGCCAGCTTGAGGTTCTTGGCTGGGTTGCTGCCGAAAACGGCGTGTGGAATGCCATGCAGCGTCCAGCCGGGCAGCACTATCTCGACCACGGCGAATACCCTCGCACTGCGGCAGTGGCTACGAGTCGCAGTGCGCAGCACCGGAGCAGCCGCTCCCGGAACGCGTCAGCGCATCAGAGGCCGGCGGATTTGGGTCCGCCGTCCGCATTCAGTGTCCCCAGTGCAGCGCCGGACTCTGCATCGGCCTGCCGAGCCGTCGGCGGCCGGAGGAGGTAGGTCTGGTGGTCCGGGGCTTTCCCGCTACCACCTGCCCATCCAGGCCTTCACTGTCAAATGGCGTCCGTGCGATTGTCAGTCAGCGGCCGCTCTCTGGTGTCCGCAGAGCAGTCGTTGCTCAGTCGGATATTCCTGAGCTCTGCTATCCGTGAGTCGGCTCTAGTGTCGTCCGATCACGTACCATTGTAGCGCTTTCGTATAGGTTTATTACTATGGACTAGCAGAAGTCATGAGTAGTAGTGTTTGGACCAGGGATCGTTGAGGGGGATGGGGCCATTCGTGTCGAACATGCTGGATCTACTGCGCGCTTATGCGTCTGAGGTTTCTGATTGCGTCGGCGCGATCCGCGTGCCTGAGGGCCTAGCCGTGCAGTGCGACGAGGTGAGGCAATTCGCAGACAAGATCCTAGCCGAAATGGATCAGCCACTTCGGATTGGGTTTGTCGGGGAATTCAGCGCTGGTAAATCCTTACTGCTCGGAGTGCTGGTCGGTAAGCCGGACCTATTGCCTACAAGCTTGGAGCCGACGACGGGGAATGTCACAGAATTGCGTTTCACTCCTGCGGCGGACGAGACAGCGGGGATCAGCATTGGCCGGGTGGAAGTCCGGTTTCTCGCCGAAGACGAAGCTGATCGGTTGTTCGAGCTCATTCTCAACGAGCTCGGAATTGCGGCGGAGCGGGCACGGTTGCCCGCTACTGAACTAGCCGAGCTGAACGCGTTCGGCACAGTGTGGACGCCTGGATTCCGTGCCTGGTGCGCCCGGATGACACGACATGAGGACGCGCAGCTCCGTAAGCTCGTCAGAGAGTTGATCCAGCTCAAGGACGCCATCTACGCCGCGCCCGACTGGCTGGGGCGGTCGGTCACGATTCCATGGGACCGGCTCACCGAACTGCTGCAGGTCAGCTATCCCTCGCTTGAGGGCGGACTGCCGTCGTCGCCTGTCCCTGGTTCGCTCCCGTTCAGCACGGACCTGGCAAGGGGCCAGTTCACGACGATCTTTCCGCTGGTTGCGCGCGTAGTGCTGGACATCTCGATGCCAGCAGGGGCCTGGCCGGTTTGCGCCGTGTCCGGCAATCAGGGATTTACCCTGCTGGACTTCCCTGGCATCGGCGGCGCGAACAGCAAGGCCAGGGATCTCTTCCTGACCCGTCATGGTATCGAGGACGTCCACACGATCCTTGTGCTGGTGAATGCCGGCCGGGCGGGCAGTCAGGTCCCTGACGCCTTCTACGGCTTCCTCCGCGACCTCGAATCTGGCGATGGCGCCGCCGAGCCGCTGAGCGCCAGGATCATCTACTGCGCTGGTCGGTTCGACGAGGTTCCCGCACCGAAGTCGCTCATCGAAGATCCCTTCGGCACGAGGATGACTCAGGATCGAATTCTCAACGCCAGCCGACCGCTGTCCGCCTTGCTGCATTCAGGACATCAGCCGGGGCTGTCGGCGATGCGCGCCTTCGCTTCCTCAGTACTCGCGATCTCGCGCCGGGGGTTGCGGGACGCGCCTGGTGAACTTGACCTGGAATTGCACCGGCCCGCCGCCGAAAGGCGCGCCGAGGAATGGCGGACGATAGCCGAGATGCTCCGCGCGGGCGGGACCGGCCTGGATCTCGCAAGGATCTTGCAGAGCTACGCGGCAGACGGCGGGGTCTCGGAACTGCGGCAACTACTCGACCAGCACGTCCGCGACAACGGCCTGGCGCTGCGCGTTCAGAAGGCACAGCGTCAGCTTGACGAGCTTGACGAGCTGAAGAGCCGGCTGGAGCACGAACTGCGGGCGACCATGCAAGCGAGCGCCGAAGATCATGCCAGCCCCGCGATGCAGGCGATCGCGCTGCTACGCGACCTGCGCCGGCGTAAGGAGCAGCTCGTCCAGGGCATTGCGCTGCTGCGCGATCCCGCCCAGGTGCCGCTGGCGCATGGCTGGTCTGTCCGCCAGGACGTAGTGAGGAAGACCGCCGACCTGGTGATGGCATGGCCCGAGTGGGAAGCGATCTTCAGCTGCGTACAGGAGAACGTCGTAGATCCCGGTACATGGACAACGGATCTGAGCGAGCTTGAGCTAGAGATCCTTGGACAGGCGGACCTGGCCGTGGCCGACAGGCTGCCCCAGCGGCTGGGCGAGTTCGAAGGGCGATTTTCCCAGAGCTGCGCCGAACTCCGCGACTATGCGCGCGATCAGGCTCTGGAGGGCACGAAGAAGTGGCTGGACGATCAGTCCAGCTCGGCGGAGCTTCGGGATCTGCAGCGCCGGGTGGCGGCGATGCTCGACGACGACGCCAGGGCGAGACTCGGGAGGATCGGCTCGCCAGGGCGGCTTCCGGAAGCGATCGAACGCATTGCCCGTCCTGCCCTCATCGCAAAAGGCATCGAGAACATCCTGACCCGGACCAGCCCGCTGCCCAACCAGGAGCCGCCTTTCCCGATGCGGCCTGAGCAGCTCACCAGCTGGGCGGACGGATCCCCTCCTCGCGACGGCACCCGGCACTTCGTCAGGGTGATCCGCCTGCGTAGCGCGCTGATTGACAGCGTGACCGACTTTGCGCTCAGCTGCCTGGACGCGGTGCAGGATCGGATCGCCACGGAACTGCACATTTATTACACCGGAGGGCTGACCAGACTGCCCGACCAGCGCCAGTTCGCGGCCGCCGCGGTCGGCCAGGATGCTGGATCGCCGCAGGAACTCCCGGACCCGGCTGCGACGCTCGCGGCGCTGCAGAGGCCGGACAAGGATCTGGGCTCCGCGTGGTAGCCATTGAGGTCGCCTTGGACTTCGTTGACGCGGACGGGAGGTCGGGTAATGCCTTCCGGCTGATCGAGCGCGACGGGCGCTACCTGCTGCCGCGGCTCGTCATCACAGCGACCGACCACGTGTGGCTGGACGAGGCGACGATCGCGTCGTGCGAGCAGTTGACCGGCAGCACGACGCTGCGCGCTGCGCTGCTAGCGGCATGGAGCGGCAGCGGACCGTCGGGGCACGGAACTCGGCTTGAATCCCCGGAGTGCTGGCTGGCCGCCAGCCATGTCACGGAGCCCTCCGAGGTCCGGGTCGCCTGGGCGGTGACATGGTACGAAACAAGCCTGTACGAGCGGTTTGTGAGCAGTTCCGAACCCTTTCGCCGGGAGGGCAGCGTGACCATGAGCTTCGAGCCTGCGCCGAGAGCGGCCGTTCGTGAGCAAGAACAGGAGGATGCGAGGTGGAGTCGGGGTCACGTGGCGGTGGATTTCGGCACGTCCTACTGCACGGCCACGCTGTTTGAGCAACATTTCCTCCCGCCGCTCCGCCCGCTGTCGAGCCTGCAGACTCGTCAGCTGCGGGCAGAGATCACCAGCTTCCTCGGCACCGGGCCGCAGGCCGGGCCAGACGCACGGCGCGAGTTCGTCGAGTTCGCGGCCGAGGTCGCGGTGTCCCAGCTTCCCGGTGCCGCCCGCCGAAGCGACCAGGAACTGATTACCGAGCTGCAGCGGCGGCTGTCAGAGACTGACGACGAGGATCCGAAGCTCCTCTACGCGGTGCTTCTCGAGCTTGAGCGACGCGTACCAGTGAGTTCTGCGGCGCTGCGGCCCGCCCTGGCTGCTGCGCTGAACGAGATGTACGGTCACGCCTGGCGGATCCCGGCGCTAGATCGGCTGCGGCTGTTCGAAGTGCAACTCGACCCCAACGAACTATCCGTTGTTGAGAGCAAGGCCACCGCCAAGGTCGGCCCGCCACTAACTGTCGAGATCGGCAGGGGCGTCGACGAGGACGACGACGGAGGCCCGCAGAGCTACGTCTACGCCGGACTCAAGCAGCGGCTCGGCAAGACGGACCCCCACCCGGAGCTTGGCCCGGCTGTTAGCAGTGACGACCTGCTTCGCGAGGCGCTGCGCGACATCCTGCGCCGGTGCAACGCCTTCGTTGAGCAGGGCCCACAGGAACTCGGGGAAGGTCGGATCAGGAATGTGGTCATCACCTTCCCGACGATGGCCACGCCTCCGGTCCGGCGCAAGCTCAACGACATGCTGCAGGAAATTGGGATTCCGCTCGTCGACAACACACTTGACGAGGCGATCGCGGCAGCGATGTTCACGGTGTTGCGCGACTTTGGCAGCGACTACGACACCGGACTCGAACTGCTCCGCTCCCAGTCACGCAGCGTAGTCGCAGATCAAAAATGGAAGCAGAACCTGCTTGTCATCGACATCGGCGGCGGGACCACCGACATCGCGCTGCTCGGGTTGCACCTGCACGACGAGACGCCAGAAGACGCCGTCACTGCCGCGCCGGACAGGCACGGCCGGTACTACGTGCTGATCCCGGAGGTACTTGGCTCGACAGGTCGGCTCCAGCTCGGCGGCGAACTGATGACCTTGCGAGTCTTCTACTGGATTAAGGCGCGGCTCGGAGATCAGCTGTTGCGGCTCTCTCCGGACATGCTCCGGCGCCCGCTTTCGGACCTGCAGTTGATCGCGCGTGGCGATCCAGGGGACAGTCCGCTGCTGTCCCGGACGAAGGGCAAGCTACCCACTTCCGATCATGGCCGGGTGTTCGACGTACTTGACTCGGTGGTGCCGACTCGGTCTGCCCCCGGCTACGGGCGGCCTGGCCAGGCCTTCTGGCTGCTCTGGCGGATCGCCGACCGGATCAAGCTTGAGTTCTGCGAGCCCCAGGCGCCGGAGGAGATCGAGCTGCGGCCAGCCGAGGTCCGGCGGATGCTGCAGGTAGCCTGGTCGGCGTCCGGGACCAGTGCGCCGGATGTCCGGGTCATCAGCGACTCGGACCTCGCGATCAAGCTGGCGAAGGACGACTTCGACCAGCTTGCGGCCCCCGACGTCGACGAGATCATGCACCTGGCATATGACCTTGCCGCCGACCGTCTGGCCGGGACCGCGGGCAACGCGGAACCGGTCGACAAGATCATCCTGACTGGCCAGGCGAGCCGCGCGCCGCTGGTCCGTGAGCGGCTGCTTTCTGTGTTCGCTGCGCGGGGTCGAGACCCGCAGGCCATCTCGTGGAAGCCGAAGTCGGTCAGCGTCGTGGAGGGTCAGTTCGCCAAGCTGGCCACCTCGCTCGGCGCGTGCTGGACCAAGAGCGTCAAGGGCCTCGTGCCGAGCGCGAAGGGAGCGGTCGGCGACTTGATCGACGGCCGCAATATGTTTCGTGTCAACGCGGACAATCTCTTCTTCAACCTCCCGTGCACGTTCCGGCTGGGCACGCTGCTTGGCGGGTCGAAGGACGCCAGAGAGGTCCTCCACATCGGGGCCGAGATGTTCCAGGCGTACCCGGACCGGGACGAGGCGGTGCTACGCAGCGAGCCGTTCGAGCTCGTTGGCATCGTGGCCATTTACCGCGACGCTCAGGGGATGAGGCCCCGGTGGGCCGACTTCCAGTGGGAACTTACAGCGAGGCAGCAAGGCCTCAGTCTCGACGAGAACGTCTGGCCGACTGCCATCACCGCCGTCCTGGAGACGACGTCCAACCTTGAGTTGTCTCTGCTCTTGTCGCGAGGCCGGCCGCACTATGCACTGGCTGGCAGCAGTATCCCGGTCCTGCGAGCGGTCTCGGCTGCGAGCGGGATCGCTGCTCGCGGGCAGCCACGGTTTTTTCAGAGGTCACGGTCTGGGCCGGCAGCCGGAAACCTGGATAGCAAGCCGGAGTTCGACCCGTCCCGCATCGTGGTGAACGCCTTCCGTGGCGACGGAGACCACCGGGGTACTGTGATCTTTCCGTGGCCAGGGGCCGACCTGCGGTCCGAAGGCGCGGATGCGGCCTTCCCCGAGACCTTCCACGTTCTTCATGGCAATGGGACGGAGACGGTCGTAGACGGCGCGGTAAGCGTGCCGCTGCCCGAACCGCCTGTTGGCGGAAGGTGGACGTTCCATTACCAGGATGACAAGGACGGGCTACACCACATCGGGGAGCTTTCGCCGCCGCGCCGCACCGGCCAACTCGCCGTCCGGTACTACGCATCGGTGGACAGACAAGGAGACCTGAGGGTCCACGCTGGCGAGGTGCCATTCTGGAATGCGACCTCACTCGCCGAGGTGGAGGCCAAGCCGGGCAGCGTATACGCCGCCGTAATGGAGCCCACCTCTGATGACTATGAGGCCGAGCGCGATCCGTTCAACGGCACGCACTGATGGACGCCGTCGACAGGCTGCTACGGGCCGGAGACGGCTCGCAGCTTGCCGGGGAGGTGCGCGGCTGGCTCGTAGGCTGGCGGGCCATGCTGGTCGACGCGGCGGCGCGATGCCCAGGTGATCCAGGGCTGCCTGCGGTCGTCGACTTGATCCGGGAGCTGGATGATCTCCTCAGCACTCCGCCTGTCGCCGTCGCGCTAGCTGCGGGCGTCTCGGGCGCCGCCACGTCGGCGGCGGCTCGCGCCGTGCCGCGATCGGCGGGCTACACGAAGAGTCCGCCGGCAAGCGGGCTCGGCGAGGATCCGGGATTGACTCGCCTGATCACGGCGTTCCTCGCGGATCCGGGCGTGATGGAAGCCATCGATGACCAGTCGCTGGCTGCCCTGAACAGGCCGGACGACCCCGACACGGAGTGGTTCGGGTTGCATCTATGCTTGCTGCGGCTGCCGGAGAGGGTGGCAGGCACGTGGCGCGACAGGGCGGCGCAGCTGAGCTTGGCGCCTACTGCCTGGCGCAGTCTGCCCGACGACGTCGAATTCGTCCTCGTGCCGGCGCGGGCCGCGGTGCTCCAGCCTCATTCGGTAGGCCACCGGACCGCACCGGACGCCCCAGTCGATGAGGAGGTTGCCTCCGCGCTCAGCCTGAGTGCGCCGGATGGCCGGCAAGACCCCGAGACAGCCGAGCTCGGCAGGCTCGCTTCACTTATCCTTGGCCTAGCCAACCTGGACGAGAACCTCGTGGTCTGCCTGGAGAGCACGCTCTACCAGGGCTCCCGGCGGCTCAACGAGGATCTCCGCCAGCGGTACCGTGCCGACCTGATCGGCCGGCTGGGCGAATTCGCGCGGAGCGCGCCCGCTTCCGCAGCGCGCTTCGAGGCACTTCTCGATGTCGATGAGGCGTTCAATTCGCTGACCCACCGGCCACCGCCAGCGGACTCCAGCTGGTGGGCACGAGTACACCGGCGCTCGCGCGCAATGGTAGATCGTTCGGTCAGCGTGCTCAGGCACGCAGGAACGGACGTCGAGGTGATGGAGCTAGGCCTCAAGTTCCGCGACGTACGAGATCTGACGCAGGGCAACGACATCGGGTCCCGCGCCGGCGGTGAGCCAGGAGATGTGCTCGCCTGCCTTCGGCTGTGGGCTCGGATCGGCGGCAAAGTGCTGCCTGGCCGCGTGATGTACCGAACATGACTCACCCGGAGGCACGGTGAACGGGATGGGCCAGCCGCGGGTGGTCGCTGCGATTGATTTCGGCACCCATGGCACGGGATTCGCCTGGACCGGAATCAGCCAGGACAACGGCGAGATCAGCGCTCGGCATGTTTCATTCTTCGAGGACTGGCCACATCAGCTCAGCTATCCGAAGACGCGGTCCGCTGTGCTTCTCGACGCGCAGGGAAACCTGCTGTCCTGGGGCTCTCGGGCGGAAGCTGACATGGCCGCCATGCCAAAAGGGAGCGGCTGGAGGCTCGCAGTTGGCTTCAAGATGGGCCTTCGGGACACCACCTCGGAGACTACCTCCGTGGTTGCCGCACTCGGGGCTCAGGCCGGCATAGTCCTTGACGCCCGTGCGAAGGACGCCTACCTGCTCACGGTCCTCTGCCTTCAGCAGGTGATTGCGGTCGCCCGCGACCACATCACCAGGGGCGCGTACGAAGACCAGGACATCAGGTGGTGCCTCACCGTTCCGGCGATCTGGGACCATTACACCCGGGATCTGCTTTTCAAGGCGGCAGTTGCTGCCGGGCTGCCGGACGACCCGGACCGACTGCTCCTCTGCCAGGAACCAGCCGCAGCTGCACTTTACTGCGTGGCAAAGGGTGAGGCTCTGCTCAGCACGCCTGGCACTCGGTTCATGGTGGTGGATGCCGGCGGGGGCACAGTCGACATCACTTCGTTCCAGGTCGCCGAGGACGGGCGGCTCAATGAGCTCGCTCCGGCAACTGGCGCCTTCGCCGGCTCAGACTTCATCAACCGGGCGTTCCTCGACGACGTCCTGGGCGAGCAGTTCGGCACGGGGATCATGGGACGCATCATCAACGAGCAGCGCGCAGCGCTGGTCAGCACGATGGAGGCCTGGGAACGAGCCAAACGGGGCTTCTCCCTGGAGAGCCGGGAAGAACTGGTCATCCCTCTGAGCGCGCCGCTTTACGCCACGCTACTCAAGGAGCAGCTGGCGGGCAGGTGGCGCGGCGGCGAGGATCCGGCCACCGAGGTGGTGATTAGCCGCGAACTGGCAACTTCACTGTTCGACAAAAGCGTCGACGCGACCATGACTCACGTGACCCAGCACCTCGCTGAGATGCGGACGATCAGCGGTGTCACTGGCGGAGAGATCATCGTGCTCGTTGGTGGCTTTGCAGAATCACCGTATCTGCGGGCCACATTCACCGAGCGGATGGCCGGCGAAAGCGTTCGGGTGGTCATCCCCGAGCAGCCATCGGTGGCAGTCCTGGCGGGCGCCGTGCACTTCGCTTACGACCCGTCGGTCTTCCTTAGCTGGCGGGCGCCGTTCACGCTCGGCATCGGAGTGGCCAAGTCATTTGAACCTGGCAAGGATCCGGAAAGCAGGAAGATCACGAACTTCGCCGGCCGGCAGCTGTGCCTCGGCCGGTTCGACATCTTCGTAGCCAACCGTGACGCGCTTCTGCCCGACGAGCCTGTGACCAGGACGTATCACCCGATCGCCGAGGATCAGACGACGATCGAACTGTCCCTCCTCTCTACGGCCCGGAGAGATCCGCGATATGCCGACGAGCCAGGGGCCGAGTCGGTCGCCTCCGTGACCATCGACCTGTCCGGGACCATGGATGTCCCGGTCGAAGAGCGCGAAGTAGAAGTGGCCATGTATTTCGCACAGACCCGTGTCCGAGTCGAGGCACGCAACGTGCACACGAACGAGCCAGTGACGGTCGACATCGAATGGCGTGCCACATGGTAAGGCAACGACGCTGGAAGGTGCGGTGAGATTAAGGTGGCTAAGCCCGTATCGCGAGTTCAGCTCCTTGCCGAAAGCAACGGCCAGTACATTCCGATCGACAATTGGCTGTCCTGGGCCGAGGACCAGATCGCCAGGCACTCGGCCGAAATCGACCACCTCAAGCGGCAGTCGGCCGAGGTGAATGCCCAACTCGCCATAGTCAGGTCCGAACTTCAAGCGACGGTCGCGCTGGCGAAAGGGCCGGCCGAGACGGCTGAACTGAAGCATCGGATGCGGGAACTCGACCAGCGGCTCAACAAGATCCTCGCGCTCGTCAACGACAGGCTCGGCGGCGGGCAGAACGAGCAGGGCATGCTGCACCACTCGCACGCTCAGGAATATGTCTCGCTGGTTGAGCAGCACGTGATGTCGCTGATGCGCCAGGTCTTGCAGGGGGAAGACGCGACCCCGATGGAGAAAGCCGGGTTCGTCGCGCTGGTATGCGCTGCTCTCTTCGATTCCCCGCAAGTGCGGCAGGAAGATCTCATCCGCAATCTGGGTCCTAACGCTCCCGCATCAACTGTGGACCACGCAAGGGACATATGCACACGAGCTCGTGCCCTCCGCGGCAAGGTGGCCGACGGCAGGCGGCAACGCTGGCGCTTCGACTTCACGTACGGCGTCGGCCTTGACGCGGCCTGGCAGGAGCCGTGGGCCGGATCGTTCCCCGACGGCTTGGTGGATTTCGTAGTATGCCCTGCCTACGTCGTCGATTCAGACACTTTGCTCGTGAAGCAGCGGGTCTTCACCATAATGCCGCACCCCGACAAGGCGATGAGCCCGCAGGGAAGGGCAACCCACCCCGATGCCCCGGCGGTTCCAGCATCTACGGACGGTCCTGACGAAGTTGACTGACAGGCTGGGTGAGTCTGCCTCCGCGCAGACCTGTGGTGTGCTAAAACTCTGCGCATGGTCTGACCTGCTGCTTTACGGTCAGCGCTCGTGCTAAGCCGCCTCGTCCACCTGTTCATGGTCCGGGTGTTCGGAATCCTGGTGCTGCGGCATCAGGTCGCGGTGCTGCGCCGGCAGGTCGCGCGCCCGGGGCCGGTCTGGGCTGACCGTGCCGTGCTCGCCGCCTGGCGAGGCTACTGCCCGGGCACCGTCGACTGCATGGCGGTTGTGCACTGCCAGTCCCGCGCAGTCGTCCGCTCGTGCGGAATAGCGGATATCTCAATTGGATACAACTATGCGTTCGTACGGAGATCCGACAAGACGAAATAATCACTGGATCGGTGTCTGCTTTCACCAGGCAGCGGGGGTCTGGGTCTCACTGTCCAGGCTCTCCTGGCGCATTCGCAACCCTAGCTTCCTCCAAAATTCGTGACGATGCAAGAAGGGTGGCTTCAAGCCGAATGGCTAGGGCAATCGCGTCTCCCGGCCTGGAGCGTATGGCGTGCCCGCCCGAAAAAACTAGTGTAAAAATTCTATCTCCGCTTTCGTCGTGAGTTATACTGACAGCCTCTAGCTTGATTTTAGCCGCATTGAGTATGCTGCAGAAAAGGTCATGATAGGGCTGAGCGAGGTTTTGAGTCATCGCTGGGCTGGCCATCGGGAGGTAAGCCATCGTTCCTCGAATGTGAGCGAGGGTCTGTTGTTGCTGTACTGCGTGGAGTATCGCCGTCACTTCGGCAGGAGTGGTCCTGACCCTCAAGGAGACATCGTGCTGTTGAGCGCTCAGGAGGATAATCGGTTGACTCGGATCTTCCATCTGGATGCCTGCAAACTTTACCAGTTTCATCGCGGACAGAGCCGTAGAGGACTGGACGGTCACCTCAGGTAGCGTGCGATGGATGGGCCTTGGGGTCGGGCCCTGCTCGCGCTGATCTTGCTGATCAATTGGGACGCCGTCCTTGTCAATGATGTGCGAGGCGACGAGAATGGGAGCATCAGCCCATACGGCGAGTCCTACAGAGCTGGCCGACTTGGCATCTATCTTTATTCCGCTTGAAAGCGTCAGATCGGAAAAGAGTACTTCGTTCTCAACGGCGGTAATCCTCGCATTCAATAGCCTGATGCCGCCCAACATGAGAAGGCCGCATATCAGATCATACGAAAAACAATACTCATCGCCGCTGCTCGAGTGAACTCGGCTGATGCCATGCTCGGCAGAATAAAGAGAGAGCCCATCAAGAAAGTCGCATTGCACCCGCAAGCAAGTGCCGGAGTGAATATCCTTGAGAATATAGATCGGCTGTTGTCCCTGTACGGTAATGCCTTGATAAATCATCTCCCTATAGTTCAGGATCGGATTTTCGCCACCAGAGCTAGCGTCCATCTCCTGTACTCCGAGGTCCCGCCAGCCCCAGGACTGGGTAAGGGAGTCTCCGGGCTCCTGGCTGAAGGGCGGCGACTCCACTCGCTCCACAGAGGGCTCTGCGGCGGCTCGCGAGGCCAGGAGAGCAGACGCAGTATCCGCGTTCGCAGCTCGCAATGCGCGAATCAGGCGCTCAGCGTTGCTTCTGTTACCGACGGGATAGGTTCTCGCTACGTGCTCAGCGAACGACCCTACCGCCTCGTTGCATCCTGCTGCGCGAAGCGCCTCTAGGAAGCTGCCAATGCTCAGGATGTCGTCGGCGTTAACGGATGACTCGGGATGGCGATTGAGGAGTGTAGCTAGGGCATCGTGAGCGCCGAGGCGGCCAAGCAAGCTGATCAGGCAGGCAACCGGGTGAACATAGCTGTAGAGATTCTCAAGGGATCTCAGAGGGATAAGAGAGGTGGGGCTTAGGTCCACGTGTGCGGCCGGGTCGCGCGCAAGCAGTGCCGCCACAGCCGCTTCCG
>Ga0187783_10001290_pt1 | contig 18431 bp, 12 predicted proteins | sample 1015_SJ02_MP02_2_FD_132471 | JGI IMG/M metagenome (GOLD analysis project Ga0187783, IMG submission 132471) | Tropical peat soil microbial communities from peatlands in Department of Meta, Colombia - 1015_SJ02_MP02_20_MG | ecosystem: Environmental > Terrestrial > Soil > Wetlands > Peat | place...
CGATCCAGAGCACAATGGATGTGTATACCCAGCCATGAGGGCGAGCGCGCCGCGAAGAGCGTTCTGGTGCGGAGCGTGTTGTCCGCGGCGATGGCGGGCAAGACTCGAGGTTTACGACAAAGCGAACTCAACCGATCGAGAGCGCGGATGGTCACAGATTGCCATGAGTTGCAATTAGAACATCGGATGGAATCGCTGATACAGGGGGTTTAAGATTGGTTGCGGGGGGTGGATTTGAACCACCGACCTTTGGGTTATGAGCCCAACGAGCTACCAGACTGCTCCACCCCGCGAAGCCATAATAACAACCTGTTGAATGAGGGTCAAACCGTGCAGGTCCACGTACTCACTCCGATTCAGTCTTAGCCCTATCTTGCGTTGCAATGCGGCGAGCTCTGCAGCAGCAGATCGGAGGCTGCCGACAGCTCTGCTGCGGTCGCTTTTGTTTCGGAATCCAATCCTGCGGCTGACGTTTGTGTGGTCGGGTTTTGTTGCACACATGAGGCGAAAACAGTGAGTCGCTGCGAAAACAGGACTCTCTCAATTCTGCGTCGGTTTCTCGCTGTCACCGGCGGCCGTGCTCTGGCCCGTTGTCGGCACTGGATTGTAGTCACACTGGAATCGGACCGCGATATCTTTCCCCTGAAACTGTGCGGGCAAGGCGGCAAACGGGCTCGCAGCCAGAATTGCTGCCCGAACCGCGTCGTCCAGAACCTGCTCTTGTGTCGTCTGCTTCAATTTCACATCCGCGATCGAGCCATCTCTCTCGATCGCGAACTCGATGATGACAGTGCCTGTTTTCGCCGCGGCGGTCATGCTGATTCTTTGAATCTGTACCGACCATTCCCTTTGGATTTTTGGAATCACGTTCTCGCTGAGATAGGAATTGAAGTTCACCCCCTGCGGGTTGCTGAGGAGTACCACTCGGACCGCCACCTTCACCTGGTTGGTTACGCCTCGAGCAGCTGTCGTCGGCGCGACCGCTTGCGAGCCCACCTTCCCCCCCGTAGCCTGGCTTGCCTGCATCGCCTGAATCTTCTCTCCAGTTTCCTTGAACTGCTGTGCCCCGGCCAGCGCCGCTGATGCCGCCTGTCTCTCTTCTGCTGTCTTCGCCATCGACATGGCCAGGGTAGCGACTCGAACGGCATCTTCAGGTCGCTGCTGTCGCTCCAGCACCTCCACGGCGCGGACGCGGTAATACACGTTTCCTGGTTCCCGACTGACTGCCTGCTGCGTCATCGAGTAAGCTTCGTCGAGCTTCTCGTTGCCACCTTCGAGCTCAAGGACATACGCCATTGCGTCGTACGCGGGCACGAACTCCGGATTCCCTGTGGTCACTGCCCGCAAACTCGCCTCCGCTTTGCCCAAGGACTGCTCTTCGATATGCCCAGCCTTGATCAGACTCCACGCATAGTAATAATTCGCGCGATAGTCCTGCCGATCCAGCACGAGGGCTTGCGATGACCATTTTCCCGCTTCCACGGCGTCGCCCTGTTGCAGGGCTACAAAGCTTAAGCCGTCGTAGGCGACATCCAGCTTCGGGTCGGTTTTCAATGCTTCTTCCAGCATACGCCGTGCTTCCGCATACCGGCCCCGATGCGCCATGAAATCAGCTTCCACGGCTAACGCTCTCGCGTCGGTGATCTGCCTCACTCGAAACCCGTTTTCCTCGATCTTTGGGGGTTCGACCTTCGCTGCCGTGAAGGAGAAGCTATTGATGTACTTTCGCAGTGGTTCGTCCAGCGCCTTTGCATTTCCAATGGTTTGCGATGCCGCGTCCGTCGCACCCACACCCGACGCCAACAGGTGAATGAACTCGGACATACGGTGGGTGTGCTCCTTCCAGTCCCGTGCCATGAGGTAATGGGTCAGTGCCCATGACTCGGCGTAGAAAATCGATGTCTTGTCTTGCTCGTGGTAATACGGCGACAATGCATCGATCTGAAAAAGCGTGCTAACTGGCAAGACCTGCTGCTGGTGCAAGATGAGGAGGTTCGATGTACTTGGGGCTCCCACGTACACGTCCTTGTTCCGGATCCTCGTATTGCCATAAAACTCTGCCAACCCTTCCACCACCCACAGTGGTACATATGCGATCAGTTGTCGGGTCAGATAATGTACATACTCGTGATACACCGGCTCGAACGGCTCGTATGCCTCCTGGTTCAGGCCCACATCCAGTCGAAGTGCGATATAGTTTGCGTCGGTCCCGCCCACGTACATGCCGGAGGGATGTGCTATCCCTTTCTGCGCCCAGTACTCGGGCAGCAGGCCTTTCAGTGCGTTCTCATCCTTTGTTGCGATGATGATCACCGGTTGTTCCACCGACTCTTGCTTCTGCCCGAAATAGGTTCGAAACACCGCCCGAATCATCTCGAACTGATAAGCCGTCCGCCGCGCCTGCGCTTCGCCCGCGTTCGTCACCACGATGAAATTTGGACTGCGCAGCTCAATCCATGACGGCTGGTTGCCCGCCGATGCCGCTCCGCTCGCAAAGATTATGATCAGCAAACCCACGGATAGTCGGCAGAACCCGCGCCGGCGTAACTTGCAAAGCGAGAGTGTCGCCCAGGAATTCATGGATCCTCCCGCAGCCCTGGGAAAAGTGGGAACCAAGTGTATGACGGGAACCTATCCTTTTGGAAGTCTCTGTGTGTTGAGCCTTTAGGAACCACACAGCCTGGAAGTCACGGTCGAAGGCGGGCGATCGTGGTTCCGGTGACAGCGGTTCCATGAGTGGCGGAATCAAGAATGTAGGCCAATCAGATTGGCCCGTGATAGCGACGCAACGGACTGCGGCGGCGAGGAATGCTGCGGTGACCCCCAGCCCGATCCACAAACCCGGGCTGCTAAGGGTACCTGAACTGTGCATCCAAGAATAGGTCGTGAAGTCGACAGGCCCAACGTCAGCCACCGGCTCCGCGCGCCCCGAAAAGTGGTTTCCCAGTATCGCAGCGAAATACGATGGTCATTCCTTGTGGCGCCTGATTGCCCATCACGGCAACAAACAAGTCGGCGATGCTGGGCGTGCGCACGTCCGCCCAGTGCGGTGAGTTGTCACATGTCAAGCTTTTTTTGGTTTTCTTTGTTGTCCATCATCTCAATGAAATGAAAGGCTTTGAGTTCGGACAGGCGGCGCCGCTGGGATGCTTCGGAGGTCGACTCGCAGTTTTTATGAGGGTTCGGACGACGTTCGTTAAAGGTTGGAGAGCAGTTCCTCTTTGCCAAATTCCCGAGAGGCAACCGCGGGAACTCTCTGTCAACGCGTCAACATGCGCAGCGACGATCGCCTAATTCTGAGCGCTGGCGGAACTATTCAGGCGAATCACTTTTCCGGTATCGAGTTCGTATTCCGCCTCGACCACGCCTAGCTTGCCCGCCTTCGTAGCGTTGCGAATGATCTCACTGTTGGCCAGCACATCCTTCGTGCTCTGATGCACGTTCTCTTTGACCGCAGACTCGAGGAGATTGTCTGCCTTGGCATAGGTCTTCGCTTGAGTCACAGCCGGGCTTATTTTTTCCACGATGGCATCCAAATTATTGCTCGGCATCTTTTCGCCCGAACATGCCGCACTGACGGCACCGCATTGCTGATGCCCCAGCACAACCAGCAGAGGACTGTGCAGGTGATCCACGGCATACTCGATGCTTCCAAGGGCAACCGGGTCAGCGACGTTCCCCGCAGTACGTACCACGAAGAGATCCCCCAGGCTTTGATCGAAGATCAGCTCGGGACCAACCCGGCTGTCGGAACAAGAGAGAATGATGGCTTTGGGGGATTGTCCGGAAGCCAGCTTCTGGCGGAGGGAAACCAGAGCATGCGTTTTCGGCTTACCAGCCACGAATCGACCATTGCCGGACATAAGGTCATTCCAGACTTGATCCGCCGAAGGTGTGGCATGGTTCGGGGCATGCGAAGAGGGCTGCGCAGGAGTCGCAGGAGTCTGTTGCGCAAGCCCGGAACCCACCAACGAAAAAACGATAGCAAGAAACAGTATGCGCGTCACGGCTAGCTCCTTCGAGCGCATTATAGTGGAATGAGCTTGAGCCCCAAGAAATAAATTCACGTGTTCCATCCCGGAATTCCCAGCACGCTACGCTTCGAGCCCATCCGCTAGTTTAGCGGCGGTTCAATCATTCCCTGAAACGTGGTTCCAAGAAACTTTCCTCTTGCGTCGAAATTCCAGTTGAAGATAGCCGAACCCGCACTCGCGCATGCGTGACACCCGTTGCGCAGGGGATAGCCTACCGTGAACTGTATACCGCCATTAGGTCCGGCTTGCGAGTTGGGCCATGTCTTTCCGTCCCGATCACCCGGCCACACATCGACGTTGGGAAATTGCCCCTTAAGGTCCTGAAACTGGCCACTTTGTTTCATAGTTTTGATATCGAGCAGCTTAAGATCTTCAACATTGACGATTGGCGGCTGCCCATTCACCAGTAAGAGGCCATAGTTGGTGTTGGCGCGCAGGGGGTAGGTGATAAATGCAAAGGCCACGGGGCCTTCGTCCTGAAGCCCGGTCATCACGCCAAACTCGCCATGGCTTTCCTTGTAGAGTTCTCGGGTAAAGCCTACGGCCTCGGGCGGAGCGCCGGCCTTCGCCATCTGGCCGATCATGCATTCGCCATGGTTGGAAGACGATGATTGGTCGCAGACGCTGTGTGCAGTCTTCATAAACTGCGGCGGCATCTGCCAGACCGCCGAAGCACCGATTTTCTCGGACGAATGCTGCGAGTATGCGGTCAAGCAGGCAGCTAGGAAGAGGAAAATTAACGAAGGACAGAGAGAACGCATGTTCGGCTCCAAAGTACGTGGTAGTGTGCATGATCGAGAAGTCTGGGTCGTCGAGATCGGTCGCATGCGAACTCTCAATGTTTCACCCTTCCACTCCTGATCTGATCTTTCAGCCGTCAAAACTTGATACAGACGTTTTTCGTTCCGCGTTGATCAAGTCCCGCAGCCATTTTCATTGCCAGTTGCCAACCCAAACTCAAATCTAGTCCCGGCTTTCTGGCGGCGCTGACCACTACGCCGATCAGAGAGTGGGGCTGTCATTCCCGAGCATGGTCTCCCGGACGATCTTGACCGGTGGAAAGCCCTGCCGGAGAAATGTATCGTGGAACTGCTGCAAGCTGAAACTGTTTCCCATTTTCTGCCGGTAGTCCTCCCGGAGCTTCATAATCTTCAACTTTCCAAGGGTATAGACAAGGTAAGTGGGATCGCTGGTGCCCCGCTTGGTCTCGACTTCCGCGACGGATTGGGGTTGATAGCCCTCGGTCTGGAAAAACTGCACCGCTTGGTCAAACGTCATTTTGCCGGTGTGCATGGAAATTCCGACGATGTACCGGGCATCCCGTAAGAGGGCATCCAGCAACTGGCCAAGCCGGAGCCTCGGGTCCCCGTTTCCATATCCTTCGTCGAGCATCATCTGCTCGCTGTAATGCGCCCAGCCCTCGGCATTTGAGCCACAGCCTAACAACTTCCGAACCTTGGAGGGAGCCGAGGGAACCCACAAAAACTGCACGTAGTGCCCCGGATACACCTCATGCACGGCAACGGCGATCATCGTGGAGCGGTTAAATTGCCCCATGAAGGATTCCGTCTTCGCCTTCGGCCAATCATGCTCCGGCAAGGTGACATTAAAAAACGCCTCTTTGGCAACGGATTCGTACGGTCCGGGGGTGTCCATCGAAGCGAAGGTGAGCGCCCGCGCAAAAGGAGTGTCCTGCACGATGGGCGGGACCTGCGAGGGAATGGTCACAATTTGCTTGTCCACGATGTATTGCCGTATGCCGGTCAAATCGCCACGGAATGTCTCGAGCAGCTGGTCGGGCGCGGGATGATCCTGTTGCAGTTCCACTCTGATCTGGTCCGGCGTTTTCTTGGGATCGAGCTGCCCGGCGACCTTTTTAAACCACTCTTGGTTCCGACGAAGATCGGCATAGCCGATCTCGAGCAACAGTTCCTCCGGGATATCCACCATCTCGTCGTACAAAAGCTTCTTCCGATAGTTTTCAGCGCCAACCCGAAAGTCACCACCTGAGCCAGGCAGTAGAGTTTCCTTCAGAAATTTCTCGTAATCTTCGAGTGCCGTAATGACCGCCTGGTTGCTGGTTCGAAACTCAGACAGCAACTGCTGGTCCTTCACGTCATTGAAGGCTTCGGGCACGTCTTTCTGGAAAAAACCGACGAGGTCCGGCAGTTGCTGAATGGCGACTTCGGTGTAGATTCGAGGCGGGTTCTTGAGATTTTCCCTGGCTGCTCGAAGAACTCCTGGCATGGCCCGCTCGCGCTCGATTAAGGAGCGCAATCGCTTCTCCGGCGCTGCGAACTTGCGCGACATGATCACAAAGGCGCTTTGCGTAAGGCCGCTCGAATAATGATCCGGGTTCTTCTCCCAACCTCGGATATCTTCGAGTTCTAGCAAGGTCGCTTTCAGGTTATTGGTGACCAAGCGGTAGTCCTGGCGCTGTTCGAACGGCAATACGCTACTGTCAACAGTCTCGAGGCGTCGGAGATAGTCCTTGGCGAACTGGATCTGGTTGTCGATGCCCCTGCGGGAGTAATCTTCCAGATTGGAGTCGTACTGATGAAACCCCGCGGCTGTACCTTGCGTGGGGTGCAATTTGAAATATTGATCAAAGAAGTCGTCAACCAGTCTGTTCCAATCAGAGCTCGCTTGACTCTTGGAATCCGCGCTCCCGTTCGCGGGTGCGAAGAGCAGAAGGGAAGTCGAAAGTGTCAGCACAACCTGCAACCATGTCATCATGATTTTTCCTCAGGGCAGTTTCCTATCACCTGTTCGATCAGCAAGCGAGCCCAGATGTTACATGCCTGGTTTCAGCGGCCGAAAAGCAATTTTACGTGATTCGCCACGTTCAGATAGGCTAAAATCCCGCCACGTACATAGAGCACGCCACCTTGAACAAAGGCCACAAGTCTGGGATTCAGTTCCTGGAACCGTAAATCTCCCCAAGTCTCGATAGGCACCGCTTGCCCGCTACGGATCAGACGATGAGCACCCACGGGCCGTCGGAAGATGTAACATGTTCGGTTGCCTGGAATGGGCGGGAGGTCTGATCGGCGCTAAGGGTATCGAGGAATTGACGCTGTGAAATCCCAGATCAAGATTGGTACCGTATTCGGTGTCGAACTCGGGTTGCATTACAGCTGGCTGGTGATCGCTCTGCTCATCACATTTTCACTGGCAGACCAGTTCCATAGGGAGAATCGGGACTGGAGTGAGCCCCTGGTTTGGACGATCTCCATCATTACTGGGGTACTTTTCTTTGCCTGTCTGTTTGCGCACGAGCTGTCCCACGCGGTGGTTGCGAGAGCGCGCGGGCTGCCAATTCACAAAATTACCCTGTTCCTGCTGGGAGGTGTCGCCCAGATTGAGAAGGAAGCTTCCGACGCCAAGACGGAGTTCTGGATGGCCATTGTCGGGCCGATCACCAGCGGGGTTCTTGGCCTGATCCTGCTGGCGTTAGCCGGGTTCTTGGGATGGGTGCCGAGGAGCTCGCCAACAACGCCGGGAACTGCCCTTCTGGTATGGCTGGGTTATATCAATCTCGGGCTCTGCGCATTCAACATGATTCCCGGTTTCCCGCTCGACGGCGGGCGCGTACTGCGGGCGGTTTTATGGTGGAGCATGGGCGACGCCGAGCGCGCGACCCGCGTGGCGGCCCGGGTCGGCCAGGTGATCGCAGTGGTTTTTATCGGCAGCGGAATTCTCCAATTTTTTCAGGGGTCGGGACTGGGCGGACTCTGGATTGCCTTTATCGGCTGGTTCCTTTTACAAGCAGCGAGTGCTACCCACTTGCAAGTGCGGACCGGCGATCTGCTTCGCGGTTTGAGCGTGAAGGACGTTATGTCGGGCGATTATCAGACGGTGGATCCTGACAGCCCGCTCGAGGAGTTCGTTCACGGACAATTGCTGCCCTCTGGTCGACGATGCTTTCTTGTGATCAAAAACGGCAGTCTGCTCGGGCTGATCACTCCCAATGAAATCCGCGAGACAGATCCAAAGAGTTGGCCGACGCGACGAGTGCGCGAGGTCATGCGCCCAGCCGACAAAATCCATTTCATCTCACCCGATTTGCCCGCCATGGAAGCCCTTGAAATTATGGGCCGGGAGGATGTGCATCAGCTCCCCGTCCTGTCTGAGGGACGGATCTTGGGAATCGTGACGCGGGCGCACATACTGCAGATCTTGCGGTCGCGTTCAGAACTCGCGAGTTTGACCGAACATCATCGAGCCGCCTGACGAGTTCTTGGCGGTCGATTTGATCGGTGAGTACAGATTGCGGTGGACCAAAGCAACTCCGGAGCGCGATGAAACACATGAAGAAACTGAATCAGATGCGGTTGTGGATGGTGATGATTTTGGCGGTAACGGTTGCGGCCCAGGCGGACACCGTGATCACCCGCAGCGGCGCGAGCTATTCCGGCCAGTTCCTGGGCGCTACGGGAGGCACGATCTCCTTCACCGATACGAGCGGTATTCAGTACACCTTCCCTTTGCATGACGTCGAGTCTCTGGTCTTCACCACGACGAACGATACGGTAACCCTGCGCAACGGAAAGGTGTATTCCGGCAAGTACACGGGTGCGGATCCACTCTCGTTCAAAGACGCCTTGGGTATTCTCTACCGGTTCCCGCGCAAAGATTTGGAGTCGCTGGTATTAAGTGAGGTCGCGAACTCCGAGGCTGCTCCGTCCAAGGAAGCGAAAGTTATCCCCAGCGGAACCGAGATTCAGATTCGCACGAACGAGAGCATCGACTCCGGCAGTGCCGCGCCCGGACAGCTTTTTTCGGGGGAAGTGACAGAAGCGGTCAATGACCTTGCAGGAAGTACCGCCATCCCAGCACATTCGACCGCCAAGCTGCTGATCCTGTCGATGTCAAGCGGACATGTAAGTTCGCCCGACCTCGTTCTTGACCTTGACAGCGTGACGATCAACGGCCGGGTGCACCGCGTGTACACGTCAGAACTGAAGGAAACGAATGGTAAAGGCGTCGGGGAGAACAAGCGGACGGCTGAGATGCTGGGCGGGGGAGCGGCCATTGGTTCGCTGGTAGGCGCGATTTTTGGTGGAGGACGTGGGGCCGCGATTGGGGCAGGGAGCGGTACCGGCGGAGGATTCGTGACCGAGCTTTTTACCCGCGGGAAGCACGTGAAGGTTCCGGCTGAGACGATTCTCCACTTTCGGTTGGAGAAGCCCCTGGTTTTGCAACCCGACTAAAGGTCTGGTTGGGCGCAATCTGTGGGAATCGACGCTGTGGCGAACCACCGTGACTGGTCAGCGAACGATCCCAGCTTCACTCCGGCAGCAACTCTTGATGTTGAACCCGATCGAGATTCCTATCGGGCAGGTGTGCGCTGTCGCGAAGTCGAAAGTGTTCGACCTCGTTCAGTACGAATAGAGGCACCCCCTCAACCGCCGGCACTTGCGGCCGTGTGAAGTCGGCACGGTCCACATCCTCCAGCACAAATGCGGGCCGATCGTCTCGGTTGCGGGCTATGATCTTGATGCCCTCCATCTCGATTCCTCGTACATGACGCAGAAAAAAGCCGTGGGCGGGCATGGGTCCGAACATGTCCGGATCCGGATAGTCCGCTTCTTTCTCCGGAATACGGGTCCTCGCCTGCTGGGCAGTCCCACCACCTTCATGTTCAATCAGGATATTGCTGAAGCGCACGTGTTCTACTTTATGTCCCGGGATGCCAGTGATGATGGAGCAGATGGGAGAGGTTGCGTTCAAGCAAACGATATTACTGATCGTCACACGGCGAATCACGCCCACGGCAGCGCCAGCGGGGCCGCGCATCCGGGATCCGAGGCGGATAAAAATCGGCGCTTCGTAAATCTCACGCATCGCCAAGTTCGCGATAGCAATGTCTTCGACCTGCGCGCCATCCACGCTTTCGACCGCCAACCCGTGGCAGCTGTTGAATACACAATTGGCAATGGTGATGTTCTTGAATCCGCCATTCGATTCGGTGCCAAACTTAATGCGCCCCGTGCGAAACTCTTCCGCATAAGGCTCGAGCTTCCGCTTGGGATCAAAGCGCTTGAATGTGCCATCGAGGAGCGTGCCTTCTTCATAGCCGCCGGTGACAAGGCAGTCGCTGATTGTAACCATCTCGGTCGAACGGGCGAAACCGAGCGCATACGAGCTCTTGAGCACGATGGCGTCATCCCAGGGCGAGTTGACGCTGCAGTGTGCGATATGAACGTTGCGGCAACAGTCGATGTCCATACCATCGCGGTTGGTGTCGATTAGCAGGTTGTCGATCCGCAGGTTGTCCACGCCCGTGGCCAGGATGCCGAAATGTCCGCCATGCAGAATGGAAAAGTCGCGTAGCACCACGTTCGAACAGTTTTTCAACGCGATGCTCTTGTTTCCGACCCCGGGGGTCTCAGCCAACGGGGGCGGTCCTTCGCCGCGGCTCAGGCCCTTTCCCCAGATCACTCCCGGGCCGGAAATGGAAACATCGTGCAGCCCGTCTCCCCAGATCAGGCTGTTGTGCCAGTGGTTGTGTCCGTAATCCTGGTAATTTTCCCAGGGCAAGTTGGATTCGGCGGCGTCATAGCCGGTGCCCTCTGCTGCCAGCAAAGTGCAGCCGTGCCCTAGCTTCAGTCCGACGTTGCTCTGCAGCCGGATGGAGTAAGAGGGATAAGTTCCGGCGGGGAAGGTGACTGTGCCTCCGCCGGCAGCTGCTGCGGTTGTAATGGCCTGGTTGATAGCCGCCGTATCCAGGGTCTTGCCGTCCCCACGCGCTCCGTATAGGGTGACATCGTAGACGTCGCGGCCGGAGGGAATGGCGCCCGATGGGCTGCCGCCATTGACCAGCCCAAACAATCCAGCCGTGCCGGTAGCTCGACTCAGTCGCGAGAGAAATCTACGTCGGGTTGCAGGGATACGTGTCATGAAGGGCTCCAAGGCTGGCAATTCTCTCATGCCAGGACATTGCGCTCCAGCATTCTCGAGCTTGCGGTGCGGCTCCCCTGACTGAGCGACAACTCACGACTAGCGGATGATATCCTTGGGCAGCCATGGCGATGTACGGCGCTGGCCAGCAATATCGCGACCCGCTCGGCGTGCATTTCAGGCGGGATGTCCTGCTCCTCGAATGAAGAAAGCCGGCAGAGCGTTTGCTTGGGAGCCGGCCGGCAGGGGTTCGGCGATTGCAGTACGTGGGCAGATGCATGACGCGGCTTCTCCGGGTCGTTTCCGGAGGGAGAAGGCCTACGAATTTCAGCTGCTCTGCTCGGGGACACACACACCCATGACCATCACCAGAAAGGATTTTCTTCTGCGATCGGCGGCGGCGTTCACCCCCGCGCTGGCTCGGGCGGCCCAGGCTACAACGACTTCCACCCGCCTGCCAGAGCGCCCTGCGGCGGGCCTGGGTTTCTTCAACGTCCTTGAGTTCGGCGCCAAGGGCGACGGAAAATCCAAAGACACGGCCGCCATCCAGGCTGCGGTTGATGCCGCTGGCAAGACAGGAGGCACAGTCGTCTTTCCGGCCGGCAATTATCTGTCCGGAACCGTGCGATTGAGAAGTTCTGTCGCCTTATACCTAGGGCCGGGCTCGACGCTCACCGCTAGCCCCGACAAGGCTGACTTTGAGGCTTACGAAAAACTCCCATACGACACCTTCTCCGACGAGGAGACCTCCTATTTCCATTACGCGTTGATTACCGCGGAGGGAGCGGAAAATGTTTCTGTCACCGGCCACGGAACAATCGAGGGAAATCGCAGTCAGCGTGGTGGCCCCAAGCTTATTGCCCTAAGAACCTGTCGTCTTATTTCGGTTCACGGCATCACTCTCCGCAACGCCCCCAATTACAACCTCAGTCTTCTCGGTTGTGATTACGTCGATATCGACGGAGTTTCGATCTTTAACGGATATGCCGACGGCATAGATCTCGATTGCTGTCAATGCGTGCGGGTTGCCAACTGTTATGTGGAGACCTTCGACGACGCGATCGTTCCCAAGACGAGCCCATCGCTTGGCTCCTTGCGACCCACCGACAACCTGACCGTGACCAACTGCGTGGTGACCACGGCGTGTTATGCGTTCAAGCTAGGTACGGAATCGAGCGGAGACTTCGCGAACATTGCCTTCAGCAACTCCACGGTCTTCAGCCGCCGTGACAAGTGGAACCGCGGGCCGCTGGGAGGGGTTGCCATTGAGTCCGTGGACGGCGGCAACATCGATCGGGTCGTGGTCAGCAATATCGCGATGCACGATGTCTGGGCACCCATTTTTATCCGCCTGGGCGGGCGTGGTCGTGGGCAAAAGACGTCCACACCGGGTACGCTGCGCAATGTTGCGATCTCTCACATCACCGCCACCGGTGCGTCCCTGGCTTCGTCTATCACAGGAGTGCCTGGGGGAGAGGTAGGACCGGTACGGATTCGGAATACACAGATTTCCTTCGTGGGCAAGGGAAATGCGGCCCGGCTGGATCGGGAAATTCCCGAGAATGTTCCCGCCTATCCAGAGACGGACATGTTTGGCGAACTACCGTGCTATGGGCTCTATTGCCGTCATGTGAACGGACTGGTGCTCGACGGAATCGATTTTGCCTTGGAGAATGCGGACGAGAGGCCGGCCGTTGTTGCCGACGCCGTGAAGCAACTCGACCTGTTATCTTTCCGTGCTGCTCCTCCGGCGGGAAACCAGCCGACCGTGGTGTTCCGTGACGTACAGCAATCGCTGGTGCAGGGTGCGCGCGCCCTGCCGGGAACGCGCGTCTTCCTTCAGTTGAGCGGCGCGGACGCGCGAGGGATTCGCGCCATTGCCAACGATTTCACCGAGGCGCAAACCGCCATCTCCCGCGACACGGACGTCGCCGCCGCCGCGCTCAGCGAGCAGTGGAATTTGACCAGCCGTAAGTGATCCTCGTCCAAGGTCTGCGCATTGGCCTCGGTCAAGGTTTGCCTGGGAGTGCGCCCCGGACGATATTGGAGTAGGCAGACTCGCCGTGGTCATTGATGGCGCGCACCCGATAAGCGAACCGTGCTCCCTTCTTGAGAGTGGAGTCGCCGTAGTCAGTGGCGGTGGAGGGTAATTTTGCGATTTGATTCCAAGTCTGTTTCCCGTTGCCAGCCTCCGCCTGCGAACGTTCCACCACGATGCCGGTACGACTGCCACCGTGAACCTGCCAGTTCAATTTCACGCTATTGTCCGCGACGGAAAAGCTGAGCGAGCTGGGGGCTTCCGGCAGAACCGGCCAATCGAAGTAGCTCTCGTCGGTGAGCGCCATAATGCTGTCCTTGATCGGCAGCAACTCGAGCGTGTCGGTCGTGCCCGGTTTCCACGAAAGCCGCTTGATCTCGCCGGAAACGACATCGACCAGAACGGGATGCGTAATCCCGGTATTTTTCACTGACAAGGTAGCGTACAGCGCCGGAAAGGCGTTTCCGGGCAGACTATGAGCCGCCAACCAGTAGGCGACGATGGCTTTTCCGCTATCGGATCGGAAGCCATAACCCAGAAAAGGGAAGCCGGCATGACGACGCAGAGCCGGCAGGTCGGGGCCACCGACTTCGATCGATGGATCAAACTTGGTGTCCGAGAATAGCGCGTTGGTGTTCTCGAGTGCGTGATAGACGGGCCGAGGCGTGAAGTCGGTATCGTGATTCGTGATTCCGTGAATAATGCCGAAATCGTCGTACTCGTTGCCGTCGGTTCCTGCAGCCAGCAACCAGACAAAAGTTTTCACTCCCGCTGCCAGGTTATAAACGAAACCCCGAGGAACATATTTTGCCTGGACCGATTCATCCGACCCTACCCAGGAGGGAATCGAATTGAATTCGTCATCGAAGAATGGAATGTCGGATCGTACGCCAGGATAATGCTGGACTAATTCCCGCAAGGCGCGGGGAGATTCCGCCTGGTAGGCCCCGTAATCCATGGTTTCCGGATTGAGGTTCTGGCCGTAGCCAGGATAGGTGTGATAGGCGTAGACATCAATACCCGCGGCACAGCGGCAGGTATCGAAAGCCCGCTGGGTGAAGTCGCGAGTGGGATCCGCCTGCCCGCCGTAGATCACTTTGGCTTGGGGATCGGTTTGATGAACGGTCTCGATAAAAGGAGCCAGGAGTCTTCCGAACTGTTCCGGATTACCCCAGGGATTCCAATACCCGATGTCCTGCTCATTCCACAAAGCCCAATAGTGGATGCGATCGTGAAAATGATTCACCATCCATGCCACATAGCGATTGAAGGCGGCGATTTGCTCGGGCGTGGTGGGAGGCCAGAACACGGAATACAGGCTTCGGTCATCGTTGTGAAAGGATCCGGGTTCGGGGACACTCGCGTCCGGCCGCTGGCCGCTCGGCGAGGTGTACATCACATTGCCGTAAATCAATTGCACCTGAATATCGATCCCGTTGTCCACCAGCGAATCCACAGCGTCTTCGAGTTCGGGCGAGCTCGAGAATACACCGCGTTTCTGCTCGATCCAGTCCCAGCTGGTGCGGTCCGAGCTGTTTTCATATTGTCCGATGCGGGCCCATTTAAAACCGGCATCGAACATGCGTGTCCACCACCAGCGGTTCCAGGGAAGATAGGGGTCGCGCGGCAGGTCAGAGTTGATGCCAAACCCATCGCGGACTTGCGAGGAGCGTTTGGGCGGGACGTGGTCAGGAAGCGGGCGCGAGGTTTGAGCCCACAAACGAAGCGGCAGCAGAAGCAAAAAAACAAGCGATGCGGAAGCGACCAACCGATCGCTCCCAGCCGGTGCCAAGCATCTCTTCATTGTTTTCTCTCTTTTCTCGCTGCGCGCGTCGGTTCCCTGGTTCACGAATTCCGAGCGATCATTTAGCCGGGAACCTCCACCCAGCGTCGTTGCCCCGCACTCAAGGCAATGAGCTCGCACAGCTTGACCTGATAATGGCCGGTCTCAAAGGTGGGGAAGGATCGCGGTGCCTTGAAATCCCCGGCGGCGATATATCCATAGAGGTCGTGGAACAACTGAACGAAAGTGTCGGGATAACCCTCCGCATGTCCAGCGGGATACGCCGCGTAAGGACGAGCCTGAGGGCTCATGAGCGAGGGATCCTTGATCAGCCGGCGATTGGCTTCTTTGCGGCTGCCGAGCCAGAGGACGTTCGGTTCCTCCTCGTCCCATGCGAGCGAGCCCTCCGAGCCATCAATTTCAAACCACATTCGATTCTTGCGCCCAGCACTCACCTGCGATACCGTAAGCACCCCCCGCATGTTTGCCTCGAAGCGCAGAAGGATGGAACCATAGTCGTCGGTGGTCATGCGAACGGGTTCGGTCTCCCGGTCGGTGGTCTTCTGAAAGGTTTCGACCGGCCCCTTCGGTCGTTGCCGTAGGGGAATGACGGTGGCCAGATCGGCGCAGAGCTCCTTCACCTTGCGGCCTGTGATCCAGCCGACTAGGTCCAGCCAGTGTGTGCCGATGTCCGCTACGGCACGGATCGTGCCGCCCAAGGCAGGATCCAGGCGCCAGTTCCAGTCATTGGGATAGAAGAGCCAGTCCTGCAAATAGGTGCCATGCACAATCCGCGGCTCGCCGATCCTGCCCTGCTCGACCAACGCATGTGCTTCCTGGCAAAGCGGGTAGTAACGGAGATTGTAGGTCACCGCTCCTACTCTTCCTCGTTCCCGTGCCAGGTGTACCAGCGCGGCTGTTTCTCGCGCGTCCATCGCCAGCGGCTTTTCGCACATCACGTGCTTCCCGGCTCGGAGAGCGGCTTCTGTTTCTGGAGAATGAAGGTGGTTGGGGGTGCAGATATGTACCACGTCGACGGACTCGTCGTTCGCCAGATCGGCCATCGTTTCATAGGCGCGTGCGATCCCCAGCGCATGACATGCCTCCTTGGTCCTGGCCGGAGAGCTGCCCAGCACGCCCTGGACGGGGATCGCAAGCCGCCGCAGGGCTTCAATGTGCGCTCTTCCTACGAAACCGGCACCAATCACTGCCGCTCGCAAATTCACGGAGAAGACCTCAATTGAGCTTTACCTCCTGGCATCGGCATGACTACCTCTTTCCCAGTTCGAGATGAGGGATCGGGTTCACTCTGACCCTGCCGCTTGCTGTGCTCGTGGAACCACCACCGAATCAATCCAAGCTTCGTTCTCTCCTTCGGGCACACCGGCAAACAGCCGCCAGCGCTCCTCGTGCTCGATCCATTCTCCCGGTCGCAAGTCGACCAGTGGCCCCAGGGTCTCCAACTCGATAAAGTCCGGGTTGGTGAACATCTCGAAATTGCAGCCGAAATCGGGATACCGAGCGCCGCTGATGACCGCCGCGCGTTTCACGAAGAGATAACCCCGGCGGAAATATGCTCCCCAGCCGGCGGAGTTGTAGATGCCCCCCATCTGTTCTTGGAAACGGCCTCGGGGATTGGCCAGATGTCGCAACTGAATATAGGTCGTGCCGAGCACCCAGCGAGGGTCGGCAAAGTCGGTGAAGGACCACACCCCAAAGACTCCCACCGGCAGATAGTGATCCTTATCCATCGCCATCCGCGGGGGGAGCGGCATGATCACGCGCCCACCCGCCCCCATCATCGTGGGTGACCACGGGGCGAGCGTGGTCGGTCGGGTGTCATCATTTCGTATGCGGTGTGTGATCCGAACCTCGGAACCCGTCACCGCCAACTCCACTTCAAGTTCCTTCTGCAGATTGGTGCCGGGAGACAACTCCTCGCGCTGCGCGGTGAAACGAGTCGCGTTCCCGTGCTGCGCAACCGCCACCGGAGTGTTGTCGGGATAATACGTTCTTTCCACTTCGGGTGAAACCCACAACCGATGGCCTCCGTAAAGGCGAAACTCGGACCCGCCCGTCTTCCCGGCATCGTTTGCAACCTCGTGGAGCACGTTCTCCCCATTGCGAAAGCCGTAGAAGACAATCCGGGGACCGACATCGGCGGTGATGATCAAGTCGACGACGCCATTGGACAGCTTGTACGCGTTGTTCCAGCCCCGATACGGGAATCGCTCGAACATGGGCGTGAGTTTGCCTGTGCCTCTCAGGTAAGTTCTTTTGCGTTCTGCTGAATCTTGGCCAGCCCTACGGCGATTTCGTGCATGTCTTCTTCATCTCCCAACAAGGCGGGCTGCGGAATCCAAACCGTTTCCCAGGCCGCTTTCCGTGTCGCGGGGAATTTTTTCTTCAGATAGGCATGCTTCTGTTTGGCCTGCTTTCCGCAGAGACGCTTGCGGTACGAGCCATTGCGGAACATGTGCAGCTCGTGGAGTGGAGGGTAACTTGCCTGGTTGGGGATGCCCTCGGCGTTCATCGCCTCGATGAAACGCTCGGTGGAGAGGCCCGCAAACTTCTTCTTGTCGACGTGGAAAATGTACGCATACTGTCCATTGCGGGTACACCGCTCATCCAGCTTTTGAGGTGTGATACCCGGAATTTCACGCAGCAGGTTGTCCAGCAGGCGGGAGTTGTGATGCCGCCGCTTCGTCTGCTCGTCGAGGCGGCTGAGCTGCACGTTCAAGATGGCACCTTGCCATTCGCTCAGCCGATAGTTCGATCCATAAATGAAGTGGCTATAGAACCACTCCCCGGGCATGCGGCCACAGTCATGCACGGAGCGGGCCTCGACCTCGAATTTGTCGTCATTGGAAATAATGACCCCGCCTTCACCGGCGGTCATCAGCTTGCTGGATTGAAAACTGAAGGTGCCGGCGATGCCAAAGGTTCCGACACGTTGCCCGCGCCATTCCGTGGCGTGTGCGTGGGCCGAGTCTTCGATCAACAACAGTTGTCTGCGGCCGGCGATTTCTTTCAGCCGATCGAGATCGGCCGGATTCCCGCCCATGTGTACGGCGATGATCGCCTTCGTTCTCGGAGTGATTGCAGCTTCGACCAAGTCGGGATCGATGCAGTAGGTCTCCGGGTCAACATCCACCAGCACCGGAAGCGCATTCGCGAACAAGACCGCACTGGCGGTAGCAACGAAAGTAAAGTCCGGCACAATGACCTCGTCCCCAGCCGTGATGCCGACACCTGCCATGGTGACTTCGAGCGCGGCGGTTCCGTTGGTCACTGCGATCCCATGGCGAGCTCCCTGGAACCTGGCGAAGGCACGCTCGAACTCCAGCGTCTTGGTTCCGGGAGTGCGCCACCAGACTCGGCTTTCCAAAACCTCCCGCAAAGCTCGCTCTTCATCCTTGTCGTAGTACGGCCACACGGGAAAGGGTTTGCTTTTGGCTTTCTTCCCGCCGAGCAACGCCAATGCCGACATGTCTTTGTCTCCTTAGGTACGCTTCGAATCCTCCGCTACAAACCTGAAACGAAAAAACGTCCGAAGCTGCAAGGTCATATCCTTCGCCTGGACCAACATTTCACGCCAACTCAGCCTTGCTCGACCCCTCTGCGCGCAACCCCCCGGCAATCCGCTGCCTCGGCAGGAAATCCAGGATTGTTC
>Ga0187783_10001291_pt1 | contig 18425 bp, 12 predicted proteins | sample 1015_SJ02_MP02_2_FD_132471 | JGI IMG/M metagenome (GOLD analysis project Ga0187783, IMG submission 132471) | Tropical peat soil microbial communities from peatlands in Department of Meta, Colombia - 1015_SJ02_MP02_20_MG | ecosystem: Environmental > Terrestrial > Soil > Wetlands > Peat | place...
GCGGCCAGTTTGGCGAGCGCCCAATCGACCAGGGCGCGATCGAAGTCGCGCCCCCCGAGAAAGTTATCGCCATCGTGCCCGACGACACGCAACAGTCCATCCTGCGTGACTAGAAGCGACACATCGAAGGTTCCGCCGCCAAGGTCGTATACCAGCCAGGGTCCATCCCTGCCCTCGCCGGTCCAGCCCGCCGCAATGGCGGACGCCACCGGTTCCTGAATGAGTTCGATGCGCTCGAAGCCGGCGAGTCGCGCAGCTTCCGACACCGCTGCGGTTTGATGCAGTTCGTACAAGGCCGGTACCGAGATCACTGTACGCTCGGGCACGACCCCGAGTTGGTCCGCCACATCCGCCCGCAGCGACTTGAGCACTTCGGCCGACAGCTCTTGCGGCCGGCGTACCGCCCCGCTCGCTGGAAATTCCAGCGAATGCCGCGTCCCCATGAGGCGCTTGAACTCACTGTGGGTGTTTGCAGGGTCGGCATCCAGAAACCGCCGCGCCCGTGAGCCGACCAGCACATTGCCACGGCCGTCGATGCGGACGACGCTGGGCGTGAGCAGGCTGCCTTGCCGGTTATGCACGACTGCGACTTGCATGCCATCGAACACGGCCACGGTCGAATTGGTCGTGCCCAGATCGATTCCCACGTAAATCGGCCGCGTATTCATCGGGCGTTGCTTTCGGGATGGTTGTATTTGCTTTCAATCAGGCCTGCTTCCGCCGTTGTCAACGCGGCGGCTTGAGGCTGCGGTGGTATCATGCCGAGCGACCCCTCGCATCGCGCCATGAATTCAGGGCAGATCCGCGAGGCATGATGGTTTTGCGCCTCCATTATCTCCAACGGTCATCGCCAAATTTCGAGGCCGGGCGGCGAGCGAGCGTCGGCGGGCGGACGCGCCAGCTGACGTGGGAGTGCCGAATGAAGGTAATACTAAGGCAACGCCGACGGGAGATCGCATCCCTGACGGGTTCACGCCAACAGCTGCGGTCTTGGCAGCGATTGGCTGGGCTCGCGGCCGGACTCTGAACTGGTTGCGTTAAATGGCCGACCGGAGCAGTTGCTCAGAACCGTCCGCCCGGCAATCAGACAGACTCCCGATCATTTGCTCCAAGTCAGGAGGCGAGCGGGAGTCAGCAACAATCGGCTCGCCGATGTTGTCGCTCTCTCGACCATGGCATTGATGAACGGTGTTGCGGCATCCTGAGCGGCACCGAGTGCTCCGGCCACCTTGAAACCTTCCTTCATCGCCTCAGGGCTTTCGTAACAGAAACTGCGAACGTCGAACCATAGGAAGCGGGTGGCGATGAAGTAGATTCGGGGAACATCCGCGCCAACGGTATCGTCGATGTCATCGTTGACCGCCCCCTCCATATGATCGAACCAAAACCGCAAAGATGCAGCGAACTTCTCCGCGTGCGGGATACGATTGTAGTTGTTGGTCAGGCCGCGGTATACGGCAACGATTGCTTCCCGTCTGAACTCATCCCCGTAAGCCACGCGCGCGGCTTCGAGCGTCACCCAAACCAAGTAGAAGACCGTCCAGCGCTCGATGAGGCCACGCAATCTAGGATCGACGTTGTGTGCAAACCCGCGAAACTGCTCATCGGAAAGACCGAAGCGATTGCCTGGGGCAAACTGCCGCGCGAGAGCCGCACCCAGCGACGCGGCCGCGGGCCAGTCGAACTTCGGGCCCCGGGCGATGCGCCGGAGCAGGTTGCTAACGAATCCCATCGCTCGTTCCGCTTGCCGAAATCCCCTCTTGCGGCCGTCGTGATTCACCAAATCGTATCAACAGGCGATGCCGAAGGATAGTGATCAGCGACAGTCAGGAAGGTCGTCTTCGACCTCGCACATTTCCGTCGCCGGAAAGTCGCTAGCCGATTGGCGCCTGCTATTGGTGCCCGATTGTTGCGCCGTGCCGGCATAAACCCCGCGCCGGCGACACCGCATTCACTCGTTCGATTTGGCAACGCTTGCCGCAGCGATCGGTTCGCTATCGCTGCGTGCTTCGCCGGGAATGCAGCAAGCCGGTTGTCGCAACCGGCGATCATCAAGAATCGATTCTGCTGGCTGTCAGATCCGAATCTGACAGTCCGGCGTCAACGTCGGCATCCTTGAATCAACCAAGCTCAAGTAAACCCGAATAACCTGGATCAACAAACTGGGGTGGTGCGGATGACTTGGGTGAAGCAAAGGGGCGAGTCGGCGCCCTTGTCTGGCCGAATTGGCCAGCCGTCTCATCAACTCTCAACAATAGAGTAGAATCCATCATGAGACGGGCGTGGTGCTGCGCGCCGTTGCGCCTCGTCGCACCGCGATAATCTCCGCCAGGATCGCGACGGCGATCTCGTCCGGGGTGATGGCGCCGAGATCGAGGCCGGCCGGTGCCCGCAACCGCGCGAGGCGGTCGGGGTCGATGCCCCGTTGCGCGAGCCTCGACTTCAGCGCATCGGCCTTTTTGCGACTGGCGACGCACGCCACGTAGTCGACCTGGGCGGCGAGTGCCGCGGTCAGCGCTGCTTCATCGCCGCTGCCCTGGGTGGCCACCACGACGAACCGGCTGGCTGGGTCGTCGACGGGCAACGCGTAGCCTTCGATCCGCCGCTCGGCATGGCGAAAGGCCGCCTGCTCGGTTGAGCACACGGTCACCGCGAAACCGATCCGACCGGCGAGGTCCGCGACCGCGATCGCCACCGGACTCGACCCACACACGACCACCTGCGGCCGCGGCAGAACCGGTTCGACGAAGACATCCATGGTCCCTTGGCTCGGGCACAGGTTGCGCGCGAACCGGACCCCGGCGCGCTCGGTGCCGGGTTCCACCCCCTGCTCCGCCAATTCATTTTCTGGTTGGATCGAGACGAGCCTAGGCCGGCCATCGGCGAGCGCCGCCTTGGCGGCCGCCAGAACCGCGGCGCGCGCGCAGCCCCCGCCGACCCATCCTTCTGAGATCGACCCATCCGGCAGGATGACGGCTCGGGCGCCAGCCTTGGCGGCGGTGGCAGCGACTGTGCGCACGACCGTTGCCAGCGCAAACGGCTCGCCGCGTGCCGTCTTGGCCGAAATCACATCAAGCATGTGCGTCATGGCGTCCATGACTAAATCCTCGCGAGATAAGGCTCGAGTGCGATCAAGCTCTCGAGATTATGTGCAGGAGCAAACAAATCCAAATAGGGCAGTGCCGCCTTCATGCCGCGCGCGTCGGGCGAATAGTCGCGCTGTCCGATCAATGGATTGAGCCAGATGATCCGCCGGCATCGACGGCGCAGACGCTGCATTTGGGTGGCGAGCAGGCTAGGCTCGCCGGTGTCATAGCCATCCGAGACAATCATGACGGCGGTGCGCGAATTGATCACTCGCTTGGCATGCCAGCGATTGAATGTCGCGAGACTCTCACCGATCCGCGTCCCTCCACCTAGGCCTTGCGCCATCAGTGAGAGCCGCTCGACGGCGCGGCTCACGTGGCGATCGCGCAGCGATTCGGACACATGCACCAGCCGGGTGTGAAAAATGAAGGCCTCCGACTCGCGGAACGCGTCGACGACGCCGTGGAGGAAGCGCACGAAGAACGCCGTATAGAGGCTCATCGAGCCTGAGGCGTCGAGCAGAATGACGAGCCGTAGAGGTTTGATCTTGCGGCGCCGCCACGCTAGCTCGAGTGGGGTCCCGCCGTGACTGACGTTGCGGTGGATGGTGCGTCGCAGATCGAGGCGGCGGCCGCGCCGACGCGCCTGGTCGCGCCGTATCAACCGCGCGCGCATCGCACGGGCCAGACGGGCAGCCAGGAGATGCGTGGCCGCAACATCCTGCGGGTCGACGATATGGCGCAGATCGACTCGCGCAAGCGATTCTGCTCGTGAGGCGCCTTCGTGCTTGCCGCTGCCGTCGGTCGTCCCCTCGCCCGGGATTTCTTCGCGGCGTTCGGCATGATCGGGCAGACCGGATGCCCGTTGGGAGGCGTTGAGATCGGCGAAGCGCCGCTCCATGCTGGGGCGCCCGGTCTGGGTGCTGACTGATTGGACGTGTCGTACACCGCGACCGAGCCAGTAGGCGTCGAATATCTCATCGAACCGCTGCCAGTCCCCATGGGTCGAACAGATCAGGGACCGCAGCGCAGATTTGAGCAGACGAGATTGGGTGGCGGCTGGCGAAGCCAGAATCGCGAGCGCATCAGCGGTTTCAGCAAGCCCGATCGCAAATCCGTTGCTGCGCAGCGTTCGCACGAAGCCGGCGAGGCGCCGGCGGATATGCGGCCCGAGGCCTGCGCCGCGCTCCTCCTCTGCAGCAGCATGCATCGGTGTGGCCTCACTGCATGTTACCGAGCAGGCGATCCAGCACCTCTCGGCCAAGACGGGCCCGATCCTCGTGGGTCTTGAGCAGACAAATCATCGTGTCATGTATGGTTGCGGGGGACTCGCGCAGGTCGCGGACGTCAAGTCCCACCAGAGTCGCGGCCCAATCGAGCGTCTCGGCAACGCCTGGTACCTTGCGCAGATCCTCCTTGCGGATCGCGGCGACCATATTGGCGATCTGCAAAGCGAGAGCGGTATCGATCGACGGCACGCGCACGAGGATGATACGGGCTTCGCGATCGATATCGGGAAAATCGACATAGTGGTAGAGACAGCGGCGTCGCAGCGCGTCGGAGAGCTCGCGGGTCGCATTTGAGGTCAGGACCACGAGCGGGATCGAGGTCGCCGTAATCGTTCCGAGCTCAGGGATGCTGACCTGAAAATCTGAGAGCAATTCCAGCAGAAAGGCTTCGAATTCCTCATCGGCACGATCGACTTCGTCGACCAGGAGTACGGGCGGCTGCTGACGGCGGATGGCTGCCAGCAGTGGCCGCTCGAGTAGGTATCGCTCTGAGAAGATATGTTCCTCGATGGCGTCGGGATCTTCGCCGGCGCCCTCGCGGGCCTTGATGGCCAACAATTGGCGCTGGTAATTCCATTCATAGAGTGCGGCGTTCTGGTCGAGGCCCTCGTAACATTGCAGGCGAATGAGCGGGGTCGCGTGAATGGCGGCGAGCGCCTTGGCGACCTCGGTCTTGCCGACGCCGGCTTCGCCCTCGAGCAGCAGCGGGCGTTTGAGATAGTGCATGAGCCAAAGCGCCATCGCGATGTCGCGATCGGCCACGTAGCCTGCGGCACCCAGCCGTTCTGAGATCTCCTCGCGCGTCCACGCCATGGCGCTCACTCAGCCGGGGCCATGGCGCCGTTGTCCGGCATGCGGTCGGGATCGGATCCGGCCCTCACCCATGCAGTCCGAGTTTGTCGGCCGCCGTCCAGGTCCGCCAATTGTCATGCGGCATCGAGATATGGGTCGAGCCGAGGAACTTGAACGCGTCGTTGACCGCGTTGGCAAAACACGGGACGCCTCCGACATTCGGGCTTTCGCCGACACCCTTGGCGCCGATTGGATGGTGCGGCGACGGGGTGGTGGTCCAGTCGGTTTCCCATTTGGGTGTCTCGACGGCCGTCGGCATGAAATAGTCCAAGAAGGACGGCCCAGTCACGTTACCGATTTCGTCGTAGCGGATCTCCTGACCCATGGCGATACCGAATGCCTCGGTAAGCCCGCCATGAATCTGCCCTTCGATGATCATCGGATTGATGCGGGTGCCGCAGTCATCGAGCGCGAAGAAACGTCGAACCTTGACCACCCCGGTGTCGACATCGACGTCGACCACACACGCGTAGGCACCGAACGGATAAGTCATATTCGGTGGATCATAATAGCTGACCGCCTCCAGGCCCGGTTCGAGACCGCTCGGCACCTGGTGATACGCGGCCCAGGCGAGTTCCTTCATTGTCTTGAAGCGCTCGGGATTGCCCTTCACGCGGAAACGATCGACGTCCCATTCGAGATCGTCGTCGTGAACTTCGAGCAGATGGGCGGCAATCATCTGGGCCTTGGCTTTTATTTTGCGAGCCGCGACGGCCGTGGCCGCACCGGAGACGGGGGTTGAGCGCGAGCCGTAGGTCCCAAGTCCATAAGGCGCGGTATCGGTATTGCCTTCCTCAACCGCGATATCGTCGGCCGGCAGGCCGAGTTCGGTTGCAATGATCTGCGCGTAGGTGGTCTCGTGACCTTGCCCTTGCGACTTGGTGCCAAGGCGGGCGATGACGGCGCCAGTCGGGTGGATGCGGATTTCGGCGGAGTCGAACATGGCGATGCCGAGGATGTCGCAATTGCGCGATGGGCCGGCGCCGACAATCTCGGTGAAGAATGCCACTCCGATCCCCATCAGCTCGCGCGTTTCACCGCGGCGGAACGCCTCCTGTCGCTCCTTCTGCTCCGCGCGTAAGGCGTGGTAATCGACTGCGTCGAGCGCCTTTTGCAGCGCCATCTTGTAGTCGCCGGAGTCGTATTCCCAGCCAAGCGCGGAGCGATAGGGAAACTGCTCGCGACGGATCAGATTTTTCATCCGCAGGTCGGCCGGATCCATGCCGAGTTTCTGCGCGAGGATATCCATCGCACGTTCGATGCAGTATGCCGCCTCGGTGACGCGGAACGAACATCGATAGGCGACGCCGCCCGGAGCTTTGTTGGTGTAGACGCCGTCGACCGACACATGGGCGACCGGGAAATCATAGGATCCGGTCACGATATTGAAGAAGCCGGCCGGCCACTGGGTCGGATCCGCGCAAGCGTCAAACCCACCGTGATCCGCCAGCACGTGCACACGAAGCCCGGTGACCCTGCCGTCAGCGGTCGCGGCGATTTCGGTGGTCATGTGGTAGTCGCGTGCAAATGCGGTGGCGGAGAGATTCTCGATACGGTCCTCGACCCATTTGACCGGCTGACCGGTCACGATCGAAGCGACCACTGCGCAGATATATCCCGGATAGGCTCCGACCTTGTTGCCAAATCCGCCACCGATGTCAGGTGCGATGACGTGGATCTTGTGCTCGGGAATTTTCGAAATCAGTGACGCGACGGTACGGATCACGTGAGGCGCCTGAAACGTGCCCCAGACCGTGAGTTCGCCTTTGATTTTGTCGAACGACGCCACGCATTGACAGGTTTCGAGCGGCGCGGGATGAACACGCTGATAGGAGATCAGCTCCTTGATGGTGACGGGCGCTCTCTGGAACGCCGTGTCGGTAGCTTCGCGATCGCCGATCTGCCAATTGAAGATGTGGTTGTGGTGGACGCGCTTGCCATGGGCGCCGTCGGTCTTGTCCTTGATATCCTCGCGCAGCACCGGCGCGTCCGGTGCCATGGCTTTGAACGGATCGACCACGACCGGCAGTGCTTCGTATTCGACCTCGACGAGTTCGACGCCGTCGGCGGCGACGTAGCGGTCGGTGGCGAGAACGAAGGCGACTTCCTGGTTCTGGAACAGCACCTTCTCTTCGGCCAGCACCGCCTGTACGTCGCCGGCGAGCGTCGGCATGTAATGCAGGCTGAGCGGCTTGAGGTCGGCCGCTGTCAGGACCGCAATAACCCCGGGAAGCTCCTTAGCCTTCGAGGCATCGATTTTTTTGATTCGTGCGTGGCCATAGGGGGAGCGGACGAAATCGCCATGGAGCATGCCGGGCAACTTGAGATCGTCGACGTAATTGCCCTTGCCTTGAACGAAGCGGATGTCCTCGACGCGCTTGCGGGCGCATCCCATCCCCTGAAGGCGTTCGGCGCGCTGCGCGCTGGAAGCGACGGTGTCGTTCATTCGGCGGCCTCCTGAAGCGCCGCGCCACTGAGTTTTGCGGCGGCGAATTGAATCGCCTTGACGATGTTCTGATAGCCGGTGCAGCGGCAGAGATTGCCGGAGATGCCAAGGCGGATCTCGGCTTCGCTCGGACGCGGGTTCTCCTGTAGCAGCCGGTAAGCGCGGATGATCATGCCCGGCGTACAGAAGCCGCACTGCAGTCCGTGCATCTCGCGGAAGCCCTCCTGAAGAGCGTGCAACGTGCCATCGGGCGCTGCCAGACCCTCAACGGTGAGGATATTGGCGCCCTGGGCCTGCACCGCGAACACAGTGCAGGCTTTTACCGATTTGCCATCAAGATCGACCGTACAGGCCCCGCAGTGGCTGGTGTCGCAGCCGATATGCGGGCCGGTAAGGCTGAGCTGCTCGCGCAGGAAGTGAATGAGCAGCAGACGCGGCTCGACCGATCCTTCGACGGCCTTGCCGTTGACGTTCATGGTGATCTGGACTTTCGCCATGCCAATCTCCAACCGATCAGGTCGCGCGTTCTTTGGCTCGGGCCAACGCCCGTGTGAGCATCACGCCAGCCATCTTGGTGCGATACTGTGCGGGTCCCCGATTGTCCGACGCCGGGGACGTGATGGCTTCGGCGGCGGCAACAGCCTGCTTCACCGACGCGGCATCGAGCGTTGAGCCGATCAGAATATTTGCAGCCGCTTGTGCCCACAGTGGCGTTTCCGAGACGTTGGTGAGCCCAATCGAGCAGCTTGCGACCCGGCCCTGATCCAAAGTCAGGATCACGGCGGCCGCCGCGGTGGCGTAGTCGCCGACCTTGCGCTTGAGCTTCTCGTAAGCGTAGCCGTGGTGGGGGCCTGGAACCGGAATGTGGATGGCGGTGATAATCTCGCCGGGTTCGAGGCTGGTAAAATAGGCCCCCTGATAGAACTCCCGGGCGGCGATTCGCCGCTCGCTGCCCGGACCGGCGACGCGGTAGGTCGCTCCGAGGCACATCATCACGGCCGGCATATCGTTGCCGGGATCCCCATTGGCAACGTTGCCGCCCAGAGTGCCGACATAGCGGACCTGCGGATCTGAGACGAGCAGTGACGTCTCGCGGATAATGGGCAGCAGGCTGCTCAGGAGATCTGAGCCGATCAGCTCGTGCTGAGTCGTCATGGCCCCAATAACGATGTCATTGCCTTCGGCCCGGATGCCCTTGAGGTCATTGATACCCGCGAGATCAACGAGGTGCTCAGGACTGGCAATCCGCAATTTCATCATGGGAATAAGACTGTGTCCACCGGCCAGAGGACGGGCGTCCTCGCCCAGCTCGGACAGAAGGGTCACCGCCTCCGCGACTGAACTCGGGCGATGATACGCAAAGGCTCCTGGAATCAACGCGGTCCTCCCCTGTTCTCGCATGTTGCCGGAAGATGGACGGCTCGTCAGTTTGCGAGGATCGACGAGGAGCAACAATGGTTGGTGCACGGATAGAGAATTCGTGCACGACCTGCGGTACGCTTCGCACGAAATGCGTCAACCATGCTGACCAGACCGGATCAGGTCGAACTCGTGGTCTCAAACTTCGGACTGAAGCGGGCCTTGAGATGACCCAGGCGGCCACGGCTGACCGGTATGGTGTAGCCACCATTGCCGGCGATTTCGATCAGGCCGTTGTCGCCAGAGCGTTTCAATCCAGCCACGTGGTCGACGTTGACGATATGGCTGCGATGGACCCGCACGAAGCGATTGGGGTCGAGGCGCTGCTCGACGTCACTGATCGCCAGCGGACAGAACAGCTTGGCCGAACCGTCGAAGACGTAGGTGTAGTGCGAATTAGCGTGCACCGCGACAATGTTTTCGACCGCCACGAAGTGGGTGTTGCCGTCATGCTCGACTGGCAGATGGCGGGCCGCGCGACGCGGCGGTGTCCCGGCTCCACCGAGCGGCGCCACGGTACCTTGCCCGATTCCGGCGAGGCCGGAGGAAAGCCGCTCCGTCGTCGCGGGGACCTCAGCCGGCCCCTGGCGAGTCTGTGACGTGGGTTGCGGCGGGAGGGCGGCGGCCCACGCGGGCAGCCGGCTGTGATCGGGCACCAGCGTGAGCAGGAAAATGCCGGACATCAGAAACGCGACGACCGCCACCACGATGGCCAAAAGGTCGGTGGAAAGGGCGGGCGCGCTCGATACTTCCGGATGCGGGAAAATCGTCACGCCGGCCATGGCGGTGTAATGCATGCCTGTGACCGCCAGACCAAAAGCGATGGCGGGGAGGAACAGCAGCGGGCGGTCGCTGCGGCCTCCGGCGAGCCAGAGGGCAAATCCGGACGCCGCCACGGCGATGACGATGCTGCCCGCAATGGCAAGCGGGGCGTGGACCACGTGGGCGCTCGTGTGGAGCGCCGTCATGCCAATGTAGTGCATCGAAACGATGCCGCCGCCCATGAACCATGCGGCGGCTGCGACCCGGCCGGGCGTGCGTGGCCCGGCGTTCACGGCAAACACCCCGACTCCGACGACCAAAACGCAAACCAGGAATGACAACAATGTCTGCAGGACCAGGTAATCGACCGGGAACGGCAGTCGCACGGCCAGCATGCCGATGAAATGCATGGCCCAGATGGCGACTGCCAGTGACACAGCCGCTCCGGCGATGAGCAATCGCCGCCGCAGTCCCTCGGCTGCGCCGACCTGCACCGAAAGACGCAGCCCCACATAGGCCCCTTGAATCGCCACAGCCAGCGACAGCACAACGAGCCACGGCTCGTGCGTCACCGGCATGCCATCCTCCCTCGGCGGCGGTTGGTTTGTCCGACTATAGGCAGGTCGCTGACTGACAGCAATTTTTGCCGCAATAGTCTGATGGGATTTGAGAAATTCGAACCGACCAAGTCACCCCGGGGAGAGATCGGAAGACTGAGGGGTGATCTCGCTCGTTCGCGGGCCGGCGGGGCGACGCCGGCCTCGATCTACCGTTCCGACTGTGGCTCGGGCGTCGAGGGCGCTGTGGTGATGACCAGTTCGCACCGGAGGCAGCTGAAGGTATCGCAAGTCGGGCTGCCCGGATCCGATTTGCTCTCGATCATCGAAATCCCACAGATCGGGCAACTCTGGACCGGCGGCCGGGTTTGGGACGGCATGATCCCAGAGAGATCCGAATACGGATTGTTCGCCATTGATCTGGATCAAAAGGGTCAGGTTTCGGAGTGGACAACGCAAGGCGAGCGACCAACAATGGATCCGCATCAACACGCTAAAGTTGTAAATAAGCCAGCCACACTCGAATTGCATTTCCTGGCCCGCCGCGCGCCCCGCCGTCCGTGAGATCACCATTCACAACAGCCTGGTCGAGCGGCATGCGCTTTTTGAAATTGCGGCGGTATGGCCGACCTGGCGATGGTCGGGCCCATCGTCGCCGAGCTATTCGGCCTGCGTACTGGTCGATGTGTTCACCTTCGCCAGGTTAATTTGCGGCACCGAACGGGAGCGGCGGGGACGGACACGCGTCATGTGCAGCGGTCGGTTGGAGCGTCACGTTCAAATTCGGGTGCTCAAGGGTCAGCTTGTCGATGCAGAGGCTCAAGGAACAGGTTGCGGTTGGCTCGATCGTGGTGTCGGCGGTTCTGGTGATCACCAAAGCGATCGTCGGGCTGATGTCGGGTTCGCTGGCGATCCTTTCCGAGGCGGCACATTCTCTCCTCGACCTCGCGGCAACGGCGATGACCTACTATGCGGTGCGAATGTCTGGATTGCCGGCCGATGAAGAGCATCATTATGGCCATGGCAAGATCGAGAGCATCGCCGCGCTGGCGCAGACCGCACTGTTGTTTGTGTTATCGGCCGTGGTGGTTTGGGAGGCGCTGCGCCGGCTGATCGGTGGGCCGGGTCGTGTCGTTGAGGCCTCGACTGCGGCCTTTGCGGTCATCCTGTTGTCGATCGTGGTCGACTTCTATCGCGCGCGGGTGCTCAAGCGGGTTGCCGCCGAGACATCCAGTGAGGCGCTGCGTGCGGACGCGCTGCACTTTGGTTCCGACATGTGGTCGTCGTTAGCGGTGCTGATCGGACTCGGCGCGGTGGCGTTGGGCTTTCCGTCGGCCGATGCCGCGGCCGCCATCGTGGTCGCCGTGTTTGTCTCTCTGGCTGGCTGGCGACTGGGCCGGCGGACGATCGACACGCTGACCGACACCGCGCCGGCGGGAGCGGCCGCCCAGATCGGCGAGATTGCGCGACGGATTCGTGGTGTGGTGGCGGTCGAACGCGTGCGGGCCCGATCGGTTGGCCCGGTGCTGTTCGTTGACCTCGCGGTCGATGTCAGCCGCGCGCTGCCGCTTGATAGCGTCGCGGCTCTGAAGGCGGAGATCGTCCAGGCGATTCGTCAAGCCACGCCGCAGGCCGAGATCACCGTGACGACCCATCCCCGCGCGCTTGACAGCGAGACGCTGCTCGAACGTGTGATGGTGATTGCCCGCAATCGCGGTCTGGCGGTCCATCACGTCACCGTCCAGGCGATTGGCGGCCGATTATCGGTTTCGCTCGATCTGGAGGTCGACGGACGCCTGGCGCTTGGCACTGCGCACGAGATCGCAACCGGCCTCGAAGCGGCGCTCGCGGATGAGTTGGGATCCGATGTCGAAATCGAGACTCACATCGAGCCGTTGCAGGCGAGCGGGCTTGCCGGCCGCGACGCCGGCGCCGAGCGAGTCGCCGCGGTCGAGGCAGCGCTTGCCGAGCTTGCCGCCGCACTCGGCTCTGTCCGCGACATCCACGACGTCAGGGTGCGCGAGACCGACGAGGGCGAGATCGTCAATTTCCATTGTCATGTCGATCCGGCGCTCACGGTATCCGACGTGCATGATAAGGTCGACCAAATCGAGCATGGCTTGCGGCGACGCTGGCCGATCGTCAAACGAGTGATCGGTCATGCCGAGCCCAGGCGGTGACGACGCTGATTGCCTCGACCTGACCGCCGCCAAGCGGCTTTGCCACGCAACAACAGGCCATCGAGCAATTTGATCTCGCAACGGCGGCGCCGTGACGCGACAGTTAGTGTTTGTTTCGGCTCCACTCGACGAATTCGTTATAGAGCTTGACGACGTCGTCTGGCGACAGATTGTGCCGGTTGGTCCTTTGATTAACGAACTGCTTGAACTCCTGCGATGAGGGTGTGATTGATCCCGAGGCCTGACCGGTATCGATCACGGCAGTGGCATTGTGGTGATCCAGCCAGTCCTGGGCGGCCTTGAATCGCGTCCAACCGGGAATCTGAATGCTTATGCTCGATTCCTTCCATTTGGGATGCCGGGGCGGCTTGTAGAATTCGTCGATCTTTGAAAAGAACGCATCGACGAACTTCGCAACCCGACTGTACCGATCGGTGTTCTCCGGCCAATTGAAGCTGACCAGCAGCACGCTGGTCGCGATCGTGTCGATCGTCTCACCGGGCTCCAGCAGATTGGGATATTCGTCCGCCGAGAAGGTCGACGGCAGATACAAATCCTGGAGCCGCCGATCGTAGGGCACCGAAACAAGATGCAACTTCCGGTCCTGGTTCTCGACATATCTTGCCCAAGGGAACACCTTGCCGGTGCTGGTGATATAGGCGTCGGCGTCGCCATCGATGATCTTCTGGATGGCCCGCGCATCGTCTGTTCGATAGTCAAAAGTGGCTTTGATGCCTAGCCGTGTGAAGACCACCTTGGCGGCGTAATAGCCGACGTCGGTCTGGGCAACGATTCGTTTTCCTTCCAAATCAAAAATGGAATGGATCGACTTGGGGGCGATGATATGCAGTTCGTTGTTATAGAGCTTGGCAATGTATCTGAGCCGGTTGGCGATATCAGGGATCTTGTACTGCAATCGGTAGAATTCAGGCATATCGGCGGTGACGATTCCCATATCAATCGCTTTGAGATACAGCACGTCCACGACGTTGCGAACCGGCCCTTTGCCGACGACAGGAAGCACCCGAAGATTGTCGTCATCGAGTACTCGCGCCATATCTGAACCGAAAATGACGGTGACACCGCCGGCCGGCGCGGTAATGACCGTCACGGTGCCTTCGTTAATGTGGTCGCGATCTGGAATTGTCCAGGTGTCGTCATCGCCGGCAACCAGCGCTGCCGTTTGTCGCGACGGTGGCGTAGGCGCACTCTGGGGAACTGCGCTTGCCACCCACAAACTCAGCACAGTGCAAGCCGCTGTGACGCGCAACAAAGATTTCATCGGAAAATGCTCCTTGCCATGGCAATGCATGAGCGCGGGCGGTCCAACAGCACGCTGAACGTGCACCGTCCAAGGACCGTGCACCAGAAGCAAGGACACAAATTGTGTTGTGTTCGTGGCAAATCAGGCTCAGACGTTATTTTGTTAGTCGGAGTCCGAAGAAAGCGACGGGCACGTTGATGTTATTACCAACGATAATCGATGGAGATGTCGTACAACAATTATCGATGGGTACGACTGGGTGGCCCGATATCACCGATTGAATTTCTGGTATGATCGAACCCCGTGCGAGTGATCTTAAGTCACGTATCTGCTGAGATTGGAACCACGCGCAGTTCGCCTCCGGCGTGTTGGCGCCGTCCAGATACCGTTGCTCACGGGATCAGTACGGCTGCGCCCTGCAGGCGACCCTCTCGCAGATCGACCAGCGCTTCATTGGCCTGCGCGAGCGGATAGCGAGTGACTTCGGTGTGAATCCCGGCGGCGGGTGCAATTTCTAAGAATTCTCGGGCATCGGCGCGGGTCAGGTTGGCGACCGAGGCGACCTGTCGTTCCTCCCACAGCAGACGGTAGGCAAACTGTGGAATATCCGACATGTGGATACCGCCGCAGATGACTCGACCACCCTTGCGTACCGCCGCAAGCGCGGCTGGCACCAGAGCGCCGACCGGTGCAAAGATGATAGCCGCATCCAGCGGCTCGGGTGGCGTCTCATCAGACCCGCCAGCCCATTTGGCTCCCAGGCTGCGGGCAAAGGATTGGGCCGCAAGATCGCCGGTCCGCGTAAAGGCAAAGACCTCCCGGCCCTGCCAAATCGCCACCTGGGCGAGAATATGGGCCGCTGCCCCGAACCCAAAGAGTCCGAGCGTCTGCCCGGGCCCCGCCATGCGATAGCTCCGCCATCCGATCAGGCCGGCGCACAAAAACGGCGCGAAGCCGGCGGCGTCGACGTCACCGGGCAGCGGAAAGGCAAAGCGCCGATCAGCGATGGCATGGGTCGCGAAGCCGCCGTCGCGCGTATAGCCGGTGAAGACCGGCCGGTCGCAGAGATTTTCGCGATCCTCCAGGCAATAGCGACAGCGGCCGCAGGTCGAGCCGAGCCAGGGCACGCCCACCCATGTGCCAAGATCAAGATCCGCGACGCCCGCGCCGCAGCCCACGATCCGACCGACGATTTCATGACCCGGTACGATGGGAAGCTTGGGATCGGGCAGATCACCATCAACGACGTGCAGGTCGGTCCGACAGACGCCGCAGGCGGCTATTTCAAGCAGGATCTCGCCCGGACCGGGCGACGGTAGTGGTTGTTCGCGCATCACCAGGGGGGTGCGTACCGCCTCCAGCACCATGGCGTGCATGACCGGCATGGTCGTTTCCTATCTTGCGCCCGCGCGGCCCAACAAAATTACCACAGAGGCTCGCTACCGATGCCGGCTGGCATTATACCCCTAGGGGTCCGGTTCGGAGTCGCCGCGTGTTGACGCGCCTCCCCCTGACCATCGCCTGACTGACGAAGAGATCCCATGCGCACCGATACGGCTCGCCCCGTCCGCCTCGAAGACTACCGTCCGCCGGACTGGTTGGTCGAAACGGTTCATCTCGACGTCAGCCTGCATCCGACTGACACGCGGGTGCGCGCCGTCCTGCATCTCAAACCCAACCCGAAGGGCACTTCACCTGCTCCTCTTCTGCTCGACGGAGACGGGCTCACGCTGACATCGCTCAAACTCGACGGCGAAGCTCTGGCGCCGGACAGCGTCGAGGTCACGCCGGACCGTCTGGTCATCGCCCAGCCGCCACCCCGTTCGTTCGAGCTTGCCATCGAGACCCGCGTTAATCCGTCGGCCAACACGCAGCTCATGGGGCTCTATCGCTCCAGCGCGACTTATTGCACGCAGTGCGAGGCCGAGGGATTTCGCCGCATTACCTATTTTCCCGATCGGCCGGACGTGATGGCGGTCTACACCACGCGCATCGAGGCATCGGCCGCCGAAGCCCCGGTGCTGCTTGCCAACGGCAATCTGGTCGAGCAGGGCTCGATCGCCGGGACGGCTCGGCATTTTGCGGTCTGGCACGATCCCTTTCCCAAGCCCTGCTATCTGTTTGCCATGGTCGGTGGCGTGCTCGGCTGCGTGGAGGATCGCTTCACCACTCTGTCGGGACGCACGGTTGCTCTCAAGATCTATGTTGAACCCGGCAAAGAAGACCGCTGCGGCTATGCCATGGACAGCCTCAAACGCGCCATGGCCTGGGACGAACAAATATTTGGTCGTGAATACGACCTTGATGTGTTCATGATTGTCGCGGTGTCCGACTTCAACATGGGAGCCATGGAGAATAAGGGCCTCAACATCTTCAACGACAAATATGTGCTGGCGTCGGCGCAGACGGCGACCGACGGTGATTTCATGAATATCGAGGCCATTGTGGCCCACGAATATTTCCATAATTGGACCGGAAACCGCATCACTTGCCGCGATTGGTTCCAACTCTGCCTCAAGGAAGGCCTGACGGTGTTTCGCGATCAGGAATTTACCTCTGACCAGCGATCTCGGGCGGTCAAACGCATCTCCGACGTGCGGCTGCTGCGGGCCCATCAATTCGTCGAGGATGCCGGTCCGCTGGCCCATCCGGTGCGGCCGGTGCGTTATCAGGAGATCAACAACTTCTACACGGCAACGGTCTACGAGAAGGGTGCCGAGATCGTGCGGATGCTCAAGACCCTGCTCGGCCCAGCTGACTTTCGCCGTGGCATGGACCTCTATTTTGAGCGACACGATGGCGAGGCCGCGACGGTCGAAGACTTCATTGCCTGCTTTGCCGAAGCCGGGCGGCGGGACTTCTCACGGTTCATGTTGTGGTACAGCCAGGCCGGAACCCCCGAAGTCGTCGTTACCGGCAGCTTTGATGCGTCCGCCAAGACCTACCGGTTGAGCGTGGCCCAGACCATTGCACGAGGCCTCGGCCGGCATCCCGAGGAGCCGATGGTCATCCCCTTGGTAGTCGGGCTCGTGGGGCCCGACGGCCGTGACATCAATCTTCGGGTGGCGGATGGCCGTCGCCTGGAGGGCGGTGTGCTGGTGATCGACAGCCCTGCCGACGTCGTCGACTTCACCGGCATTGACGCACGGCCGGTGGCGTCGCTCAATCGAGGCTTTGCGGCTCCGATCAAGCTCGCATCGAATCTTTCGGCCGCCGATCTCGCCTTTCTGGCCGCTAACGACCCCGACCCCTTCAATCGCTGGCAGTCGGTGCAGACGCTGGCCACGGCACTCTTGGTCGACAATGTCGCGGCTTTGCGAGTGAGCCAGCCGCTGCGCGAGGATTCCGGACTGTTGGCTGCGCTTGCGACGATCCTTGCGACGCGCGATGCCGAGCCCGCCTTCGTCGCTCAGGTGGTCACCATGCCGAGCGAGGCCGACATCGCCCGCGACATCGGCCGGGATGTTGACACCGATGCGGTGTTCGCCGCCCGCGACCATCTGCGTCGGTCGATCGGTCGTCAGCTGGCCAGGGAGCTCCTTGATACCTATCAGCGCCTGAACGACCGGCGGCCGTATCGGCCGGATGCCGACAGCGCGGGACGGCGTGCCTTGAAGAATGCCTGTCTCGATCTGCTCGCGGCAACCGGTGACGCCGCGGGGATTGCGCTGGCCGAGGGGCAATATCGGCAGGCCAACAACATGACCGACCGGATGGCGGCGCTCAGCACCCTGTCAAATTTGGCTGTGCCGGAACGGGACACCTCTATCGATGACTTTTACCAACGTTATGAGGCGGATCCACTCATCATCGACAAGTGGTTCACCCTGCAGGCCATGATCCCCGAGCCTGAGACGCTTGCCAGGGTTCGGGATCTGACCTGCCACGCGGCGTTCTCCTTTGCCAATCCCAACCGGATTCGCGCCCTCATCGGTGCCTTCGCGTCTCTGAACCAGACTCAGTTCAACCGAGCCGATGGGGCCGGCTACGACTTCATCGCCGACACGGTGCTGGCACTCGACGCCAAGAATCCGCAGGTTGCAGCCCGCCTGCTCTCCGCCTTCAAGAGCTGGAGGGCCATTGAACCCAACCGCCGCGTCAAGGCGGAGACAGCGCTGCAACGTGTGGCCACGGCCGCCAGCCTGTCGAACGACGTCAAGGACATCGTTCGGCGATCGCTTGAGGGCCGATGATCGGGGACCAAAGCGGACCACGACCCTGACCATCCATGTAGCCCGGAAGCCTCAGTCGGGAAAAAATGCCGCCAAAAATCGCCATTTGTTTGCCCAATACTCGACAAAATTGCCCCATTCGATTCCAATGAAAGTGATTCGGGGAGATGCGGCACATCGCTCCGGGTTGAGCTTGGACCATCCGAACGGAGGCCGGAGATGGCGCGCGCTGAGGCAGCGCAGTCGTCCTTACCGCCTGATTCCATCAAGGGACTGGCACAATCGATTGCCCGACCGGCGTATCGTCGGCTGCTCAATGCTGAGCCGGCGCTACGGCGGGCGGTACCAGCGCTGATCGTTGCCTTTCTGGTCACGGTCGGCATCGGCGCCGTGGTGCA
>Ga0187783_10001292_pt1 | contig 18425 bp, 17 predicted proteins | sample 1015_SJ02_MP02_2_FD_132471 | JGI IMG/M metagenome (GOLD analysis project Ga0187783, IMG submission 132471) | Tropical peat soil microbial communities from peatlands in Department of Meta, Colombia - 1015_SJ02_MP02_20_MG | ecosystem: Environmental > Terrestrial > Soil > Wetlands > Peat | place...
CATGGCAAAGAATCCCGGGCACCGCGACTTGTTTGCTGGCGCTTTGGAACTGATGATCCTGCATTCGCTGCGCGTGAAGCCCATGCATGGTTATGCGCTGGTCAAACATATCAAGCTCGTGTCTGACGATCTGTTGCAGGTGGAAGAAGGATCTCTCTATCCGGCGCTACAGCGTATGTTGCGAGCAGGCTTGCTCGAATCGAAAGCGGGTGTTTCGGCCAAAGGACGTCCCACCCGGATTTACCGGCTCACCAAAGCAGGCATCCAGCATCTCGAGCGGGAGAAATCCGGCTTCGAGACAATGTTTGCCGGAATCACCCGTGTCCTCGCTGTGGCGAAAGCTTAGGAGACTGCCATGTCACACGACTTTGCTTCCGGCGTCGTCGCTACCACGACTTCTCGGTTTCGATTCAGGAGCATCTGGCAGAAAAAATCGATGAGTTGATGGAAGAGGGCATGGCGCGCGAGGAAGCGATGCACGCTGCGCGGCGGGCCTTCGGGAATGTCACGCTCGTCGAGGAACGCTGCCGTGAACCATGGCAGTGGTTGAAGCTAGAAGGCATTCGGGCCGACCTGAAATATGCCCTGCGGCAGTCGGTCAAGCATCCTGGCTTTGCCCTCACGCCCATCCTGAGGTTGACGCTCGGTATCGGAGCGAATGTCGTCGTCTTCAGCGTCCTGAATGCGATTGTTCTCCACCCCTTGAAGGTAATGTCTCCCTGTCGGTTCCGGAGCGCCCGAGCTCCCACGCCTTGGCATATTTCCAGGACACATAGGTCGCGTGGTAAAGGTGCAGCAAGAGACCTTCACGGCCGTCGAGAAATCCAAGGCGGAAGCCGTAGTTGTACAGGAAGGTGAGCAGGGGGCGAACGACGATATTGCGCAGACGAAACCCGCGATAGCCTTGCGCGCCGGCGAGCTCGGCTCCGGATGAGGAGTACCGGTTCATGTGATCGAGATAGCCGCTCAGCCTGGGATAAGCGTGGTGCAGGAGGGCATGGTGGAGCTTGCCCGTAGGACCCCTCGCTTGGATGGTGGGGTGGGCGCCGTATTCCTGAAACAACCCCGCACCGCGGCGCAGCAGGCGCAGCTTGCGATCGGGATAAAATCCCCCATGGCGAATCCAGCGGCCCAGAAAGAAATTCTTGCGCGGAATCCAGAAGCCTGCGAAGTCGGGATGCGAAGTCAGCGCACCCTCAAGGATCTCCTTCACCAAGTCTGGTTCGAGGGCCTCGTCGGCATCGAGCTGCAACACCCAGTCGCCGGTTGCTTTGTCCATCGCTGAGTTCTTCTGCGCGGCAAACCCCTTCCAGGGCTCGCTGAAAATCTTCGCCCCAAAGGAGCGCGCGATTGCCAGCGTCGCGTCGGTCGAGCCGGAATCCACCACGATGATTTCGCCGCGGCCATCGCCCACCAGGGGAAGAACGCTGCGCAGCGTGCGAGCCAGGTTGGCCTCTTCGTTCTGGGTAATCAGGACGACGGAGAGCGTCACGGGCAAAGCATAAACTGGAGAGCTAGGCGAGGGAAAGGGCGGTCAGGATGCGCCAGCGGGGCTCGTATGAGCCTCGACTCGGCATGCCAATTCGTTGGCGGAATTGGCATGCGAATCGCGAGACTCGAGGGAAATCCTAGAATCCCAGAGGCTGAGGCGGTGGCACCGGCTGCGCCGAGGGGGGTGGCCCTGACAGGCCCGACTGGGCCGGCATGACCGATTGGGTTCCGGTGCGAGGCGCCACGTAGCGGATGTCGGGCATGTGAGTGACGTGCCCGCTCTCGGCATCGGCCATCACGATGCCGGCGCGCTCGAGCAGAAGTCCCGTGGCCCGATCCATCTCGACTTCCGATTTTTCGTAAGCGGCCATCGCCGATACCAGGTTCGACTCGGCGGAGGTCAAGGCGGCTTCATCCTGCAAGACCGTGGTCGGAGTGCCCACTCCGACGGCCAGCTTCTTCTGGTCCGAGTCGAGTGTTTCCCGCTGGAAATCGACCGCGGCTTGGGCGGCGTCAACCGCGGCGCGGTTCTGCTGGACATCAAATTGCGCGTTGCGCGCTTCGATGCGGACCTGATTTTCCAGCTGCTGCAGGCGCACCTGGGCTTGGCGATACTCCAATTCGGCGCGCACCTGATCGGCGACCGCGGTGCGATTCCGCAGGGGCACGCTGAGCGTGATTCCAACTCCCTTGTCCGGGGATACGGAAGTGACCATCTGCTCGAGCGTGTTACCGTAGCTCACCGGTCGACCCGAGCGAAACGGCGGCGCGGCGTTGGCGGGAGCGAAACACCCGAAGTGGCTCGTCTCGGAGGTACAAGTGCCGCCCAGAGACGGAGGCACCAGGGTGGGGTTCACCTCCCCACCGATCCCGGAGCCGCCGTAATAGGCGTACACGCTGAGCTCGGGCAGCATGGCGTTGCGCACCGCTTTGTTATTGATCTCCCGGGTATGCAGGTCGATGCGGGATTGGGTGAGCTCCGCGCGATGGCTCAAGGCGTCGTTGATCAGGTCTTCGATCGGAACCACCGGCTCCTTGGCCGGCAATTGCATGGCTGACGAGGGGATCACTTCGGCGCCGGCCAGGATCGGATCTTGCAGGTTGCGACTCAGGGCATTCTTGATGAGCAGTTCCTGCAACTCGAGGTTGGTCTGGGCCAAGATCACATTTTGCTGATCGGTCTCGACCACACTTTCCGCGCTCACGATTTGGATCGGGGGCAAGGTCCCGAACTGCACCTGTTTCTTGGTATCGGCCAGCGTGCGTTCGGCGAAGGCCAGCGCCTCCTGTTGCACTCTTACGTTTTCGTAGGCATAAACGAGGTTCCAATAGAGGTTTTCGATCTGATCCACGGTGGTGATGATCTGCAGGCGGAAGGCGACATCGGAAATTTCCCGGTTGTTCTTGGCGATGCGGATGAAGCGAGTGTTGGGCAAAAAGCCGAATCCCTCGAGAAGATTCTGCGTAACCCGAAATTGAAAGTTGGAAGCGAGCCCGGGAGTGTAGGTCACCGTGGGATTGTTGCTGGTCGTGTGGGTGTTGTTGAATCCCACGAAAAGGTTGGTACCCGACTGAAAGCCCTGAGTATAGGTGAACGTGGCCGTGCCGGTGTTGGTATTCACCACGGGAATGGGGGTGAAGATGCTCGTGGATTGCGCGAAGTTCCGATCCATCTGCAGGGTGCCGGTGAGGATGGGATCAAAACTGGTGATGGTGGAGCCAATGCCCAGAGTGGAGCTCACCAGCCCGTTGGTGCCGGTCCCCACGCCTCCGGCGGCGACGCTGGTGCCGCCGGTGCCCGATCCCACGGCTCCGCTGAGGCCTCCTACCCCTCCGCCGGGTGTATTTTGCACGATACCGGTATTGACCCCGAGGACGTTCGCACCCGCCTGGGCGCGCAGGATATCGGTATCGGCAATATTCAAGTTGTAGCGCGCCAGCTCGATGTCGAGGTTGTTTTCAAGCGTCAGGGCGACGGCGTCGTTGATCGAAAGCAGGATCTTGCCGTCATGCATGAGCTGATCGATGCGTGGGGTGTTGTTCAATTTGGGAGGCGGCACGGTTTCGGGGCGATACGGCGTAATCACGTTGGGAAACTGCGCCGGCGGCCTCGAGTAATCCTGGCTCACCGAGCTCACGGGCAAGCTGGCGGGCGCGGGGTTGGGAGCTTGCGGCAGCGCCGACGGGCCGGCCGCCGGCTGGGAGGTTGGCCCGGCGGTCGAGCCCTCTTGGCCCGCCGCGTTGATCGTGGATGCTACCAGCCCAATCGTCAGGGATACGGCAAGAATCGACGGATGCAAACGAGCGAACGGCATTCTTTTCTCCTTGAACTCGGGATCGCGGATGTTGGTGCAGAGCTGCTCCATATCGGATGCTAAGCGCGCTCGCAGCGGCGCAGCAAGCGAGACGGATATCGAACGGCAAATTGTAAAAATTTATCAACGGACGTGCGGGTCGGCAGGCAAGAAAGTCGAGGCGGCCTCGGAACCGATCCGAAGCGCGAGCCCGAGGTTTCCTTCTAGGATTCCCCTGGGCGTCTCAGGGGAGAGACTGCGGTTGCTCCGGCCTTCGTGGTTGGGCCGAGGGCATCACCGATTCTGGGTTCGGGCGCGGGGCCACGTAGGGTACATTCGGCATGTGGCTGACCTGGCCGCGCTCGGCATCGGTCATGATGATGCCCGCGTGATCGAGCAGCACGCCGGTGGCTCGATCCAGTTCCAGGCGCGATTTTTCGTAGTTTGCCAGGGCGGACACCAGAGTCGATTCGGCGGTGGCCAAGGCGGATTCGTTCTGCAACACCAGCGTGCCGGTCGAAGCGCCCAGATTCAACTTCTTCTGTTCCGCCTCCAAGGATTGCCGGCCCAGTTCGACCGCGGCGCGAGCCGAATCCACCGCCGCCCGGTTTTGGGCGACGACGAATTGCGCGTTGCGCACCTCGATGCGAATCTGGTTTTCGATCTGCTGCAGACGCATTTGCGCCTGCCGGTATTCGAGTTCTGCCCGTACCTGGTTGGCCTGCGCGTTGCGATTCCCGATGGGAATATTCAGAGTCAGTCCCACGCCTTTGTCGGGGGCCGTCGAAGTCACCAGATCATTCAACGCAGTGCTATAGCTCCGGGTGGTGGTGCTCGGCACCAGGATCTCACCGTTGACGTCCGGGTTGGGGCCCGAGCAGAAGCCGAGGTCTCGGATCTGGGGTGATTGGTTCGAGCATAGATTGGCCGGGTTCTGCGCGCCCCCCAATCCTGATCCGCCATAGTAGGCGAACGCGTCTAAGGTTGGGAGTTGAGCATTGCGAACCGCCTTGTTGTTGATTTCCCGGTTGCTGAGATCGATTCTCGATTGGGCTAACTCGGGCCGATGGCCGAGCGCATCATTCACCAGGTCTTCGGTGGGAACGACCGGTTCTTGTTCCGGCAGCTGCATGGTAGAAGTGGGAATGACTTCGGCGTCAGCCAGCACCGGATCATGCAGGTTCCGGCTCAGGGCGTTCTTCATCAACAGCTCCTGCAGTTGCAGGTTGTTTTGGGCCGCGATCAGGTTTTGCTGGTCCGCCGCAACCGTACTCTGGGCGCGAACCACTTCGATGGGGGCAAGGCTCCCGATCTGCACCTGCTTCTGAGCGTCCGACAAGGTCTTCTGGGCAAACGCCAGCGCCTCCTTCTGGACCCTGGCGTTCTCGTAGGCAAACACCAGGTCCCAATACATGTTTTCGATCTGGTCTACGGTCGTGGTGGTTTGCAGACGAAATGCGACGTCGGAGATTTCCCGGTTATTTTTGGCGATGCGGATGAAGCGGGAGTTGGGCAAAACCCCGAGGCCCTGCAATAAGTGCTGCGTGAGGCGAGCCTGGAAGGCGGTATTGATGAGTGGACTGTAATTGTTGAATGGGCCATTGGTGGTGATGCGGCTGTTATAGAACCCCACCCCCAGGTTGGTGCCCGACTGCAATTCCTGGTTATAAACAAAATTATAGGTTTGCGTGTTTTCTGCCAGAACCGGAACACCGGTGAAGACACTGCTGGCGATGGTGTTGTTGTGGTCCAGTTGGATGTTCGCGCTGACGACCGGGTCGAAGCTGGTGATGGGCACTCCAATGCCCAGGGTCGAGCTGACCAAACCGAAGGTTCCGGCGCCGATCCCACCGGCAGCCACACTGGTGCCGCCGGTACCGGATCCCACCAAACTCCCCAGGCCGCCGACGCCGCCCCCGGGGGTATTTTGCACCACCCCGAAGTTCACTCCCAGAATGCTAGCCCCGGATTTGGCCCGTAAAACGTCGGTATCGGCGATGTTCAAGTTGTAGCGCGAGATCGCCATATCCAGGTTGTTCTCGAGCGCCAGGGCCACGGCGTCATTGATCGACAGCATGATCTTGCCGTCATGGAGCAACTGGTCCATCCGCGGGGTATTGCTGAGATTCGGCGGTGGGACGTGCCGAGGAGAATACGGGGTGAGGGGATTCGGAAAATATCCCCGCGGCTTCGAATAGTCCGTGGTTACAAAACCTTGTGGTTGCGGGGTTGCAACCGGAGCGGAGTCGGAGCCCTGGCGGGATGGCGCATTCTGTTGCGACCCATCTTGTGCCCAGCCGCTGAGACTCAGCAGGAACCCGAATACGACGACCAGCAACCGTATAGTAAAACTCAAACGAGGCATTCGCTCATCTCCATAGAAGAGGGGTGGGAAGGCAACGAGGCACTTCTAAGCACGAGTAGTACGCAAAATGCCGCCTCCCGGTTTCAGCTTTGTTCGCTCCCAGCCGGCATCCTCGAGATCACAAGCGGCGCAAGGGAATGCCATAGTATAGCCAAGGCCGCCCGAGGGAATCGGGCGGGCACCATGGCGGCGCCAGGGGCCGCCCGCGGGTGCGCAAATAGCAATCCAGATGCGAAACGTCAAGCTCATACTCGCCTATGATGGCTCCGAGTTCTCCGGCTGGCAGGTGCAACCGCGTGTGGCCACGATTCAAGGCACGCTGGCCTCAGCCCTTGCACGTCTCACCGGGGAAAAGGTGTTGCCCCAAGGCTCCGGACGCACCGACGCCGGCGTGCACGCGCTCGCCCAAGTGGCCAGCTTCTCGACCGCATCGCCGATTCCTATCGATCACCTTGTCCCGGCTCTGAACCACATCTTGCCGGGCTCCATTCGTGTGCTCGAAGCGCAGGAGGTTCCGCTCGAATTTCATGCCCGCAAATCAGCGCGGGCTAAGACCTACCGCTACCGATTGTACCGCGCTTCCCTCTGCCCGCCCTTCTTGGCACGTTACGTTTGGCACTATCCCTTCCCCTTGAACGAACCCGCCGTCGCCGAGGCGGCCCACCTGGTGGTTGGAGAGCACGATTTCGCATCGTTCGCCGCCGTCGATCCGGAGCTCGGCAGCGAGGAAGGCAACCCTTCGAGCGTGCGCCGGATCTTCCACTCGAGCTGGACCCGGACGGGAGAGGAGCTGGTTTACACCGTGCAGGGCAACGGTTTTTTGCACCACATGGTGCGGAACCTTGTCGGAACCTTCATGTTGGTGGGCAAGGGCACGCTTCAGCCCGAGGATGTAATGCGGATTCTCGAGAAGCGAAACCGTTCGGCGGCGGGCGCTACGGCGCCGGCCAACGGATTGTACCTGGTAGGTGTGGAGTATTAAGCTACCTCACAGGCAGGTGCCGGCGACACCACGGACGGCTGGATGGCGATGGAGGTCCAAAGCGCGGCCCGCAAGATCGTTTCCCGGAACCCTGCCACCGGTGAGCTCATCGCTGAATTTGAGCCGACCAGCGAGGTGGAAGTCGAGGCTGCGGTCGCACGCGCGCGCCGGGCCCAACCAAGTTGGGAGGAAATCGGCCTCGAGCGGCGCGCCCGAATTCTGGGCAAGTTTCAGAAACTTTTGCAGGAAAGAAAGTCCGAAGTGGCCGAGGTCATTACCCAGGAGACCGGCAAGCCCCTGGGGGAAGGTCTGCTCACCGAGATTCTGGTAGTTCTCGATGGGGTGCGTTTCTGCCGAGACCACGCCTTTCGTTGCCTCCGCGAAGAGGCCGTTCCCCATGCCAATTGGGCCCTAAAGACCAAGTCGGGCCGCATTCGGCGAGAGCCCTATGGAGTGATCGGGATCATTGCGCCGTGGAATTACCCGTTTTCGATTCCGGCCAGCGAAACCTTGGCCGCGCTCGTGGCCGGCAACGCCGTGGTGCTGAAGCCTTCCGAACGAACCCCGTGTACGGCCCTTGCGCTAAGAGACCTTCTGGCCGAGGCGGGTGTCCCGCGCGACGTTTTCCAGGCCATCGTGGGAGATGGCATCACCGGATCGGCCCTCCTCCATTCCCCCATCGACAAGCTGGTGTTCACCGGCAGTCTCGAGACCGGCAAGCAGATCGCACAGGCGGCGGCCTCCCGACTGCTTCCCCTGGTCTTGGAGCTGGGCGGAAAGGACCCCATGCTGGTGCTGGCGGATGCGGACGTGGAGGTCGCCTCGAGTGGTGCCGTGTGGGGCGCGTTTATGAATGCCGGCCAGGCTTGTCTTTCCGTGGAGCGCTGTTACGTCGATCGCCACCTGTACGAACCGTTCCTGGCGGCCTGCGTACGCAAAACGCGTCGCTTGCGGATCGGCAACGGGCAGGCGGCTGCAATCGATGTCGGTCCCCTGATGGGAGAACGCCAGGTGCAGATGGTTCAATCGCAGATCGAAGATGCGGTGGCGCAGGGAGCGCGGGTGCTTGTCGGCGGCTCGCGCCTTGAAAGCCTGGGATCGAACTTCTATGCTCCCACCGTGCTCGCCGACGTCACTCATCAAATGCGGGTGATGCGGGAGGAGACATTTGGGCCGGTGCTGCCCGTGATGCCCTTCGACAGCGAGAGCGAGGCCGTTCGCCTGGCGAATGATTGCCAATATGGACTCGGAGCCAGCATCTGGACGCGGGATCGTCGCCGGGGAGAGCGATTAGCCGGGCACATCCACGCCGGTACGGTCATGGTCAACGATGCGGTATCCTGTTTCGGTATCGCCGAGGCTCCGCATGGAGGGATGAGGATGAGCGGGCTGGGGCGGACGCACGGGAAATTTGGACTGGAGGAAATGGTTCGCGTCAAATATGTAGATTCGGACCGCATGCCGGGCAGAAAAAAGGCCTGGTGGTACGGATACAGCGAAGGATTGCAGATGGGAGCATTGATCGACCTGATGTTTGCGCGCAGGGTGGGACAACGTTTGCGCGGAGCATGGAAGTTCGTAGCCGCCCTGAAATCAAGCGAGAGGCTCTAGCATGTCGACCGTCGATCCCGAGCGTGCATGGTTACGCCGTACTCTCGCCCCACTCGCCGATCGGGGTGCCAAGGCAGCCCGCAACGCTTCCGGGGAGTTTGCCGGTGTTCAGGGTGCGGGGAAGGCTCCCGTCGAAATCCTGGCGCATATCGGGGACTTGCTCGACTGGGGGTTGTCGATGGCCAGGGGAAAGCCGCAATGGCGGGTTTCGACACCCCTTCCCTGGAGAGAGGAGGTGGAGCGTTTCTTCACCGCCTTAGAGAATTTTGACCGCTACCTGGCTTCGACGGAGCCACTCGAAACGCCCGCCCCAAAGCTGTTTCAAGGTCCCATCGCCGATGCTCTGACCCACGTCGGGCAGATTGCCAGGCTGCGCCGGCTGGCGGGTGCACCGATCCAAGGTGAGAACTATTTCGTTGCCGCCATCACCGCCGGTCGGGTCGGCCCCGATCAGGCGCCTCCCCAGCAAGAGTTCTGAGCCCGTGCCCATTCCTGGCGAGCCGCGAACCGCTTGGGTACAATAAAAACACCACCCGGCAGCGATTGGCTGCTTCGACGAGGTCAGCGCTTGGCGACGGCAACCGCAACCGAAACCGCACCCCAGTTACCCAATCACAAGGTCAAGTTCAAGAAACTAGGACAGCGCGCCTGCAACGAGAAGGATGCCAAGGGCAAGTTTTGCGGCGGGCATCTCAAGCGTTGGTTTTACGAGAGTGATGTCCGGGAGCAGGAGTGCGGGGACATGGAGAAAGCCTGGGGCCGGGGGGCCGAGGTGTATCGTTGTGAGCATTGCAAGACGCTCTACCTGCCGAATGCCGCGGACTCCCGAGGTTTGAGCGTAGCCGGGTCGGGTCAGACTTCGGTGTTCGGGCTGACCGTACCGGGGAAGGGAAAGTAGCCGCCGGGTTGGCGCAAGTGAAATCTTCCGAGCTCATCTACGATTGGAATCGAATCCACCCCGCGTCTTTGCGTCCCGCGGGTAACGTGTTGTTGAACGATGAGACCCTGCGCGACGGCTTGCAATCTCCTTCGGTTCGTGACCCGTCGATCGAAGAGAAAATCGCCATTCTGCACCTGATGGAAGCTCTGGGAATCGATTCCCTCAACCTGGGGCTGCCGGGTGCCGGGCCGCGCGCCCGAGAGCACGCCGAGGCGCTGGCGCGGGAGATGGTTCAGCACAAGATGAAGATGCGCGCCAACTGTGCCGCTCGTACCCACCAGAACGACATCCGGCCCATTGCCGAAATTGTCGAGCGCACGGGGCTGAAGATCGAAGCCGCCACGTTTCTTGGATCCAGTCCGATCCGCCGCTATACCGAGGGCTGGAGCGACGACTTCCTGCTCACCACCACGGAAACGGCGGTGAAGTATGCCATCTCTCTAGGTCTCGACGTAATGTACGTCACCGAGGACACGACCCGCTGTGATCCCGACATGGTCCGCCGGCTTTACACCACGGCGATTGGCTGTGGGGCGCGCGCCATCGTGATCTGTGACACGGCGGGGCACGCCACTCCCATGGGAACCTTTGCCCTGGTGCGCTTCGTGGTCGAAGAGGTGGTCAAGCCGTGCGGGGAAAAGGTGCGCGTGGACTGGCATGGTCATTGCGACCGTGGATTAGGAATCGCCAACTCCATGGCTGCGTTGGTGGCAGGTGCGGATTGCGTGCATGCGACGGCGCTCGGGATTGGCGAGCGGGTGGGCAACACGCAAATGGATCAAATGCTGGTCAACCTCCGGCTGATGGGTGTGCCGCCGTGGGCAGATCGGGACCTGACCAAGTTGAAGGAGTACTGTCAGGCAGTCTCCCGAGCCACGGGAGTGCCCGTTCCCGCGAATTACCCGGTGGTCGGCGAAGATGCCTTCCGCACCGCCACCGGCGTCCATGCTGCCGCCCTCATCAAGGCCTACAAGAAGAATGACGCCGAGCTGGCCAACCTGGTCTATTCCGGTGTGCCTTCCCACCTCTTTGGCCTGGAACAGATCATTGACGTCGGCCCGATGAGCGGAAAATCCAACATCCTGTTCTGGTTAGAGCGGCGTGGGATCCGAGGTTCGGAGGAGGTGGTGGAGAGGATCTACCGCCGGGCCAAAGCATCCGACCACACCTTGAGCGAAGCCGAAATCCGCGCCTGCTTGGAGCCGAGCGGGCGAGGATGATTCCGTCTCCGGCCGCCTTGCGATGGTCCACTGGGTAACGAGTATGCCAGGAAACATGCCAGCTCCCGAGGAGCGGCTGCGCGCGGAATTCAACCGCTGGGCCGCGGAAGGGAAGGGCGAGGAGATGGAACGTCATCACCTCGCGATCACCGAGCAAACGATCCAAAGAATGGCCCTGCGTCCCGGCGAGCGGGTGCTCGATCTCGGGTGTGGCGCGGGGTGGGCAACCCGGCTCTTGGCGCATTTGGTCGGCGAAGGGCCGGAGGGATTCGGGCAAGTGGTTGGCCTCGACGTCTCCGACGAGATGATTCGGCGGGCGCGCCAGACCTCGAAGGATTTTGACAACATTCTGTTCATTTGCGGATCGGCCCAACAGATCCCCTGGGAGGAGAATTTCTTCGACAAAGTGCTTTCCGTCGAATCGTTCTACTACTACCCGGACCAGGAGCGCGCGCTCGCCGAGCTGTTTCGCGTGATGGCACCACGCGGGCGGATGTTCATCTTGATCAACCTGTACAAGGACAACCCGTACTCCCTGGCCTGGGTGGACAAGCTGAAAGTGCCGGTACACACCCGATCCCAGGCGGAATACGTCGCACTGTTGCAGCAGCATGCGTTTGAGAACGTGGAAGCGCAACGGATTCCCGATGATACCCCGACCCCGGATGACTACCCCACGCATTCCTTTGACAGCCTGGAAGATCTGCGGGCGTTCAAACGCATCGGGGCGCTACTTCTCGCGGCCTCCAAACCGGATGTGCGAAATCCCGCGCCGGCATACACGATTTATTGAGGCCCGCTCTCGCGAGACGGCGCGCCAGTCGTTGCTTTGACGAGCCGGTTGTACTTCTTCAGAATCTCCTGCAATCGGTCGTGCGGCAGGGCCACCACGGTGTGATTGTCCACGCCGGTCATGGTATCCGCCGCCACCATGGCATTCACCACGGCTTCTTCCGTGGCCTGGACCGTGGCCAGGAAAATGGGATTGAGGTCGCCGTTGCTCAGCATGGTGATCGGGTGAGTGCCTCGGGAGCCCGACGCACCAGGATTCGCGGTGGAGAAGGCGATGAAGATATCACCAGAACCATCGCCCGAATAGCTGCCGTCCCTGCCCAGCCCGAGCGACACCCGTCGGGCCACACGCTTGAGCTGGGTGGGAATCAAAGGCGCATTGGTCGCGACCACCACAATGATGGAGCCGGTGTCGTCCTCGTACACATGGCCAGGAATTTCGCGGCCGACCGGCACTCCGGCAATCCGCAACTGGTCACGGAACCCATAGTTGCACTGCACCAGCACCCCCACGGTGTAGCCGCCGCGCTTTGGCTCGAGCACCCGGGAGGAAGTGCCGATCCCACCCTTAAACTCATTGCAGACCATGCCCGTGCCTCCGCCGACATTGCCTTCTTCGACCGCGCCGCGGTGGGCACTCTCGAGCGCGTGGAAGACATCTTCGCTTTTCACGTGAAAGCCGTTGATGTCATTCAAGTAGCCGTCCCAGGTCTCGGCCACCACCGGCAGCGACCACCAGTAGTCTTCCGTGTCAGGTCGCCCATGCTGGACCTTCCAAGCGATGACCGCGTCCCGCACCACCCCTACGCTATGAGTATTGGTGATCATGACCGGACCGTCCAGAAACCCGGAGTCCTCGACCCATGTGGTCCCCGTCATCTCTCCGTTCCCATTGAGGGTGAACCATGCGGCAAACACGGAGTCATTGGATTGCTTGCCTCGGGGCAGGATGGCCGTGACCCCGGTGCGCACCGGACCCACGCCGACCTTGAGCGGGCCGCTGCCGGAAATCAGCGTAGTATGCCCCACCTCCACCCCGGCGATGTCCGTGATGGCATTGAGCGGGCCGGGCGTGCCGTCGAAGGGAACCCCAAGATCGCGGGCCCGCGGCTTGGTCTGGCCCCAGAGGAACCCGGCCCACAAGCAGACCACCATAGTGGAAATCTTGATCCCACCGCACCGTTTCGACATCGAAATCCTCCGATAAGGTGTCGAGGCAGTATAAAGTACTGAGAAGGCGGTCCAGTCGGATTCGCGGGAGAGCACCATGGAGAACTGGAAACGGGCGCTGGTGGGAGCATCTGCAGGGGCGGCTGTGATCATGTTGGCCAAGGGCAAGACCACGGCGGGCGTCATTTTGGCGGGAGTGAGTTTATCGGCGTTGGCTTCGGAGTATCCGGACAGGTTCGCCGAATTCCGCGAGCGACTCCCGGAATACGTGGAGCGCGGCACGGTTTTTCTCGATGTCGTATTGCGCGCCGGAGAACGACTGGCGCAAGCCGAAGGCCGTGGTGGCAGGTGGTATGAGACGCTGCTCGGCACCTGAAGCGGCGCGGCGGCCGGCGAATTGGCTCGGCCGGGGTCCTAGAATGACGCCTGAAACCAAGCAAAAGCTGCAGCTGCTTTTCGTGGTGGCGCTGTTGGTCGCCGGCACACGCACCGCGATTATCTTCTATGAGCGATGGGCGCCGGAAAAACCGTCCCCGGCTCCTCCCCTCAATCCTGATTACTACGTGGTCCCGAAAAAGCTCTATCCCTACGACCTGAAATCGGCGCGGCAATTAACCGAGCAGCCGGTTTGGGTGAAGGAAGGCTATCGCTATACGTATTATCCCTACCGGGGCGCGCACGCGGATTTTTCCCATGAGGCCGGGCTGCTCCTGCCCCTGCAAAAGCTTGAGGTCAAGGATGTGGTGACCGAGGCTACGCCAGGATCGCCCAAAGAGCAGCAAATCATGGCGGTTTTCGAACAGGCGGGCCAGTCGTACGCATTTCCCATTGGTTCGGTCAAGCAAGGCAATTACCGGATCTATTCCGACGAAATGCTCTACATTCAGGATCCGCACCAGCTCTACAAGCATTGGCCGCAAGAGATTTGGCAGGCCATCGATCAACACCAGGTCAAGCCGGGGATGAGTGAACTGCAGGTGGATTTTGCCATCGGGGCGGGAGCTCTCGAAGGCACGGGCACGACCGAGGTCAGAACCCTGAACTATTCGAACGGGGGCAAACCTCTGCGCGTCACCTTCCGCGAGGGCAAGGCCGCCGAGATCCAGCCGGGTGCGGACCACGGCTAGCGCAAGTTCACTTCAGTTTTGGAGAATTCTCATCGGCGGCTTTGGTCTCTTCGGCGCGAATCACGCCATCCTCCTTGGTGTAAAAGCACCGGTGTTCGGCGTCCTGCTGTTTGGGTGTAAGGGTAAGCTCATATCCGTCCTCGTGGGCGCGAAAGTTCACCGTGTAGTCGCCGCGGTCGGCGGCGAGCATGCGTTGCGTGAAATTACCCGTGTGGACCAGCTGCGACAGGGAAGAAGCGTACTTGCTATTCTTCTTCTCATACAGCTTCTGGGCGCGAATCACGGTGCGCATGTAGCCGAGAGCGCTGGCTTCCGACTGTGAACGCGCCGGGTCCCCACTGAACTTTGGTTGGTAGGGAGCTTGCGCTCGTGCGCCGAGGGAGATCATCAGGATCCAGATGCCAAGGGCCATCTGGATTGGCGTTGGCAAACATTTGGGCACAATCTTGATTCGCGCAAGTGCTGTGTTTTCCATGTTACTCCCGTAATCCGCGAAACCGTTGCGGGCTTTGTCTCGGATTGCAATCCAGCTATGCTAAGTCTATCCCTCATTATAGGTATCCAATGAAAGGTGCATCGGCTACGAAAACGGCAGTCGCAAAAAGGGCCCCTATCCGTATTGCAGTTGTCGAGAGTGATCCGTTGCGTTTTGTGGGCTTTAGGGCTCTGTTCGACAACGAGCCGGAGTTTGAGCTCATTTCCGCTTCGCTGCCGGAGATCGGTGTTCTCGAGAACGTCGACTTGGTGCTGCTGAGCAATCGCAACGGTCAGAACCTATTCGACGTGATGGCCAGCCTCAAGGCGACCCGCCCGGGTCTGCGCATCATTGTCACCGGTTCTGGCATCGACGAAGAGACCATCCTCAAGGCGATCGCTTCCGGTGCCAAGGGTTACGTGGACGAGGCCGCTGCGCCGGCAGAATTTGTGCAAGCCATCCGGGTGGTAAACGAAGGCTCGGTATGGGCGCCGCGGCGCGTGCTTTCCCTGTTCATCGAGCGCGTCTCATCCTCTCCGGGACGCATTTTCCCCATTGGCCGCGTCAGCTTCACAGATCGGGAAAAAGAGGTTCTGGAAATGCTCGTGGCAGGTCGATCCAACAAGGAAATTGGGGCCGCACTCGGGATCGAAGAGCGAACCGTGAAGGCGCACGTGGCCAAACTGATGCGCAAAGTTGGCGTACAAAACCGAATTGCTCTATCCGTCCACGCCATCACCCATTCCTTAGTGACCGCCAGATAGGCCAGATTCCCCTGGTTACTAAAGGACAGATACCTGCGTAATCTTGTTCCCCTCCTTCGCTTGCCCCATACTCGACTCACCTACCACAGAACCTGGGAGACGGGGGGGAGCGGAGACTAGGGTCACTGCTGCCCACCCCGATTTTTTTGCTCCCGTAACTAATCCGGTACCCACCTGCCAGGCCCGCTTTCATAGCCGGGCGAACCCTTTTAGAATCAGGGTCAACGATTTCTGACTAGGAGCCGCGTAATGAAAAGGGTTGTATTGGCGTGTGCCCTCCTGGGCTGCAGCCTGTTTGCCTCAGGGGATGCCGAGAACAAAGCGGTGGCGCGGGTGAGGGCCGCCGCCGACGTGTTAGACGAGATCCAGGCCGCACCCGACCAGGGCATTCCCAGGGAGATTCTCGGATCGGCGGAGTGTGTGGCCGTGGTGCCGTCCATGTTAAACGGAGGCTTTATCGTCGGCGCTCGCTACGGACGCGGGGTTGCCAGCTGCCGCACGCCGAAAGGTTGGAGCCCGCCCGTGTTTTTTGGCATGGAAGGCGGAAGCTTCGGATTTCAGATCGGAGCCCAGGCGGTTGATTTGATCATGCTCATCATGGACGACAACGGCATGCGGAATCTGCTTTCGAGCAAATTCAAGCTAGGGGCCGATGCCAGTGTCGCCGCTGGTCCGGTCGGACGCCACGCGGCCGCGGATACCGACTGGAGGTTGCGGGCGCAAGTACTCAGCTATTCGCGGGCCCGCGGCGTTTTTGCCGGTGCGGCGCTCGACGGTGCCGTGTTGAAGCAAGACAAGGACACCACCCGCGAGTTCTACGGGCACATGGTGAGCTCAGAATCTTCCCTCCAAGGATTGGTGGCGGCGCCTCGGGAAGCGTACCCGTTTGCGGCCACCCTGGCAAAGTGGGCACAGGCAGCCGCCGCAAAATAGCTCACAATTCAGCCCTGGTTCTTCATGGGTTGCTGGCTGCTCTGGTGCGACGATCCGGGGGTTCGAACTGGCCCAGCCGAGCCGGTCAATGGCCGCGGAAAAGTCCGGCTAATACTACAGTTGCCGGCCCCGCTCGACCGCAAGATTCGCTTGCTTCCGAGTTATCCAAAGCGCGCGCGATGCTCTTTGAGGATGCAGCGGTCCATGATCACGAAGATACCGGCTTTGCGGGCCTTTCCCGCCGCCGCTTCGTGGATCACCTGTTCCTGCATCCAAATGGCAGGAACCTTCAGCTGGATTGCCTGGTCGACAACCTCGTCTACGAATTGCGGCCGACGAAAGATGTTCACGATGTCAATCTTTTCCGGCACCTTGAGCAGGGATGGGTAAGCCTTTTCTCCCAAAGCGCCCTTGATTTGCGGATTCACGGGGATGATGCGGTAACCGTGTGTCTGCATGTAGGCCGAGACCCCATGGCTCGGCCGCAGTGGACTGTTCGACAGCCCCACCACCGCGATGGTTTTCGAGCGCTCGAGAAGCTCCCGGATCGGATCCGACTGGGAGGCTAGACCCATAGGCTAGTATTCTAGTGGCAGGGCACGCTAGCGCCAACCGTTGGCGTCATTCCACTGCCGGAGATCGGCTAACTCTTCGCAATCGCGCTCAACTTTTGCCGCACCATCTTGTCCGCCAGCTTGCGGACTGTTTCAGCGACTTCTTTGTTGCCGGCCAGATGGCGCAGATCTTGGAGTAGGAGGTTCTTCAGCAGTCCGAGCGATACATCGATTGGAGTGCGCGGGTTAAAGGTGAGATTTTTGACGATCGCGTATTGCTTCATGAAGCGACGCTTCATCGTAATCGCCCGCAGCACGGCGTCGAGGACGTTTCTCTGGTTGGCAAACCGCTCGACTTCGGACTCGGTAACCTTGGGTGACTCGAGCACCGCCAGGGCCACAATTTTTGTGCCGTCGCGAATTAACAATGAACGTTCTTCCCTGGTGCCTTTGATCGCCAACAGGATGCGACCCTTGATGTCGAGTTTCGCGATCTTCTGCAAGGCGCTGCCGCGCTGCTCCTCGGCGCTCAAGATCCATTTCTTTTGTTCCATCGGCGGCTTCCGCTCGCGGGTTGCCTCCGGCTGTCCCCCGGCAGATGCCGTTGCCGCGGCCGCTTGGGCCGCTAGCGCCACCGCTTCCGACGCTCGTGGCTCCACGCCGTCGTCAACCGGAACAAACTCCTTGCCGGCTTCCTCGGCGATTTCCCCCGCGTGCTCGGCCATAAATCGCTCAAGTACATCCTCGGGTGCTTCCGAGGAATCGCCCTCCGCAGTCTCAGAGAGGGCACCAGTCCGGCTTTCGGCTTCCTGGCTCGCCGTCCCGCCAGAAGCGGCCTGGGCAAGACCGGACGAGGGCTCGGCCGAACCCAACACGGACAGCTTCTCTTGAACGCGAGCCATGAGGGCTGGGGTCAGACTCTGATTGCGCGAGAGAACTTCTAACACCGATCTGATGCCGCCGACGCGCTCCGACGCGAGCAAGATTCCGGCCTGCTCGGCCGTGGCATGGGTTGCCTGGCGGACCAGGAACTCGTCCCCAACCGAGCGATTGTCAAGGAGTGCGGGCAGCAGCCCTGGTCTGAGATTGTCCGGATCGGTGAAGTAATCCAACACCTCCTTGGGAGTCGCGGGATTCGCTAGAATCTCCCGGCAAGACCTCTCGTTCCAGCCGGCAAGCGTCAGCTTGGCCTGGGGGCCGAACACTGAGTTGTGTTTGGCCAGATAGACGAGAATTTCAAGCATTTCCTCGGGAGGCACCAGCAGCGCGCCCCGGGCGGCGAACTGCATCATGTTGGACGGCAGCTGAGACTTACGAACGGCATCGATCATGCGAGGCATGCGCGGTGAGTTCCGATCGGCGAAGAATCTAAAACTACAGCATGAACCGAAGGCTGGGAGTTTGGCCAGAGCCCTCCGGTCGGAGCACGTTACCAACGGCACTGTCCCCAGGGGGTGGGCCATCCGGCCGATGCCAGCACAGACCGGTCGACCGGCACGCTGGGTCGATTGGGGCTCGGTCGCGCCAAACCATCCCGCGCCACGGCGGATCGGTTTGTCATCTCGCGAACAACGCACCGCGGGCGGAGAGAAAATCAACGGCGGCGAAAGCGCCGCTGAGCCTCTTGGCGCACGGCGCTTTCCAGTTGCAACACTACTCGCTCGAGTTCGTTGACCAACCGGTTAGGCCGGCGGCGCCGGAACTCCC
>Ga0187783_10001293_pt1 | contig 18418 bp, 12 predicted proteins | sample 1015_SJ02_MP02_2_FD_132471 | JGI IMG/M metagenome (GOLD analysis project Ga0187783, IMG submission 132471) | Tropical peat soil microbial communities from peatlands in Department of Meta, Colombia - 1015_SJ02_MP02_20_MG | ecosystem: Environmental > Terrestrial > Soil > Wetlands > Peat | place...
CCCAGGCCCTCGGCGTCGTCGCGGATCTCGGCGGCGAACCCCGCCGCCCACAGCGGCACCGAGCTCGGCATCGCCTGCTGCATGTGCGTGTAGCCGGGCAGCAGGGTGCGCGGCTCGCGCGCCGCCAGTGCATCGAGCGCCGCAGCCACCGCCTCGGCACCGGCGCGCAGCTCGCCCACCGCATCGCGCAGGTAGAGGCGTAGCGCCGCCAGCACCTGGTCGTTGCGCGAGCGTCCCAGGTGAACGCGCTCGCCGGCTGCGCCGATGCGCGCGGTCAAGCGTCGCTCGAGCGCGGTCTGGCCGTCCTCTTCGGCGAGCTCGATGCTCCAGGCGCCGGCGGCGTGCTCGGCGGCGAGCGCCGTCAGTGCCTCGCGGATCGACTGCAGCTCGCTCGCGCCGAGCAGACCTCGGCCGGCGAGCATCTCGGCGTGCGCGATCGAGGCGCGCACGTCGTACGGCACCAGCCGCTCATCGAGCCGGTAGTCCTCGCCGGCGGTGTACTCGAGCACGCGCGCATCGAGCGGCGTGCCCTTGTCCCAAAGCCGCGTCATGTCACCCCCTGCGCTTCGGCCGGGGTGAGCGCATTCACGTCGGCGACGATCAGCGTGCCGGTGCCCTCGTTGGTGAACACCTCGCCGAGGATCCCTTCCGGGGACTTGTACGACACCACGTGCACCCGCCGCACACCGCCGCGGATCGCCTCCTCGATGGCGCGCGCCTTGGGCAGCATGCCGTCGGCGATGCGGCCCTCATCGCGCAGGCGCTTCAGCCCGCGCAGATCCGTGTAGGAGATGAGCGAGCCCGGGTCGTCGAGGCTGCCGAGGATGCCGGGTGCGCCGGTGCAGAGGATCAGCTTCTCGGCGGTGAGCGCGGCGCCGATGGCCGCCGCCACGGTGTCGGCGTTGATGTTGAGGAGCGTGCCGGCGGAGTCCGCCGACAACGGGCTCACCACCGGCATCAGGCCGTTGTCGAGCAGCTTGCGCAGCACCGACGGGTCGACCGCGTCGATGTCACCGACGAAACCGAAGTCCACCAGCTCGCCGCCGGCGTCGAGGCGCACCGGCGGGCGGCGGTGGGCACGCACCAGCCCGGCGTCGACACCGCTGATGCCGACCGCCTCGATGTCGAGGTCGCGGCAGATGCCGAGCACGCGCGTGTTGATCAGGCCGTTGAGCACCATGGCGGTGACGTCGATCGACTTCTCGTCCGTGATCCGCCGTCCTCCCACCAGGCGCGTCGGCACACCGAGCGCCGCGGCCACCTCGGTGAGTTGCGGGCCGCCGCCGTGCACCAGCACCACGCGTACCCCAAAGTAGTGCAGGATCGCGATCTGCTCGACCAGCACGCGGGTCGCGGCGCCGTCGGCGAACACCCCGCCGCCCGCCTTCACCACGAAGGTCTTGCCCTTGTACATGCGGATGTAGGGAGCGGCGCCCCTGAGTGCGCGAATGGCGAGTGCCGGGTCGTTGCGATGCATGATCATGGAGCTGTCAGCCTCCGTGCGGTTGTCAGGACTTCAGCAGTTGATGCAGCACGGCCATCTGTGCCGGCAGTCGGTTCCAGGCCTGGCGCTGCACCACGCTGCGCGCGCTGTCGAGCACCTCATCGGCGATGGCGCTGTTGCGACGCACCGGCAGGCAGTGCATCACCCGGCATTCGGGGGCGCGCGCGAACCAGTCGTTGCGCACGCACCAGCTGCGCAAGCTGCTGCGCAGGCGCGCATCGCCGGCAGCGTCGCCGTAACAGGCGGTCGCGCCCCACTCCTTGGCGTACAGCACCTGCGCGCCCTCGAGCGCCTCAGCGCGCTCGCTGCTCTCGCGAATCGAGCCGCCGGAAGCGGCGGCGGCGCGTCGCGCACGCTCCATGACGGGGGCGGGCAGCGCGAAACCCTCCGGCCGCAGCACGATGATCTCCATGCCGCGCAGCGCCGCCATGTGCAGCGCGGCCGCCGGCACCGCCAGCGGCAGCGCCCGCGGATGCCACACCCACGACAGCACGAAGCGCCCGGCGCGCGGCAGCGCCAGGTCATCGAGCGTCTTCCAGTCGGCGAGCGCCTGGCAGGGATGGTTGATGGCGGACTCGAGATTGATCAGCGGCTTGTCGATCAGCGCCGCCATGGCGTTGAAGTGCGTATCGGCCAGGTCGGCTTCGAGCTCGCGGCCGTCGGCGAATGCCCGGATACCGAGCGCGTCGCAGTAGGCCGCCAGCACCGGCAGCCCCTCGCGCACGTGCTCGGCGGCTGCGCCATCCATCACCACGCCATCGCGGGTCTCGAGCTGCCAGCTCCCCTGGCCGGGATGGATGACGAGCGAGCTGCCGCCGAGGCGCGCCATCGCCGCCTGGCAGGAAGCGAGCGTGCGCAGCGAGGGGTTGAAGAACAGCAGTCCCAGGATCTTGCCGCTGAGGGCGTGTGGCTCGGGCTGCCGCTCGAGGCGGCGCGCCAGCTCGAGCAGCGACAGCACCTCCTCGCGCTCGAGCTCGCCGAGATCCAGGAAGCGTTTCATGCCGGCAGCTCGCGCAGTGCATCGCGCAGCATGTCGACGTGCTGCTCTTCGAGAATGAACGGCGGCAGCAGGCGCAACACCTGCGGGTCGCTCGCCGTGCCGGTGAGGATGCCGCATTCGAGCAGCTCCGCCTGGATTTCCTTCGCCGGCCGTGTGGTGCGCAGGCCGACCAGCAGTCCCGCCCCCTGGTGGCCGACGACCGGCCCGAGCACGCAGCTGCTGCGGATGTAGGCACCGAGGCGCTTGACGCGCTCGAGCAGCCGCTGCTCCTTGATTGCGGCCAGCACCGCGTTGATCGCCGCGCACGCCATCGGGCCGCCGCCGAAGGTGGTGCCGAGTGACTCCGGCTTGAGTGAGGCGGCGACCAGCGGCGACATCAGGAGCGCCGCGCACGGGTAGCCGTTGCCGAGCGCTTTGGCGGTGGTCAGCATGTCGGGGCGCACGCCGTAGAGGTTGGCGGCGAAGGGCTCGCCGGTGCGGCCGACGCCGCACTGCACCTCATCGAAGATCAGCAGTGCGCCGACCTCGTCGCAGCGCACGCGCAACGCGCCGAGGAAGGCCGAGCCGAGGTCGATCGCGCCGGCGACGCCCTGCACCGGCTCGACGATCACCGCGGCGGTGTCGCGGGTGACGTGCGCGGCGATCGCGTCCGTGGCGCGGCGCGGCACGAAGCTCACCTCGAACGGCGTGCGCGGGAAGCCGTACCAGCTCTTCTCGGCGCTCCAGCTGACCGCGCCCGCCGCGGCGGTGCGGCCATGAAAGCCGCCTTCGACGGCCACCACCTGCGCCCGCGCCGTCATGCGCAGCGCAATCTTCAGCGCGTTCTCGTTGGCCTCCGCGCCGCTGTTGACGAAGAAGGCGCTCGCGAACGGCAGCCGCGAGAAGCGCACCAGCCGCCGCGCCGCGCGCTCGCGCACCCGCATGGCGACGGCGTTGCTCTGGAACTGGCAGCTCTGCGCCTGGGCGGCGAGCGCTGCCGTCCAGCCGGCGTGCGCGTAGCCGAGCGCTGCCACCGCATGGCCGCCATAGAGGTCGAGCACGCGCTCGCCGCGGCTGTTGGTGAGCCACACGCCGGCGGCCGAGGCGACCTCCAGCGGGTACTGCGCGAACACCGGCGCGAGAAAATCGTGCGGCACCTGCGCCGCCGCAATCGCCAGCTTTTTTTTCGGCATGCGCGTGTCCTCAGCCCGGCCGGCGCTCAGGTCCACCCCGGCGCGGGCGCGGTCAGGCCTTCCGTCTCAGGTAACCCGAACAGCCGGTTCATCCACTGGATGGCGCCGCCGGCGGCACCCTTGGTGAGGTTGTCGATGGCGCACATCACCGCGACGCTGTCGCCGCGAGCGACGCCGGCGAGATGCGCGTAGTTGCTGCCGACCACGTTCTTTACCCGCGGCGCCTCCTCGCTCACGCGCACGAAGGGGCAGCGCGCATAGAACTCGCGCAGCATGGCGTTGAGCTCGCGCGTCGCGAGCGGCCGGCGCAGCGCCGCCTGCAGCGTCACGTGAATGCCGCGCGCGAACGGGCCCGAGTGGGGAACGAAGGCGACCTGTGCCTCGCTGCCGGTGGCAGCACGGACGCCCGCCTCGACCTCGGCGACGTGGCGATGCCCGAGGGCGTTGTAGCTGTAGAGGTCGGCGTGGCGCAGCGGGTGGTGCGTGCCCTCGATCGGCTTGCGCCCGGAGCCGGTGCTGCCGGTGACGCCGCTCACGAACAGTTGCGGCGCGCTCGCGCCCGCTGCCAGCAGCGGCACCGCGGCGAGCAGCATCGCGGTGGCGAAGCAGCCGGGGTGCGCGACGTGCGGCGTGGCGGCGCGTTCGAGGTGCTCGGGCACGGCGCAGGTGAATTCGCGCAGGCGCCGGGGGGCGGCATGCGGTTGCGCGTACACCGCCTCGTAGGCCGCGGGGTCGGCGAAGCGGTAGTCGGCCGAGATATCGACCACGCGCAGCTCGCTCCCAGCCCGGTCCGCAGCCGTGAGCAGCTCGTCCACCAGAGCTGCCGCGGCACCGTGCGGCGCGGCGCAGAACAGCGCCCAGCGGGGCTGCCCGCCGAGCCCCTCGATGATCTGCTCCTTCGACTGGAAGCGGGATTGCTCGTAGCTATGCGCGAGGTGCGGAAAGGCGCTGCCGATCAGCTCACCGGGCTGGCTCTCGGACATGACGCCGCCGACCACGAAGTGCGGATGCCCCGCCAACAGGCGCAGCAGCTCGCCGGCGACGTAGCCGCTGCCGCCGAGCACCAGCGCGGGAATCGCTGCGCTCATTGCACGGCCGCGGCGGCGCGCGCGGTCTCACCGAGGCCGATGGCCTCGATCACCCGGTCGCCGAGGGCGGCGCCGTTGCTGATGGCGTTGAACGCCGCCACCCCCATCTGCTCGGCGATGATCGCGACGCCGACCTGGTTGTCGGTGGCCGGGCCGGTGACGACGCACGGCTCGATCTGGAAGCGCTCGCGCAGCAGCTTGACGCCGCCCCAGGCGGCCACCGGGTCGTTGGCCGAAAGGATCACCGCGGTGAGCGCCGCGCGGATATCGGAACACTCGAGAATCGCGTCCACGCCGTAGGTGCCGAGGATGCCGTCACCGAGCTCGAACACCACCACGTCGGGCTTACCCACGGCGAGCTCGCTCAGCATGCTGCGGGTGAGCGCCGGACCGGTGTCGCGCGTGGTGGTGACCACGCCGAGGTCGGTGAAGATCGCACAGCTGCGCGCGCCCGCATCCTCCATGGCGAGGATATCCCGGCGCAGCGACACGCCGGTCGCCTTGAAGGCATCGACGATGAGGCCGCGATGGCGCATGCGGGCGATGACCGCGCAGGCGGCGGCGGTCTTGCCCGCCTCCATGCAGGTGCCGGCGAGCGCCACCACCGGCACGCCGCGCGCATCGAGCGCGGCTCGCGGATCGAGCCGCCGCGCCCCGACGCGCGCCGGCACGCCGATGCGCTCGCCGAGGTAGGGGAAGTTGAGCGCCACGCCGAGTACGCGGCAGTCGAACGGCTTGCCCTTCTCGGGGTTGATGGAGTCGCACACGCCGAGCACGCCGCCGATGTTGAGCATCTGGATGACGTCACCGGGCTTGAGCGCCGGCGGTACGTGTCCGGAGTAACCGAACAACGCCCGGCGGTGACCGAGAGCGCCCGCGACCACGTCACCCTTGCCGAGCTTGGCCATGCGGCCGCTGACGAGCTCGAGGGTGTTGTAAGTCGACTTGTTGTCGAGTACCTCGACGATCACCACCACGCCTTCCTCGGCGGGGATCTCGGCGGAGATGCGTACCTCGTGCGCGAGGCCGCACGCCTGCGTCACCGAGGCGAGCTTGTCGACGACCACACTGCGCATGCTGCTCACCACGCTGGCCTGCCTCCCGCCTCGCCGCCGGCAACGCCGGCGGTGCCGCCTGCGGTCGCGGTGCGCTCGCCGGCAGCCGCGGCCCGCTCGCCCGCGCGGCGGTGAAAGACTCCGGGGAGCGCCGCGATACGCGAGAAGCCGAGCGCATCGGCCGCCGACCACTCGCCCGCGGCCTCGCCGTACACGCCCTTGGAGGCCGCCAACAGCGAGTAGGGCGACTCGACGCCCTCGATGAAGACTGTGCCGGTGCGCAACAGCACGTTCACCACGCCGCTGACGCGTTGCTGCGAAGACAGCAGCAGCGCCTCGATGTCGCGGCACACCGGGTCGAGCAGCTGTCCCTCGTGCACCAGGTCGCCGTAGGGTTGCGCCAGCTGCTCCTTGATGCGCTGCTGCCGCGCGGTCAGGGTGAGCTTCTCGAGCTCGCGGTGCGCGGTCAGCAACACCTCCGCCGCCGGCGCTTCGAACGCCACCCGTCCCTTGGTGCCGATGATGGTGTCGCCGAGGTGAATGCCGCGGCCGATGCCGAAGGGCGCCGCCAACGCCTCCAGCGCCTCGATGATCTCGACCGGCGAGCGCGGTTCGCCATCGAGCGCCACCGGCCGCCCGGCGCGGAACTCGAGGCGGTGGCGCTCGCTCGGCCGCGGGTGCGCGAAAGCGTCGCGGCTCAGGATCCAGGCCTCCTCCGGGATGCTGCCGGCAGAGGTCAAGGTCTCCGTGCCGCCGATGGTGACGCCCCACAGGCCGCGGTTCACCGAGTAGCGCGCGCCGGTCGGTGGCAGCGGCAGCCCGCGCTGCTGCAGGTAGGCGAGCTCCTCCTCGCGCCGGAAAGCGTGGTCGCGCACCGGCGCCAGCACCTTCAGGTCCGGCGCCAGCGTCCGCAGCGCGACTTCGAAGCGCACCTGGTCGTTGCCGGCCGCGGTGCAGCCGTGAGCCACGGTGTCGGACTTGAGCTCGCGCGCCATGCGCGCGATGGTCTGCGCCTGCATGACGCGCTCGGCGCCGACGCACAGCGGGTAGAGCCCGCCGCGGCGCACGTTCCCCATGATCAGAAAGCGCAGCACCTGCTCGAAGTAGTCGGCGCGCGCGTCCAGCTGGTGGTGTGCGACCGCGCCGAGCGCGCGCGAGCGTTCGGCGAGGGTGCGTGCCGCCGCCGCGTCGATGCCGCCGGTGTCGACCGTGACCGTGATCACCGGGCGGCGCTCGCCGTGCGCCAGCCACGGCACCAGGAAAGAGGTGTCGAGGCCACCGGAGTAGGCGAGCACGATGGGGACCGCAGTCCCCGCGGAGGTGGAGGTGTCAGTCATGGTCAGATGCGAAACAGGGAGCGCAGCCGCGCGATGAGGGCGTCCTGCGCCCGCGCAGTGGCGGTGGCGATGAAGATAGTGTCGTCACCCGAGAGCGTGCCGGCAACTTCGGGCCATTCGGCGCGGTCGATGGCGACGGCGACGCTCTGCGCCGCCCCGATGGTGGTGCGCAGCACGGTGATCGAGGCACCGGCGCGGCGCACCTGCCGCACGAACTGCGCCAGCGTGGCGAAGTCGCCGTTGGCGCGCCGCGATTCATCGGGCGGCAGCACGTAGCGGCCGCTCGCCTTCAGCACGCCGAGGTCGCGCAGGTCGCGGCTGATCGAGGACTGGGTCGCGTCGTGCCCCGCCTTCTTCAACAGGCGTACCAGCTCCTGCTGCCCGCGCACCGGCGCGGCGCGCAGGATGCGCACGATGGCGCCGCGGCGCTCGAGCTGGTGGGTGTCGTTCAGCATCGGCCCGTTCTTCGCATAAACATGCACACATTGTGCATTTTAATGCACAGACGGGTCAAGGCTGCCGCCGCGGGCCGCCACGCAGGTGCCGCGGCGCTCAGGGAGCGACGTCGCTGATGCCGCTTATGTGCCAGGAGCCGCGCAGCCAGCGGCTGACGTACACCACGTAGACCGTCGCGCCCGGCGGTCGGCTGTCCGGGTCTTCGATGAACAGCGCGTAGCGGCGCTGCAGTCCGTGGGCTGCGACGCGCACCACGCGCGTCACCGCCGCCGCCTGCATGCGCCCGCTGGCGATCGTCGCCCGCAGTCGCAGCGCCGTCGCGTGGGCGGCGAGGCTGCCGGCGCTGGGCGCATCGGCCCCCGTTGCCGCTGCCCCTGCCGCTGCCGCGCCGCCGGCGCCGCAGCAGGCGAGATCATGAGCGAAAGTGTCGGCGGAGGCCGCCGCCGCGGCCCAGAAACCGAGCAGCGACTCGAAGGTTGCGGGCGTTAGATCGTAGGTCGGGATGTAGCGGCGTGCGAGCTCGTGCGGCGGCGGGCAAGCGGCGTCGCCGACCGCAATCATGGCCAGCGCCTCGGTGCGGTCATAGCGCTGCAGGCGCCGGCTCGGGCCGGTGCCGCTCGGTGTGAGGATATGAGCCGCGTAGCTGCACACCGCGCCGCTGCGACTGATGGCGCTCTCGCCGCTGTATTGCGGCTCGGCGCTGGCGGCGGCGGCCGCACCCGGGCCACTGCAAACGCGCACGTGGTCGTCGCGCGAGTGTGCCAGCCACCAGCGGACGATCTCGGGCGCGGCGGGGCTGCTGAGCGTGAAGGTCTGACAGGCCGCGGCGCTCGCCGCCTGGGTAGCGGCGGCAGGAGTCTCGGCGGCGAGCGAGAGCGCCGCGATTGCGGCCGCGATGTCCACCTGACCTCCCGCGTGAGCCTATCGGTCGATCGAGTAAACCAGATCCGCGCCGCGCGCGGTACCGAGCTCGGTACGTACCGTCCAGTGATCGCCGAGGGTGTAGCGCATCTTGAACACGTTCAGCTGCTCGGTGAGGCTCACGCCGTAGCTCACGTACAGCCGCGGCGAGAGGTAGTGGCCGAGCACCAGCGAGGTCTCGTTGGCGATCGGATCGGTCTCGACGCTGACGTCCGGCAGACCGACGCGCGTGCCGAGCTCGGCCGCGAGCAGCGCGGCACCCTGACCCAGCGCCGCGTTGCTGGCGTTTTGCGCCGACTGCAGCGAGCCGCCGGCGAGGATCAGCGAGACCACCTGCGACTGCGGCAACGGCGGATCGGAGAAGAACGACATGCGCGGCTGAATCAGGGTGCCGCGCACCTTGACGCCGGCGGTCACGTCCGGGAATTGCTTCTGGGCGACGACATCGATGCCGGGGTCATCGATCGGGCCGCCGCTGAAGATCAGCCGGCCGCGCTGGATGTCGAGCTTGCGGGCGTAGGCGGTGTAGGTGCCCGAAGCCACCGCCAGCTCGCCGGTGCCGCGGGTGATGGCATCGTAGCCGCTGCGCACCGTGACGCTGCCGGTGAGACGCGCCGCCAGCCCCATGGCATCGATGCTCACCTTGTCGCCGAGGGCGAGGGTGATGTTGCTCACCACCTCGAAGCGCTTGTTGGGGTCTTCGATCTCGCTGCCGACGATCACCTCGTCGGGCGAGGCACGCACCGCGTTGGTGATGTCCTTCGGCTGGATCTTGGCGTACGGCACCTCGACCTTGCCGCTCACCTCGATGCGGCGTCCGCTGACGTTGAAATCGAGATCGGGCGAGGCGTCGATCTGCGCCTCGGGGACGTCGGCGACGCGCAGATTGCTGCCCTGCAGTTGAAAGGCACCGTAGGGCAGGAGATTGCGCCACTCGAGATGACCGTGCGCCGCCACCGTACCCGTGCCGGCGTGCGCCGCGCCGTTGAAGTCGAGGCCGGTATCGGCGAGGCGCGCATCGAGCGAGATCTGGCGCAATCCGAGGTTCACCTGGTAGACGTCGATCTCGCCGTTCGCGAGCTTGAGCGAGCCGGAGATGCGCGGCGCGCCCACCGTGCCGGCGAGCTGCAGATCGGCGGTGAGCGCGCCGGCGGCACGGTCGATGTCGGGAGCGTACAGCGACACCAGCCCGAGCTCCGAGGTGTTGGCGTGCAGCTCGCCCGCCAGCGGCATGTCCTGCCAGTCGGCGAACGGCGCGCCGCGCTCGTTGCTGCGATGAACCTCGAGCTGGCCGTGGATTCGCCCGGCCTCGCTGTCGCCGAGAGCGAGCTGCGCACTGATAAGCCCACCGGCGGCGGTGGCGTTGATGGTGCCGGAGCCGATGCGGGTGTGCTCGATGCGATGGCTGGCGAGGCGGTGATCGACCTCGGCGTTGTCGAGCTTCGCCTGCAGCGTGCCGTCTACCGCGGCGCCGGCGCTGCCCGAGAGGCGCAGCAGCGCAGTCAGGGTGCCGACGTATTCGACCAATGGCGTCATGCCGGCGGTGAGCGTGTTGAGCGGCAGCTGCTGGCTCATCACGGTCATCGACCACTGCGCCGGCGTCCATTCGCCGTCGGCGCACATGCTGCCCGGCGTGCCGAGCAGGCATAGCCATTCGAGGCGCAGATGATCGGCGGCGACGGTCAGATCCACTGGCCGCTCGAGCGACAGGCGCAGCTGCTCGCTGCCGCTCACCGCGAGCGCCGTCAGCTGTCCTTTGAAGACGCCGTGTTCGTACACCCCCTCGGCGCGCGCCCCGGCGGCGAGTCCTGGCGCAGTGATCGCCAGCTGCGCGTTGTAGGCGGCGGGCGGACCGCTGAGCGTGAAGACCACGGTATCGAGCGTGCGGCCGCGGTAGCTCAGCTTGCGCAGCCGCGCATCGATCTTCGATTCCGCCTGCGCCGCCTGCGGGTTGAAGTTGACGTCGGCATCGAGCGCCTCGAGCTTGACTCCCTGGTACTCGAAGTCACCACCGTGGGCGTGGGCATCGATGGTCGGATCGCTGAGCGGCCCGCTGACGCTGCCCGAGGCCTTGAGCTCGCCGCGCGTGCCGGCGGCCAGCACGCTCAGGTCCTGCGTGGCGACCTCGAAACGCAGGTCGAGCCGGTCGTCGATGCGGCCATCGAGCGCGACACTGGTGGCGCCGAGCCCCACGCGCACGTTGCTGAAGCCCCAGGTTTCGCCGGCATGGGTCACGGTACCCGAGCCGCGCGCCGCGACGCCCCGCAGCTTGCCGCTCAGGTTGCTGAAGGTCGCGGTCAGGTCGCCGCGGTCGTCGAAGCCGCGCCCGGAGGCGCCGAAGGCGAAGCTGACACTGCCCGGCAGGTCCGCGCGCAAGATTCCCGGGTTGACGCCCACGGCACGGCCGCTGACCGACCAGCTCTCCCGCGGCGCCCACACCACGCGGCCGGCGACACTCGCGTGGCCGTCGAGCAGCCCGACCTCGGCGGCATCGAAGATGAAGCTGTCGCGGCCGAGCGAGCCGCTGACTTCGAGCGGTGCGAACTTAAGTCCCGCGCAGCCCGCGCTGCCGGTCAGGTGCACCTGGTAAGGCAGGATGCCGCTGATGGTGTAAGCGCCGGCGGCACTGCGCACGGCGGGCTCGCGCCCGGTGAGCGGCCAGCGAAAGTCGCTCCAGCTGCCGCTCAGCTCGAGGCGTGGACCGTTGTCGACGATCGCAATGGTGCCGGCGCCGACGGCGCGCGCGCCCGAGGCGAGGTGGTGCGCCTCCATCTGCGTGGCCGTGAGCACGTGATCGGCGTAGCGGCCGCTGAACTGCGTATCGAACACGCCGGCGTGCAGCCCCGCCGGGTCGAGCGGTCCGTGCGCGCTGAAGCCATGCTCGTCACCGCTGCCGGCGAGGTGCCCGGTGATACTGCCGAGCGGGCCCGGCAGCCCCCACGCCGACAGATTGAAGTCCTGCACCACGGCATCCGCTGCCCAGTGCCAGCGCTCGGTGAGATCGAGTCCCTGTCCGCTGAAGTCACTGCGGAACGGGTTGAGCACGTGGCCGGTGACATTGAGAGCCTTGAGATCGCCCTGCGCCGTGCCGGCCACTGTCCAGTTCGGCTGCCCGGGGGGTGTCCAGTCGATGCGCGCGGTGACGGCGAGCCCGAGCGGGTCGGCGGCGCGCAGATCGCCGCTGCCAGTCACGTGGGTCTGCGGCAGCTGGCCCTCAGCCTCGAAGAAACGGATATAACTGTGGCGGATGACGGCGGCGCCGCGCAGCTCGCTGCCGCTCAGGCGGAAGCCGTTGGGGACGGTGAGCAGGGCGCTGCCCACGGTGGCGTCGTCGACGCTGATGATCAGCCAGCGCGGCAGGAACACCAGCGGCTCCGGAGTGGGCGGCCGCGTGCGCCGCTTGACGGCGATCAGCGCGCTGCCGACCGAGCCGTGCAGCACGCGGATCGTCTGCAGCATCAGCGGCGCGAGCGCCACCCGCCCGCTGATGTTCTCGAACTCGAGGTGCACCAGGTCGTGATCGATCTCGACGCGCTCGACGTGCAGACCCGTCGCCACCGTGCCGGACAGCCCGCTGATGCGCAGGCGGACCGGACCGAGCTGCTCCGGCAGGTGTCGCACTACGAACTGCGCTCCGGCGGTGGTGTAGAGCACCGACCAGACGAGCACGGCCGGCGCCACCAGCGCCGCGACGACGATCACGCAGCCGGCCAGCAGCAGCGCGCGGCGCATGCTGATGAAGGTGTGAATGAGCAGCAGGCCGCGCACCGGGAGGCTCAGAGCTTGGGGGAGAAGTTGATGTGCAACCGCGGGCCGGCGTTCACCGACAGCGGCTGCGCGATATCGATGCCGAGCGTCATCACCGGCAGCCGCACCCGCAGGCCGACGCCGACCGAGTATTGAATGAAGGGGGTGCACACCGCCGGCTGCCCGGGCGGCCCCGGCAGACACCCCGGCCGCGCGAAGCTGTTGAGGGCGTTGCCGTAGTCGAAGAAGGTCGCGATACCGAGATTTTTCGGCAGGTCGCGGATCACCTCGACCGTGCCGGTGACCAGGTCCTTGCCGCCGACCTTGATGTAGCTCGCGATCTCCTGGCAGCCGCCACTGGCGGTGCGCAGGTACTGCCCGGCCGCATTCTGCGTGCACACCGCCTCGAGCGGCGACAGCTCGTTGTAGGCGAAGCCGCGCACACTGTTGTCACCGCCGGCGAAGAAGCGGTACACCGCCGGCAGCTGGCTGAAGCGCGATACCAGCGTCGCGCCGGCCTCATCGCGCAGCAGCAGGTGCCACTTGCGCCCGAGGGGGAACACCTTCTCGGTCTGCACGTGCAGCTGGATGAAGTTCGAATCCGAGCCGAGCGCGGCATCCGATCCCTTGAGCTCGGCGAAGAAGGGGTGCTCGAACAGTGGCTCGCCGAGATAGCCCTTGGGCACCGAGGCGAGATCGAGCTCCGGCACCAACAGCCGCTGCGTATCGACCTCGTTGACGTCGGAGGTGGTGGTGCGCACCGCGTTCAGCTGCCACACGTGCTGCCAGCCGCCGCTCACAGCGGTGAAGCTCGGTCCCGCCGACTGGGTGATCGCCGTGACATCCGCCAGGGTCTGCTGCTCGATGCTGGCGTTGAGGGAGAAATTCTCGAGCGCCGGGTCGCCCACCGGCATGCGGTAATGGCTCTGCACGTAGTACTTGGTGATCTGCGCGGCCTGCACCTCGACGCTGAAGCTGTGGCCGAGGGTGTTGATGTGGCGGTCCTCGAAGCCGAGCGTGCCTCGCACGCCGGTGTCGGTGGCATAGCCGGCACCGAAGGAGTAGCGGTGCCGCTTGCTGGCGTCGGCATGAATGGTCACCGGCACGGTGTGCTGGTCGCGGTCCGGATCTCCCGGTCGCACCTCGAGGTTGGCGAAGTACTGCGAGTCATCGAGGGCGAACTGGGTGCGCAGCACCTGGGTGAGGTCGTACAGGTCGCCCTGGTGGTAGCGCAGGTAACGCCGCACCAGCTTCTCGCGCACCACGTGCTGCTCGATGGTGGTGGTGCCGAAGCGATAGCGCTCGCCGGTGTCGAACTCGAGGGCGATGTTGGCCCGGTGCTCGGCCGGATCGACCACCAGCTCGTTGCGGATCAGCTTGCCGTCGAGGTAGCCGTAGGTGGCGGCGGTCCGCTGCAGGTCGCTCTTGATGGCCTCGTAGGCGGCGTGCTTCAGCCGCTCGCCGGCGTGCAGCGGCAGATGGCGCAGGATGCGCTCGAACAGCGGGTCGGTTTCGCCCGGACCGTCGACGTGCACGTCGATGTGCTCGACCAGCACCGGCTGTCCCGGGCTGATGTTGACGACCACCCGCCAGGAATTATGACCCTCGTCGCTAACGGTGGAGTCCACCGTGGGCTCGTAGTAGCCAAAGGGCTTGAGCGCTTCCTGCACCTCGCGCTCGACGCGGTTGTGCAACCGCTCGACGGTGTCGGCGTTGAGCTCAGCGCCGCCCTTGCGGTAGCGCTCGAAGCTCAGGTACGCGAGCACGTTGTCGCGCAGCTCCTCGTCGACGCCGCGCACCTCGACGTTCACCCCGGCGGCGTGTGCCAGCGGCGCGGCCAGCAAGCACACCGCGAGCCACGGGGCCCGCGGATGCCGTCGCCGGGCCCACGGCTTCGAAGTGTGCTGCGCCATCTGCGGTGCAAAGCCAGCGAAACGTTGAATTCTAGATTCCAATTAACGCGCCCGCTCGCCGCCCGTTGGCAGGCGCGGCCACTCGCCGGCGAGCAGCGCAAAGCGGCTCTCGCCCGTCGGCTCGCCGTGCGGGTCGAAGCGCCGCTCGATGAGCTGGAACGCGCCGTCGGGCTCGAGCAGCAGCACGGTCGAGCAGCGGGTGCCGTACTCGGGATGCAGTACGAACGGCGCCGACAGCGCCCGCTGCCATTCCCGCGGTAGGCCGGGCTCGCCGCTCGGCAAAGCCTCGGCCGGGCGCCTGTCGGCCAGCAGCGCGAACAGCGCCTCCGGGTCGGAGAGCCGCGGCGCCTTGAGCCACGCCTCGAAGCCGGCGCGCACGCGCTGCAGTTTCGGCCACGGCGTATCGAGCAGCTCATTCGACAAGCCGTACATCCCCGCGGGCAGCTGCCGCGCAAATGGCTGCGCACGGTTTGAGCCGTACCAGAGCGAAGCGACGTCCGTCAGCAGCAGGTTGAAGCCCGAGTACTCCCGCGCCCGCTCGCGCAGCGCCGCGAAGAACGCGGCGGCGTCGCGCTCGCCGCCGTCCGCGCCGCGCTCACCGCCGAGATAGCGTGGAATGAGATCGCCGCGCGAGGGCGCGCCGGCGCGCGTGCGCTGCAGCTCGCGAAAGTTAGTGACCACGCCGAAGCGCCGCGCACGGTCGATGCCGAGCCAGGTGCCCTGTGCCTGCAGGTCGCGCCCGGCGAGCAACTGGTGCGGTGGCGGCCACGGCGCCAGTGGTGCCGCCGCGCGCGCGTGATACTCGTCGCGATTGGCGGCGACCACCAGGCGGTAGCGCGCGTGGCTGCGCCAGGCCAGCACCAGCAGACACACGACGTCAGTCGCCTTTCAGCCAGCTGTCGATCAGCCGCCACGAGATCGACTGCGATGGCGGCGCGAGCGCTTCGCCGGAGGTGATCTGCGCGCGCGTGAACCAGCGGGCGTCCTCGAGCTCGCCGCCGAGATGCACCGCCGCGCCCGCGACCGCGCGGGCGCAAAAGCCGATCATGATCGAGGAGGGAAATGGCCAGGGCTGCGAGGAGTGGTAGCGTACCTCGCCGACGCTGACCCCGGTTTCTTCCGCCACTTCGCGCGCCACCGCATCCTCGAGACTCTCGCCGGGCTCGACGAAGCCGGCGATGGTCGAGTAGCGCCGTGCCGGCCAGCTCGCCTGCCGCCCGAGCAGCGCCCGCTCGCCGTCGCTCACCAGCACGATGATCGCCGGGTCGATCCGCGGGAAGAACTCATGCGCGCACGCTGCGTTGGTACAGCGCAGGCAGTGACCGGCGTGGGTGGCGACGGTGGGCGCGCCGCAGACGCCGCAGTGGCGGTGGCGCGTCCGCCAGATCGCCAGCGCGCGTGCGTAGGCGAGCAGCCCCGCCTCCTCGGCGCCAAGCACCGGCGCCAGCGGCCGCAGCTCCTCGAAGCGCGTCCCGGCCGGCAGCTGCGGCCGCTCGCCGGCCGGCAGATCGATGAGCACGCAGCGTGCGCCGCGAAACCAGCCGAGCAACACCAGCGAGGCAGGCGCCGCCGCCGCCACCACCGCGGCGTCGTTGTCGAGCAGGGCGATGTGCGGCTCGGGCAGCAGGCGCAGCAGCTGCGCCGTGCCCTGGCCAATGAGATAGCGCGTCGCTGGATCGCCGCGGGCGGCGGCGATCCACGCCGGGTCCTCGCGCGCCTCGACGCGCCGCTCGATGTAGGGACCTGAAAAGAAATTGGGCCGAGCGTGATCCATCGACAGCACCACCGAGCCGCGTGCGGGCAGCGCGATTCTAGCCGGGGCAGCCCCGATTTCGCCGGGTCGTCAGCCGGGGCCCCCGGCAAAACGGCCGTCTGGCTGTAGACCGCGCACTGCCTGAGCGCGTTCAGCGGCGAGCGCCGACAGCGCGCACCGCGTCGAGTACTATAGGGCCTGGTGTGATTGTCGGTTCGGCCGCCGGCAATAGAGAACCAATTACAACTTTCGGGGAGCGGTCATGCGCACATCGGTTTTGGCGACAGCGTGCAGCCTGTGCCTGGTGGGCCTCCTTGACGCGCACTACGCGCGCGCCGCGGCGGCCGCCAGCGACAGCTCCGGCGGCGAGCTGCAGGAGGTGGTCATCACCGCGACCAAGCGCACCTCCACCGTCCAGGAGACTCCCGCCAGCATCACCGCCGTGACCGCCGATGACATCGCCCAGCGGGGACTGGTGGATTTCAATGACCTGGCGCAGTCGGTGCCGGGCATCGCCATGCGCACCTCCGGGCCCGGCGAGACGGAATTCGAGATGCGCGGGCTCAATTCCTCGGGCGGTAACTCTTCGATGGTGGGTTTCTACATCGACGAGACGCCGCTGTCATCGCCCGCCTGGGCAGAGATTGGCAGGGTGGTACTCGATCCGAATCTGTACGACCTGGCGCGCGTCGAGGTGCTGCGCGGACCGCAGGGCACTCTCTACGGATCGAGCTCCATGGGCGGTACGGTCAAGCTGATCCCCAGTGCGCCGCAGCTGGGTACGTTCGCGGCCTCCGGCGAGCAGGTGGTTTCCTACACCGACGGCGGCAGCATCAACCACCACGTGAACGGCATGCTCAACCTGCCGATCGGCGACACGGTGGCGGTGCGCATCGTCGGCTCGAGCTCTTACGACAGCGGCTGGATCAAGCGCCTGGTGCTGCAGGACGGAGCGGTGGGACTCGATACCGGTCCGGCCTTCCCGAACGTGTCGCGTCCGCCGAACTTCTACAGCGCGCCGCTGCTCGAGACCATCGATGGCGCGAACGATACCAACATCAACTCGGTGCGTGCGACCTTGCTGTGGCAACCGGCGGAGAGCCTGTCGATCACACCGATGCTCATGTACCAGCTGATCGAGCAGGGCGGACCCAACAACGTCGACGTGAACGGCGTTCCCACCGATCCCAGCGTGCCGCCGGTCAACGCGCACTGGGAGATCTATGACACGCCCGAGCCGCAGCGCGACCGCTTCACGCTCGGCAGCCTCAAGATCGAATACAAGCTCGACCCGTTCACCATCACCTCGGCCACGGCCAACTGGAACCGCGACCTGATGATCTCCGAGGACTGCACCGAGGGTGACGCCGCGGCCTGGTTCGGCGGCGCCGCCGGGGTCTACGATCCACCGGGGGGAATCGGTCCTACCGGGCCCTCTCCGAGCGCCCCGGGTTGCGAAGAGAAAGACTACACGCAGCAGTTCAGCGAGGAGCTGCGGCTGACGTCCAACGGCACCGGCCCGCTGCAGTGGATCGCCGGCTACTACTACCAGGACTTCAGCTCCGAATGGGACCTGTGGCTGATAAACCCGCAGGGCAGGCCGCCGGCAATCGGCGGCCCGAATCTCTACATCGATTACATGCCGCAGACCATCATCCAGAACGCGGAGTTCGGTGAGCTGTCGTGGCAGTTCACCCCGGAGCTCAAAGCCGCGGTGGGCCTGCGGCACTACAAGTACAGTCTGGCGCAAACCAACAGTGAGTGGGGCTTCTTCACGGTGAACGCCGACAACTCCACGCCCTACAACACCGCCACCTCGAGCAATGCGAGCGGCACCAATCCTAAGTTCGATCTGAGCTACGACGTTTCCAAGGACATGTTGCTGTACGCCACGGCCGCCAAGGGCTTTCGCCTCGGTGGCGTGAACCAGCCGATACCGGTCGGCCCCTGCAACAGCGCCAACCCGGCACTCGCCGCCAACGAGGCTGCTCTGCAGTTCAAGCTGCTCAACAACCCCATCTGTAATAACGCGTTGCTGCTGCAGGCCCCGATAACCTTCGACTCCGACTCGGTGTGGAACTACGAGATCGGCGAGAAATCGGACTGGCTCGACCGGCGGCTGATCTTCAATCTGTCGGCCTACTACGAGCGCTGGATCAATCCGCAGGTGGCGACCAACATCGCGGGCTACGGCCTCACCGTCAACGGCGGCAACGCCCGCATCTATGGTCTCGAGTCGGAGCTGCAGACGATATTGGGGCACGGCTTCGATCTCGCGGCCAACATCGGCTACACCAACGCGGAGTTCAACGAGTCGAACGCCTTCACCGGATATCCAAGCGGGACCGAGATCCCCGACATCCCCAAGGTGACCGCGGCGGGCACGCTGCGCTGGAAAACTCCCCTGACCGACACCACTTCGCTCACCGCGGCCCTCGAGGTGAATTACGTCGGCACGCGCACCGATGCGCC
>Ga0187783_10001294_pt1 | contig 18409 bp, 18 predicted proteins | sample 1015_SJ02_MP02_2_FD_132471 | JGI IMG/M metagenome (GOLD analysis project Ga0187783, IMG submission 132471) | Tropical peat soil microbial communities from peatlands in Department of Meta, Colombia - 1015_SJ02_MP02_20_MG | ecosystem: Environmental > Terrestrial > Soil > Wetlands > Peat | place...
CACTGCTGACGGGGGCCGGAGCTGGACGGAGTCGAGCCCGGTTGTCGGCTACCAGGCCATCGCGATGTACTTCGCCGGGGGCGATCAGGGGTGGCTGCTGGAGAGCCAGGGCGCAGCCATGGGAGAGGATCCGGTCCGGGTGTACGCAACCGCCGACGGGGGCGTCACGTGGTCACTGCTCGCCGCCGGGCTGCCGGTCGGGTGCGACAAGAGCAGCATGGCGTTCAGCCCGGTGCAGGTTGGCTGGATCACGAGTACGTGCGTCCTGGGTTATTCGGTGCTGGTGTCGCGGGACGGCGGCGCGCAGTGGGCGGCCGAGCAACTGCCGCTGCCGAGCTCGGCGTGCTCGGCAGGCTGCACGGCTTTCGGGCCTCAGTTCGCCGGTGCCACGACGTTCCTGGAAATGGGCTCGTATTCGGCCGCGGCCGCGCTGCTGGTCAGCACTGACGGCGGCGAAACCTGGCAGGCCGAGGCGATGCCGGCTGCGGCCGGACCGTACCCGCGGGTGCAGTTCTTCGGCCCGGCCGATGGCATCGCCGTGTCCGCCGGGTCGCAGGGCGTGATCGGACCGGACTTCTACTTGACGACCGATGGCGGGCTGAGCTGGACCGCGGTGCCGCAGGGACGGCAGTTCGGGAACAGCGGAGCGCAGTTCGACTTCGTCGGCCCGCAGGCGGGGTTCGCGTGGCTCGCTAACGGCACGCGCCTGTATCGGACGTCGGACTGGGGCCGGACCTGGACACCCGTCGTGACGCAGCTCGGCTGACGAGCAGCGATACGCTAGAACACATCGCGCGGGAGTCCGGTGGGACCGGACTGAGAGGGTGGCTGGCGAGCCGCCGACCGCAGGAACCTGATCCGGGTCATACCGGCGAAGGGAGCCGACCGTGATCGCCCAGTCTCCAGCCGAGACGGATGTCGCCGTCATCGGCGGCGGCGTCATCGGCCTGTCAGTGGCGTGGCGGTCGGCACAGCAAGGGCTGCGCGTCATCATCGCGGATCCGGACCCCGGCCGGGGCGCCACGCACGCCGCAGCGGGCATGCTCACCCCCATTGCTGAGGCCGCGTACGCCGAGCGCGAGATCTTTCAGCTTGGCAGCGAGTCGCTGCGCCGCTACCCCGCCTTCGCCGCCGAGGTGGCGGCCGCTAGCGGGCTGCCGATCGGATTCCGCCAGTGCGGCACGCTGCAGGTTGCCTATGACAGCGATGACCTCGCCGCGCTTGCGGAGATCCGCCGGCTCCAGGAGTCGTTCGGCGTGGGCGTCCGGCAGCTCACAGCTCGCGAGTGCCGCGAGGCCGAGCCCATGCTCGACCCGTCGGTGCGGGGCGGCCTGCTGGTCGCCGACGACGGATCAGTCGATCCGCGGCTTCTCGCTGACGCGCTGGTACGCGCAGCCGAGGCGGCGGGCGCCCGGCTCGTTCGCCAGCGGGTCACCGAGGTCATGCGGACCGCAGGTCGCGCCAGCGGCGTGCGGCTGGCAGATAACTCGATTGTCACGGCGGCCTGGACAGTGCTGGCGGCGGGCTGGCAGTCGGCCGACCTGCGCGGTGTGCCGTCGAGCCTGGCGCCGCCCGTCCGGCCGGTCAAGGGCCAGATCATCCGGTTGCGCAGCACGACCGCGATGAGCGCAGCCGGGGTGCCACCCGGCCTGCTACGCCGGACTGTGCGCGGGCTGGTCCGGGGCAGCAGCGTGTACATGGTGCCGAGAGACAGCGGCGAGCTGGTCGTGGGTGCTACTCAGGAGGAGCTCGGTGCCGACACGGCGGTGACCGCGGGCGGCCTCTGGGAGCTGCTGCGAGACGCGCGCACCCTGGTGCCCGGCATCACGGAGCTCGAGGTGACGGACATCGTCGCCGGCCTGCGGCCCGGCACGCCGGACAACGCGCCGGTCATCGGTCCGAGTGGGCTGCCGGGCCTGTTGTTCGCGACGGGCCACTTCCGGGCCGGGGTGCTGCTGGCTCCGGTCACAGCCGACACAATGGCGTCGTTCCTGCGCACCGGGGAAGCCGATCCGATCTGGCGGGCATTCGGCGCGGACCGGTTCGCCGAGCGCGGGCGCTCCGGCGCGCGGCCGGAGGGAGCCGTGGCATGCGGGTGATCATCAACGGCAAACCGCACGAGGCGGCCGGCAACTTGTCACTGGCACAGGCGGTGGGGGTACTCACTACAGCCCAGTCCGGCGTGGCCGCCGCGGTTAACGGTGCCGTCGTCCGGCGAGCTGCCTGGGATACCACCGCGCTGGCCGACGGCGACGAGGTCGAGGTGCTGACTGCGGTACAGGGAGGCTGACTGTGGACGATCCGCTGCTGATTGCTGGCGAAAAGTTCGGCTCGCGGCTCATCATGGGCACCGGTGGCACGCCGAGCCTGGACGTGCTGGACCGCGCGCTGGCGGCCTCCGGCACGGAGCTGACCACGGTCGCGATGCGGCGCGTGGACCCCGCCGCGACCGGCTCGGTCCTCGGCCTGCTCGCCGATCGCGGAATCAAGGTGCTGCCCAATACCGCTGGCTGCTACACGGCGGCGGAGGCGGTCCGACTAGCGACGATGGCCAGGGAGGCACTCGACACGAACTGGGTCAAGCTGGAGGTCATCGCGGACGAGCGCACGCTGCTGCCCGACCCCATCGAGTTGCTCGCGGCCGCCGAGCAGCTGATTGCTGACGGTTTCACGGTGCTGCCGTACACCAACGACGATCCGGTGCTCGCGCGCCGGCTGGAGCAGGCCGGCTGCGCCGCCGTGATGCCACTTGGCGCGCCGATCGGCTCGGGCCTTGGCATCCGCAATCCGCACAACATCGAGCTGATCGTCGAGTCGGCTGGCGTGCCCGTCATCCTGGACGCCGGGATCGGCACGGCCAGCGACGCGGCGATCGCGATGGAGCTGGGCTGTGCCGCTGTGCTGCTGGCCACGTCGGTCACCAGGGCACGCAACCCGGAGCTGATGGCCGAGGCCATGCGGCTCGGGGTCGCCGCTGGCCGCTACGCGTTCCTGGCCGGACGCGTGCCCCGCCGCCGCTTCGCCCTCGCGTCCTCCCCGCCGGTTGGCTAGACCCGCTCGACGGGCTGCCTCCACTGCGCGCTGTTCCCGGGCGCGGACCTGGGCGCGACCCCTACAATTCTCCCGATGGATGTGACCTTGTCGGCGCCGATTGGGCAGCTACTCGACGGCAGATACCTCGTCGAGTCGCATGTCGCCCGCGGTGGCATGGCCACGGTTTACCTAGCCCGCGACGTCCGGCTCGAGCGCACGATCGCGCTGAAGATCGCCCATCCCGAGCTGGCCAGGGATCGGGAGTTCGTCGACAGGTTCATCGGCGAGGCGCGCGCCGTCGCGCGGCTGTCCAGCCCTAACGTCGTGGCGGTCTTCGACCAGGGCTCCACCGGCGACCTCAACTACATCGCCATGGAGTACGTGCCCGGCCCGACCCTGCGTGAGCTGCTGACCGCCCGTGGCAGGCTGAACCCGCGGGAGGCGCTCGACATTATCGAGCGGGTGCTGGCGGGACTTGCCGCGGCGCACGACGCCGGCATCGTCCACCGGGACGTCAAGCCGGAGAACGTCCTGCTCGGCAACGGCAGCTCGGTGAAGGTAGCCGACTTCGGCCTGGCCAGAGCCGAGTCCGGGATCAGGCACACCCGGTCCGGGCTGCTGATCGGTACGGCCGCCTATCTGGCGCCGGAGCAGGTGACCAGCAACGCGGCCGACCAGCGAAGCGACGTGTACGCGGCTGGCGTGATGCTGTTTGAGCTGCTGACCGGCCAGCAACCGCACACCGGCGAGACGCCGCTGGCGGTCGCCTACCAGCACGTCAACTCTGTCGTCCCGGCTCCGTCGAGCGTGAACCCTGACCTGCCGCCCGCGCTGGATGCCCTGGTTGCGCTCGCGACAAGCCGTAACCCGGAGCTGCGCCCGGCAGATGCCCGGCACTATCTGCACGCGATCAGGGAGGTCCGTCGCGGCATGCCGCTGCCGCCGGTGACCAAGCGTGACCGGCCGGCCGCAGCCGCGGCCAGTCAGCTAGCCGCCGAGAGCGCCGCGGCGAACCGCGCCGGCGCCGCGCTCAGTCCGGCCGGGATACCTGGATCGGCCGATGGAGCCGGCCTGGCCGGCAGCACCAACGGAGCCGGCCCCATCGCCCTGGCGCAGGCCTACGGGGTCACCGCCGCGCAGTACCAGGCCAACGGCTCCAATCGCACCCTGATCGTGGGCGCGGAGCCTGACCTCGCGCGCGGCTACCCGGCCGGGCCCGGCGGCCCTTACCGGGAGCCACGGCTGCAGAACTGGCTGTTCAGCCGCCGGATTATCGTGGTGCTGGCCGTTGTGGTGGCTGTCCTGGCGGCCAGCGGGCTCGCGTGGTGGCTGGCCGCTGGTCAGTACACCACCGTCCCGCCGGTTGCCGGCATGACGGTCAGCACGGCTAGCGGCGACCTGACGAACGCCGGCCTGCACGCGGTGATCGGGCCCGCCAGGAACAGTAACTCCGTCCCGGCGGGGCAGGTCATTACCACCGACCCGCGCACCGGGGATCGAGTCGGGCACGGCGGCACAGTCCGCATCATCCCGTCGCTCGGACCGGTCATGGTCACCATGCCGTCGGTGACGGGAGAGCTTCTCAGCGCGGCCGAGCAGGCGGTTGGGGCGCTCGGCCTGAAGGTCAGCAAGCCCACCTATCAGACGTCGACCAGCATTGCCGCCGGACTGGTCATTTCGACCAATCCGCCTGCCTACCAGCACTGGCCAAAGAACAAGCCGATTCAGCTCGTGGTGAGTGAGGGGCAGCCGCTACCAAACTTCGTCGGCCAGCAACTCGCCATCGCGCAGGTCGCGGCCGCGGCCGGCGGCTACAGCATCAACGCGGTCGGCGACAACACCAGCACGCAGCCCGCAGGCACTGTGACCGGCCAGACTCCCGCGGCGGGCACCCCCATCACCTCGGGCGAAGTCGTGACGCTTCAGGTGTCCACCGGTCAGGGCGGTCCGGGCGGTCAGGGCGAGGTCGCCATCCCGGACGTTCAGGGGATGACTCAGTCAGAGGCCCAGAGCGTGCTGCAGGCGGCCGGCTTCAACGTCCAGGTCAGCCAGGGCCTCATCGGTCAGACGGTCACCAGCTATTCGCCCACCGGGCAGGCGCCACCCGGCACGACCATCACCATCACCATCGGGTACCTCTAGCCGACCTCTGCCGTCGGGCTACAGCGGCGGCCCCTCGCCGTCCAGTTCCTGATAGGAGTAGCGCTGCTCCCGCCACGGGTCGGCGGTGTTGTGGTAGCCGCGTTCCTCCCAGAAACCGCGCCGGTCCACCGTCATGTACTCGATCGCGCGTACCCACTTGACGCTCTTCCACGCGTACAGGTGTTGCACGACGAGGCGGACTGGGTAACCGTGTTCCGGGGTCAGGGGTGCGCCGGCCCGGTGGGTAGCCAGCAGCGTTGTCTCGGTGGCGAAATCGCCGATCCGCACGTTCGCGCTGTAGCCGAAGTCAGCCCAGATCATCACGTGCGTCACCGTCGCGGCGGGCGGGAAGCGGGACAGCAGCTCGGTGGCCGGGATACCTGCCCAGGTGAGACCGGGCACGGAGAACTTCGTCACGCAGTGGAAGTCGGCCGTTAGCTCACTGACCGGCAGCGCCGTCACGTCAGTCCAGCGCAGCCGCGTCTCGCTGGCCGCCTCGGTCGCACCGAAGATCCGCAAGTCCCAGGTGGCCGGGTCGAAAGCTGGGATGGGGCCGTAATGAAGCACCGGCAGCGTCCGCGGTATGTACTGACCCGGCGGCAGCACCGGCTCATCCGCCATGACCTGCTGACCTGCCCCTTCCTGCTCGCTGCCGCAGTCGTCCGCGATGTCCGCCGACGGCCCAGGCAGGTGCACCATCTTGCCACCCCTGAGCGCACCGACTTCGTGCCCCCACCGGGCTGCGCGCTGCGGCTGCGGTGGGCTACGCTGTCCCGCATGCGCCACGAGTGGTGGTTTGGCTTCGGCTTCCGGCCCGGTTCCCGGTCGGTCGCCCGCCAAGCCATGTGCTAACGCGAGCGATCCGCACTTCGAGCCCCGGGCCAACGGCCCGGGGCTCTTGTCTTGTCGGGATTAGGAGGACGCGATGGTAGTGGTGATGGCCCCGGAGGCCACCCAGGCCGACATCGAGCAGATCGTCACGCTCGTTGCCGCGGCGGGCGGCGAGGCCTTCGTCAGCCGCGGCCTATCTCGCACCATCATCGGCCTGGTCGGTGACGTGGCGGAGTTTGACTCGCTGAATCTGCGCAGCTACCGCGGCGTCAGCGACGTCATCCGTATCTCCATGCCCTACAAGCTGGTCAGCCGGGAGAATCAGCCGGGTCGATCAACCGTCACCGTCGCCGGGGTGCCGATCGGCCCCGATCAGCTGACCGTGATCGCGGGCCCGTGCACCGTCGAGACGCCAGACCAGACCCTTGCGGCCGCGTTGATGGCGCAGGCGGCCGGCGCCTGCCTGCTGCGCGGCGGCGCCTTCAAGCCGCGGACCTCGCCGTATGCCTTCCAGGGGCTCGGCGAGGCTGGGCTGCGCATACTCGCGGACGTCCGGGCCGAAACCGGTCTGCCGGTTGTGACCGAGGTCATCGACCCGGCCTCGGTGGACCTGGTCTCCTCCTACGCCGACATGCTGCAGATCGGCGCCCGCAGCATGCACAACTTCGCCTTGCTGCAGGCCGTCGGCTCGGCCACCAAGCCGGTGCTGCTCAAGCGCGGCATGAACGCGACGATCGAAGAGTGGCTGATGGCTGCCGAGTACATCGCTCAGCGCGGCAACCTGGACATCGTCCTGTGCGAGCGCGGGATCCGGACGTTTGAGACCGCGACTCGCAACACCCTCGACATCAGCGCCGTTCCGGTCGCACAGCGGCTGTCGCACCTGCCCGTTATCGTGGACCCCTCGCATTCGGGCGGCCGCCGTGACCTCGTCCTCCCGCTGACCCGCGCGGCCATTGCCGTGGGTGCGGACGGGATCATCGTCGACGTCCATCCGCGCCCAGCCGCCGCGCTCTGCGACGGCGACCAGGCACTCACCGGGGCGGACATCGACGACCTGGCGGTGACGATCCGGTCGCTGTCCGAGGTGCTTGGCCGCCCTGTCACCCAGGCAAGGCAGCTCACCGCGGTGTAGTCCGGGGGGACGACCCGCAGGGCTTCCCGCGGGGGGCTCGGGGGGTCGTCCCCCCGAAGGGCTGCCCGTTGGGCTGCCCGCGGGGGGCTCGGGGGGTCGTCCCCCCGAACTACACGTATCTGCCGGTATTCTTGGGAAATAGTTGACCTGGACGTTAAGTGCCAGCGACATAAACGCCTGCGCAAACCTCGCGGGTTCCCGCCAGCCAGGAACCCGCCGAAGAGCGACCCGCGGAGACGTCGGATGCTGAGGATCCGCTTCACTGTGGCCGCGGCGGGACCCATCACCGCCTGCGCCGCAGTGGCGGCATTGCTGACGGGCGCGGCCGTCTGGTCCGCCGGTCCGCACGCCGCGGTTGCGCGGCCATGGCGGGCGCGGTCGACCAGCATCGTGAGCGGAAGTCACGGTCCGCCGGTCACCACCACCGGCGCAACCTTGCAGCTGACCTCGGGACGCCACTACGGCCCGCCGACCAACGCTTCCGGCTACTCGGTGATCGTCCGCACCGGTCCGGCCGCAGCCTGGCTGCTCGGCGGGAGCAATCCGGGCGGGCCGAGCGAGCCGGTGGCTGCCCAGTGGAACGGTTCGCAGCTCACATTCGCCGCACTGCCGTCCGGCCTCACCAGCTTTGTCAGCGACGCGAGCGCCACCTCGATGAACGATGTCTGGGCCATCAGCCAGTACGGCCGGTACCTGCTGCACTACGACGGCGTTCAGTGGCGGGTTGTGAGGCGCTGGCAGACTGGCCAGGTCACCGGGCTGACCGCCATCAGCCCAGCCGATGTCTGGGTCTTCGGAACCACCGCAGATGGCACGAGCGAGGTCGGAACCTGGCACTGGGACGGTTACGACTGGCAGCGGATCTACGGACTGGCCGGGTCCGTGGTCCGGGCGAGCGCGACGTCCGACAGCGATATCTGGGCTATCGCCGCCAGTTCCGCGTCGTACTCGATCCTGTACTACGACGGCACCAGCTGGCAGCCGGTGCCGACTGGCAGCGATCTGGACGGCGTCCAGCCGCGGGACATTCTCACGATCTCACCCAGCGACGTGTGGGTCCTCGGTACTCAGGCGGACACGACTGACGGTCCGCGGCTGGTGCTGCTGCACTGGAACGGTGCCGGCTGGACGAGCCTCGTGACGCAGATCACCGCGTGGGCCGGGCGGCTCGCTGTGGGCGCCAACGGCAGTGTGCTCGTCACGGCCACGCCAGCGGATACCTCGGCGGCTGGCCTGATCCTGCAGGTAGCCGCCCCCAGCGGCTGGCCCGTCGTCACCGCGGAGTCCTCGCTGACCGACGGCAGCGTCAGTGACGTCGTGCTGGCCGGCGGCACTCGATCGCTCTGGGCGAGTGGCGCCATTCTGACCCGGCTCGGCGGCGAGGCTGTGATCTGGACGGGTCAGCTCGGACAGGCACTGTCCCAGTCCGGTGTCGGTACCTGAGCCCGACGACGGACGCGCCGGTCAGGCCCGGCCGGGCCGATGCTCCTGCGCCGCTGCGGCGAGTTCCTCGGCGAGGTCGTCAGCATCCAGGCGTGCCTCGATCCGGCGCAAGTCCTCGATTCGCGCCCTCGTCTCGACCTGCCGGGGGGTCAGCAGCGAGCAGCAGTCCTGATCCGGCAGCTCGGAGATCGCCAGCGTCTCGATCCGGCGGGCCTCAGTGATGATCTCGGCCTTGTCGAGACCGATTAGCGGTCGCAGGATCGGCAGCTGCACGGCGTCGTCGAGCGCAGTGATGTTGGTAAGGGTCTGGCTGCTCACCTGGCCCAGCGAGTCCCCAGTGACGAGCGCAGCCGCACGCAGCCGCCTGGCGAGCGCCGCACCCGTCTTGAGCATGAGCCGACGCTGCGCCATGATCTGCAGCCGACCGGCGCCGGACGAAGCCAGCCGTCGCTGCGCGCTGCCGAACGCCACGACAAACAGCCGAGAGTCCTGCTGGAACCGGTCGAGCTGGCGGGTTAGGCCGTAGGCCTTGTAAACCGACTCTGGCCCGGTCAGCGGCATCCCGGAGAAGTGCAGGAAGCTGCACCGCAGACCGCGGCGCATCATCCGGTACGCCGCCACCGGAGAGTCGATCCCGCCGGACATCAGCACGAGCGCGCGGCCGCTCATGCCGACCGGCAGACCGCCCTCGCCCGGCCAGCCCTGGGTGAACACGAAGACCTCGCGCTGGTCGACTTCCACGAACACGGTCGCGTCCGGCGTACGCAGGTTCACCGGGTAGCCGTACTCCTGCTGAATCGCCCTGCCGATCAGGATCGCGAGTTCCGCGGAGGTGACCGGGAAACGCTTGTCGCGCCGCCGGGCGCGGACCGCGAATGAGCCAGGACAGCCGGCCATCAGGTCCACCGCAGCCGCCATGGCGGCAGCTGGATCCTTGGCGACCCGGACCGCCCGGCACACCCTGGCGATGCCCATGACGTGCGTCATCCGGTCTGCCACCAGGCCGACGGCAGCCTCGGCCGCGGGACCGCCAGCGTCGGCGCCGGCCACTCGCAGGACGATCACGCCCTCGCGCTGCCAGACGCGCAGCTCGACGCCAGCGTCCTTGACGGCGCGCCGGATGTTCTCGTGCAGTAGCCGCTCAAACTGCTGCCGGTTCCGGCCCTTGAGCACGATCTCGCCGAGCTTGAGCAGCACACACGGCTCGTACCGGCCGCCCGCCACGTCGGGCTCGGCCATCGGGGCGACCAACGGCGCTGTCATTACCTCAGTCTGCCACCGAGCTGGCGACGAATCGGCCAACGCCCGCGGCGCTGCCCGGGCAGCTGCGTCGCCGACCCGGCGAGCGACCCCGGTTAGCAGGGCTGCGGCCGCGAACAGCACGCGGCCCGTTCCCCCGTAGTCAGCCGAAGAAGACCTCAGCTTCGGCGTACCGCTCCGGTGGCACGAGCTTGAGCTCGGCGGTCGCCTCCGCGAGCGGCACGCGGACGATGTTGGTGCCGCGCAGCGCCACCATGCTGCCGAACGCGCCGTCGGCGACGGAGCGGCTCGCCTGCACCCCGAAGCGGGTGGCCAGGACCCGGTCGAACGCCGTCGGCGTGCCGCCGCGCTGGATGTGCCCGAGCACCGCGACCCTGGCCTCCTTGCCGGTGCGGCGCTCGATCTCCGCGGCCAGCATCTGCCCGACGCCGCCGAAGCGGACGTGACCAAACTGGTCCACTTCCTGCCCGGCGATGGCCTCGTCCAGTGACTTCGGGTGCGCGCCCTCGGCCACGACCACGATGGGTGCGTACTGGCTCTGGAACCGGTGCTGAACGTAGTCGCAGACCTGGTCCAGGTCGAACGGCTTCTCGGGGATGAGGATCACGTTCGCGCCGCCAGCCATCCCGGCGTGCAGCGCGATCCAGCCGGCACTGCGGCCCATGACCTCGACGATCAGCGCCCGGTGGTGGCTCTCGGCCGTGGTGTGCAGCCGGTCGATCGCCTCCATCGCGATGTTCACCGCGGTATCGAACCCGAACGTGAAGTCGGTGGCGCCGAGGTCGTTGTCGATCGTCTTCGGCACGCCGACCACCTTGCCGCCGGCCGCGTGCAGCTTGCTGGCCGCGCCGAGGGTGTCCTCGCCACCGATGGCGATGAGCGCGTCGACGCCGAGACTGTCCAGGTTCTCCAGCACCCGCTCGATGCCCGACTTGCCGTCCACGGTGTTGGCGACTGCGACCGGGTTGGTCCGGGAAGTTCCGAGGATCGTGCCGCCGCGGGGCAGGATGCCGCGCACCGCAGCCACGTCGAGCATCATCGTGTCGCCCTCGAGCGGCCCCCGCCAGCCGTCCCTGAAGCCGATGAACTCCATGCCGTGCTCGGCGACGCCGGTGCGCACGACGGCGCGGATGACGGCGTTCAGGCCGGGACAGTCACCGCCTCCGGTCAGCACTCCGACTCGCATGCCGTTAGTCCCCTCTCACGCTCGCTGGCACCACACTAGTGGTCATGACCGTACTGGCGATCGACGCCGGCACGACTGGCGTCACCGCTGCCATCATCACCGAGTCCGGCGCCATGGCAGGCCGTGGCTATCAGGAGTTCCGGCAGTATTTCCCGCAGCCGGGCTGGGTCGAGCACCTGCCGGAGGGCATCTGGCAGGCGACACTCGCCGCCGCCGCGCAAGCCGTGGAGTCGGCCGGGTCGCCGGCGCTGGCCGGCGTCGGCATCACCAACCAGCGCGAGACGGCGGTGATCTGGGATCGGGCGACGCTCGCTGCGCCGCGACGGGCCATCGTCTGGCAGGACCGGCGCACGGCGGCGATCTGCGCCGCGCTGCGAGACATCGGGTACGAGCCGCGGATTGCCGCCCTGACCGGGCTGCGGCTGGATCCGTACTTCACCGCGACGAAGCTGACCTGGCTGGCCGAACACGAACCCGGCACCTGGGCAGGCGTGGCAGACGGCTCGCTGGCGGTCGGGACCGTGGACTCCTACCTCATCGCCAGGCTGACCGGCGGGCGGCGGCACGTGTGCGATGCGTCCAACGCGTCCCGGACGCTGCTGTTCGACCTGGAGACCGGCCAGTGGTCCGCAGAACTTTGTGAACTGTTCGGCGTCCCGCCGCACGCGCTGCCCGAGGTGGTGCCCTCCACCGGGGTCGTCGGCCAGACCGATCCGGACGCATTCCTCGGCCTGTCGCTGCCGATCGCGGGCATCGCCGGGGACCAGCAGGCGGCGCTGTTCGGGCAGGCATGCTTCGAGCCAGGAGCGACCAAGTGCACCTACGGCACCGGCTCGTTCGTGCTGGTCAACACCGGGTCGCTCGTGGTGCGCTCGGCCGCCGGGCTGCTCTCCACGGTCGCGTGGCTCGAGCCGTCAGGCGAGCTGACGTACGCGCTCGAAGGGTCGGTGTTCGTGACGGGAGCTGCGATCCAGTGGCTGCGGGACGGGCTCGGGCTGCTGGATAACGCCGGGCAGAGCGAGGCGCTTGCCCGGTCCGTGCCGGACTCCGCCGGCGTGGTGTTCGTGCCGGCGCTGACCGGGCTCGGTGCACCCGACTGGGACCCCAACGCCCGGGGCGCGCTATTCGGCCTCACCCGCGGCACGACGAGGGCGCACCTCGTCCGAGCCGCCTTGGAAGCCATCGCTTTTGAGGTGCGCGACGTGGTCGACGTGATGATGACGGAGGCGGCGGCGCACGACGGAGCAGACAGCGCAGCCGGGCTCCGGGCGCTGCGGGCCGACGGCGGAGCGAGTGCCAACGATCTGCTGCTGCAGTTGCAGGCCGACCAGATCCAGCGGCCAGTCGAGCGGCCGGTGGTAGCGGAGACAACAGCACTCGGCGCCGCGTTCCTCGCCGGCCTCGCCACTGGCGTCTGGTCGTCCCAGGCTGAGCTCGCCGCCACGTGGCAGCTGGACCGCCGGTTCTCGCCGGGGCCGCGGGACGACGCCGTACACGCCCGCTGGCGGAGTGCGGTTGAGCAGACTAAGGGCTGGGCGGGCTGAGACTAGGCGAGCTGAGGCTGGCCTCGTGTTGCTCGTCCTCGTCGCCGTCCTCGGTGCCGGAGTGGCCACGGCCGCCCGGATGCAGCGGGCTGGTGAGCCGGAGCTTTGCCCGCTGGGCGTACTCGTCTACGTATTCCTGGCCGGATAGCTTCATGAGCTCGTACATGACCTCGTCTGTGATCGCTCGCAGCACGAGCCGGTCCTGCTCCAGGCCGTAGTAGCGGGAGAAATCCAGCGGCTTGCCGAAGCGCACGCCGGGCCGGATCGCGAGCCGGGGCGTGACCCTGCCGGGCGGCTGGAACTCGAAGCCGCCGATCATGGCGGTCGGGATGACCGGCACCCGGGCCTCCAGCGCGAGCCGGGCCACGCCCGTCTTGCCCCGGTACAGTCGGCCGTCCGGCGTGCGGGTGCCCTCCGGATAGATGCCGAGCAGCTCACCGGAGGCCAGGACGCGCAGGCCGGTCCGCAGTGCCCGCTCGCTGGCCGCGCCGCCGGTACGGTCGATCGGCAGCTGCCCGAGACCGCTGAAGAAGGCCTTGCTGATGAGCCCCTTTATGCCGCGTCCGGTGAAGTATTCGGACTTCGCGAGGAACACCACCTTCCGCGGAAGCGGCAGTGGCGCGAAGAAGTGATCAGAGAACGATAGGTGGTTGCTGGCGAGGATCGCCGGGCCGGTGCGGGGGACGTTGTCGATGCCCTCCGCCCACGGCCGGAAAATCAGGTTGAGGAACGGCCCGATGATCGCCTTGAACACCCAGTAGAACACTGCTCATACCTCGGCTCGGAGCACAGGCTCGTTGACGGGGCGCGTCCCGGAACGCCCCGCCAGCCAGCGCCTAGCTGACGGGCAGCCGCGCGAGGCGGGACTCCCCATGATCGCAAGAGTGCCGCTAACCGAGGAACTCGCGCAAGTCACCGAGAGCCCGCGGGCCTCGCCGTCCGGCGGCCCCGCCTGGCCAGGCCTCGCAGTGCTGCCCGCGGCGGCGGCCTCCGAAACCCTGGCCGCGTCGGAACTGCCAGGAGCCAGTGCGACCACCGCGGCGGACGTGCGACGATGCGAGAGAAGCTATGTCGACAAACCCCGGAGGGCAGCTCATGCCAGTAATGCCCGGTGCTGAAGCCTTCGCCCGCGACGGCGGGCCGACGGGAGTGCTGCTCTGCCACGGCTTCACCGGCAGCCCGCAGTCGCTGCTGCCCTGGGCCACCTACCTTGCCGACGCTGGGCTGGCGGTCTCGCTGCCCCGGCTGCCAGGTCACGGCACCACCTGGCAGGAGATGGCCAGAACTCGCTGGGAGGACTGGTTCGCCGAGGTTAACCGGGCCTTCGACGAACTGCAGTCACGCTGCGACGAGATCTTCTTGATGGGTTTGTCGATGGGCGGCTGTCTGGCCCTCCGGCTGGCCGAACTACGCGGTGACGCGGTCCGTGGCCTGGTCCTGGTCAATCCATCCCTGACGGCGGACTCCCCGCTGCTGTTCCTCATCATCCCGGCGGTCAAGTTCGTCGTGCCTGCCGTCAAGGGCATCGCTAGCGATATCAAGAAGCCAGGCGTGGCCGAAACCGGGTATGACCGCACACCTGTGAAAGCCGCGGCCAGCCTGCCCGGCCTGTGGCGGACGACCCAGCAGCACCTCGCCGACCTGACTCAGCCGATGCTCGTTTACCACAGCACAACCGACCACGTCGTCGGTCCAGCCAGCCTGACGCTGCTGACGCGGGCGCTGCCCGCAAACCAGATCGAGGTCCGGGAGCTCGCCGACAGCTATCACGTGGCGACCCTCGATAACGATGCCGAGGCAATATTTGCCGGAAGCCTTGAGTTCGTTCGTGTACATAGTCAGGTAGGACGGGCATCTACAGGCGAGACCAGCAGGGAATCGATCGGCGGGGAATGACGTCGGATGACTGGTGCCGGGGACGCTGACGGCGAGATCAGCAGGGACGAGGCCACGTGGCGCGATCTCGTCGCGCGCTACGACCGCCCGGCCGACACGACGCTGACAGATGTGCCATGGCCCGCCAGGGAGGACCTGCCGGGCTCGGCCACCGGGCCGGATGACACCATCCCGGCAGCCCACCCGCCCAGCCAGGACATCCCCGGCAAGCCCGGCCCTACCGCCGACCCGGCGAGCAGCACCATGGACCAGCCGCCGGGAGCGCGGTCAGGGGCATGGCCCTGGCCAGAACCCGATGGCGGTTACCAGCCTGCTGACCGCACCCGCGTCGTGCGGCCTGCTAGCGACCCGCGCTCGTACACCCCGGCAGACGAGAACGACGACGAGCGGTACGTCCCGGCCCCGCTCCCGCCACCGGCCAAGCTGGACTCGATCTCCAAGGCGGCGCTGGTTGCCGTCATCGGGGGGCCCGGCTACCTACTGATCGCCAGCGTGTTCCTGCACTGGACGGTGTCGGCCGCCGCCGCGTTCGTCGCGGTCGCGGCGTTCATCGGCGGTTTCGTGACGCTTGTCGTCAAGCTCGGCGATCGCTCGCGGCGCGATGACGACGACGACGGCGCGGTGCTGTAGCGCGGCCGTCCGTTAGCTGGCGCGGGCCAGGTCCGCAGCCCCGATGAGGCCCGCGTCCGGCCCAAGTTGGGCGAGCCGGATGTCGGCGTAGGGACGATGCGTGCGACCCGTCAGGCAGTGGTCATAGGCGTAGCGCGCCGGGCCGAGCAGGAGGTCGCCCGCTTCGGACACTCCCCCGCCTATCACGAAGCAGCCCGGGTCCAGGATCGCCGACAGATCCGCCAGCCCTGTGCCGAGCCAGCTGCCCACCGTCTCAAGACAGCGCACGGCCGCCGGGTCGCCCTCATAGGCTGCCGTGGTGACCGCCGGCCCGTCGATCGAGTCGGCGTCGCCGTCGGCGAGCTGCAGCATCCTGGCGGCGGCCTCCGGCGATCGGCGGGCGAACTCGCGCGCCTCGGCTACCAGCGCCTTACCGCTGGCGTACTGCTCCCAGCAGCCCTGATTGCCGCAGCCGCACAGCCGGCCATCAGGCACCACCCGGTAGTGGCCGGGCTCACCCGCGGACCCAAACGCACCGCGATAAAGCCGCCCGTCGAGCACGATTCCAGCCCCGATGCCAGTGCCGACCGTGATCAGCACGACGTGCTCGTGCCCCCGCGCGGCACCCAGTCTGGTCTCCGCCCAGGCGGCCGCGTTCGCGTCGTTCTCGACGACCACCGGCCTGCCGATGTGCTCTTCCACCAGCTTCTTGACTGGCTCGTCGCGCCAGGCGAGGTTAGGCGCAAAGAGCACATTCGCCCGGATCTGGTCGACAAAGCCAGCGGCGCCGATGCCAACCGCCTCGACCGTGTACCGGCCAAGCAGCTCGGTCACGGCACCAGCGATCACGCCGATGGTGTCATCGGGACTGGCGGCGGGGGTGTACCTCTTGAGTTTCTCGATGACATGCCCGTCGTCATCGACAACACCGGCTGCTACCTTCGTGCCGCCGACGTCAACCCCGATCGCTAGGCCCATGCCCGCGCCCGTCCGACCGGTCTTCGGGACTGCCGGAGCCGGTCCCGTTGGCGGTGTCCGGATCCGAGTCCGTCACCGTGGCCCACGGATCGCCGCCGGCCGGGCCAGCCGTGGCAAGCCGGTCACCTGGCTTCCAGCCCACCTGGCCGTGTTCGCCGGCCAGCGAATCCGGCCGCGCGGCCGTCGTCTCGGCTGGCTCGGCGGAGCTGGCGGAGTCCCGACCGGTTGCCTCGCCGGGCTCCGTCTTGGCCGACCCGCCGGGCGGCGACCCGGGGTCGGCCCGAGTCCCGCCCGAGTCGGTGCCCCCGGTGGTCCCGGTATCGCGTCCGCCCGGCCTGGTCAGCAGCGAGTCAAGGGCGCTGATGGCGTCTTGCACTGCGGTGGCGACTGCCTCGCCGGCCCCGGATATCTGGCCCGCCAGGCCAGGGCGGGAATCCCGCATCCGGCGCGCAGCCCGGCAGATCGGGCACCACTGACACTCGGGTGCCTCTCCGACCTCGGGCGGAATCTCGGTCGTGGCGACGTCCCAGACGTCCGCCCGGCCCTGCCGACGCTGGCCGCCGACGGTGCGTCGTACCTGGTCCTCCAGCTCCCGGCGCATATTCTTCGCGCTCGAGCGGATCAGCCAGCGCTGCAGGTCGCCCAGCAGGTCGGTGCCTGAATCGCCCTGCTGCCGGTCCGCGCCCGACGAGCCGGACCGGGGCGGCCGGTCGGACCGCTCACTCTTCCCGGACTGCTCGCTCATCCATCCACCACTTTTCGACTCATTTCCGCCGCTGCGCAGAGCACGCCTCAGCGGCCTGCACCCAGCTCGGACTCCGCCCGCGCCTTCAGGCCCTTCAGCGCTGCGTCGATGATCGTACGCTCGGCACGGCGCCTGATCAGGCCCAGCATTGGCACCCTGGTTCCGACGGCAAGCTCGTAGCTGACCGTCGTGGTGTCGCCGTCGCTCGCCAGCAGGTACGCCCCCGACATATCGGTTACCATCGAGCCCGCCTCGGCCAACTGCCAGCTGACCGACCTGTCGCCGTCCCAAACATAGGCCAGCACATAGCTGTCCTTGATCACGCCAGCGTCGAGGCTGAACCGGACGCGAAGCGGACGACGGTCCGAACCGGTCTCGATTACTTCCGTCGCGCGCACGCCGGTAGCCCACTGCGGATAAGCGGCAAAGTCGGCGATGACCCCCATAACGGTCGCGCCGTCGGCGGCCACCGTGATGCTCGACGAGGTCCGGTCCGTCATGACGTGGAGCGTACCGCGCGCGGGAGCACGCACCAGACGTAGCGGTCGGCGACCCGCCCCACGTCAACGCCACTGCAGCACATAAGGGAGGCCGGTAGCCCGGAAGTGACCGACGTTGATGCACTCGGTGGCGCCGATCCTGATCCGGCGCTGCAGCGGCTGATGTACGTGGCCAAACAGCACATAGCGGGGTTGGGTGTCCCTGATGACCTCCAGGAGCGCCTCGCTGCCCCGTTCCATCCGCCTGGCTACGGTGTCGTACAGCAGCTCCGGAACCGCCGGCGGGATGTGCGCGCACAGCACGTCGACGTCGCCGACAGCCGCGACCTTCGTGTCGAACACGTCATCGTCGATCTCATTCGGTGTGCGATACGCGGTCCGAAGGCCGCCGCCGACGAAGCCAAACGTCCAGCCATCAAGCTCGATCCGCTGGCCGTCGAGTACATGCTGGCCGGGCCGGATATGGTCGGCCCACAACCTGGGCAGGTCAACGTTGCCGTAGGTCAGGTAGGACGGCACCGGCATCGCGGCAAACAATTCGGCGTACTGTCGACCGACGGCTGCCTCGATGTGCAGCCGGGGGTCACCGTCCAGCTGGGCCCACAGCTTCGCGGACAGCGCTCGCGCCGCATCGAACTGGCCGACCGACCGCAACTCGACGAGCTCGCGAGCCTGGTCGGCGCCGAACAAGTCAGGAAAGATGCCCTGGCTATGGTCGGCGTAGTCGATGAACAGCAGCAGATCGCCGAGACAGATCAGCGCGTCGGCGCCCTCGCCCGCACGTCGCAGCGCGTCGGACCGCCCATGCACATCGCTGACCACGTGCAGACGCATCCACCTACAGTAGGCAAGTCCGGGCGAAAGGCCTAGGCGGTGCCGCGGAGATCTCGATGCACGCCGATCGTCGGCTGGACACCGGTCCGCGCCGCCAGATCGCCGCGACAAGACGCACCGCCTCGCCGGCCCATGGCGTGCGGCGGCTCGGCCGGGGCGGTAACGTCCAAGACGGCGAGGTACGCCCCACGACGGAGCGGCATGGGAACGAGGTAGCTGGAGGTTCAGTGCTCGAATTTGGTATCCCAGCGCTGATCGAGATCCCAGACGACG